>Ga0065707_10082271_pt1 | contig 17800 bp, 9 predicted proteins | sample SwiRhicommuniRL3_FD_59094 | JGI IMG/M metagenome (GOLD analysis project Ga0065707, IMG submission 59094) | Switchgrass rhizosphere bacterial communities from Rose Lake, Michigan, USA - RL3 v2 (version 2) | ecosystem: Host-associated > Plants > Roots > Rhizosphere > Soil | place: East Lansing, MI...
GATACCGCTGCTCGCATGCAGGCGCCGCATGCGGGAGGGGCCATGCCCGCGCAGGTCTTGAGCCGAATTGGCTCCAGCCAGCAACGTTGCGAGATATGTCTCGGCGGACACATTGAGATAGATGGCGCGCGAAGCGGGATGCCTGCGCAAGATGGCCGGAGCAAGAGTTCCGGCGCTGCTCGTCGCCTTGACGACGACGCTGCCGTTGGGATCGTAGCTGCGGCTCCACAAGCGCATGAACAGGTCGAGCAGTTCGTCGAAGCGCTGTTCACTGGTCAGCGACCAGGGCCGATGCAGGTCCTCCAGCACCTCGGCGAGCGTCCGCAACGGCAGCGGTTCACGCAGCGACAGGACCCGGCCTGTCTCATCGAGCAAGCGGCTGACCAGCGTCGAACCGACGTGGCCGGTGTGAAAAATAAAATGCACGGGCGCCGCCTGCGCCACTTGCAGGGACGCGTCGACGAGGCGGGCAATCGGAATCCAGCCGCCGCGAGTCGACGGGGTGAGAATACGATCGTCCAGAAAGCTGGCCGCGCGATAAGTCGCGGCATTGAGATCCAGGCACAGGATCAATTCGCGGATCAGGTCGATCTTCTGCGGATAGCCGTTCGGCGCGCCCGGCAGGCGGACCAGAAAATCGGAGGGCAGCGAAGTACCGGGGCCGGTGGACGCCATAGTCGATCGCGAGCGGACGAACGGAAGGCCGAGGATACCGTGGCAACGGCGTGCACAAAAGAAAACGGCGGTTCCCGGAGGAACCGCCGTCTCGCATCACGCCATCTGCGATCGGATCAAAACTTGATGGTCAGACCCGTGAAGATGTAGCGGCCCAAGGCATCGTAGGTCTGCGGGAACGTGTTGCCGTTACCCGTCGTACCGACCGACGCGCTGAGCTGCGGATCGTTGTCGAGGATGTTGTTGATGCCGAGGCGCACCGTCGCCATGTCCGTCATGGCCCAGCTGCCGAACAAGTCGAAGTAGTTCTCGTGGCTGAAATGGCGGTCGATACGGTTGGCAGCCGCACCGATCTGCGTCACCGAACCGAAGTAGCGCCAGCTCAGAGACACATCGACGTTGAACGGCGTGGTCCAGCCGATACGCGCCATATGACGCCATGACGGGCTCGGCACACCGGTGACGGCGCCCGACGTACACTGACCTGCGAACTTGCCTTTGCAATCATAGGCCGGCAGACCGCCGCCCGGATTGATGACCAGCTCATCGAGGTAAGTACCCGTCAGGTTGAAGCTCAGCGAGCCTGCCGCACCGATATCCAGTCCGGTGTAGGCCAGGGCGACGTCGACACCCTTGGTCTGCAACGATCCGATGTTGGTGTTCAGGTCGACAACATTGCCGTCGCCCGTCCACAACTGACCGAGCGGATTACGCAGGATGCGCGAGCAAGCCGCTTGGTCGTTGTTCTCGTAGCAGGCCACGAGAGTGTTTTCCGCGCCGAAGCTTGCGACCGTATCCTCGATCTTGATGTCGTAGTAATCGACCGTGACGCTCAAGCCGGGCACGAAGCCCGGTGTGAACACGAAGCCGTAGGAGTAGGTATCCGACTCTTCGGGCTTCAGGTTCGGATTGCCGCCTTGCAGGAACTGATACTGGCCGGCAGGGCTGGTCAGTGCATTCCCGCCGTAATTCCCAACCGGTACACCGGTGGCGACGCAGGCAGCCTGCGATGCCGTGGGGTTCGGGCCGCAAGGATCGCCGTCGAGGTCGAACAGGTTGAAGCCCTGCGCAGTGAACAACTCGACGATGTTCGCAGCACGGACCGCGCGCTGATAGCTCGCACGGAAACGGATATCGGACACCGGCGCATAGTCGCCCGAGAGCTTGTACGTGTCGGTGGTCACCGCGCCGTAGTCGGAATAGCGATACGCCAGGTCCAGGCCGAGTTGCTGGAAGCCAGGCTTGTCCTGCACGATCGGAATGCTGAGCTCGGCGAAGTAGTCGTCGACCAGCGTGTGACCGGAGATACCGATCACGGCGCCACCGGCGCCCGACAGCTCGTCGGCTGCCTGCAAGGCGTCGGTGGTGTTTTCCAGTTTGTCGCGGCGCTGCTCGGCGCCGAACGCGATCTGCACTGCTTCGGTAGCCGACGGGATCTTGAGACCGATCGTGCCCAGGTCGCCGGTGATGGCGGCGGTGGTTACGTTCTGGTCGATGACGCCGGCCTGGATGCCCGGAGCCTGCAGATACGCCAGGGCTGCCGGAGTCACGCCGTTGACGTCGAAGGCATTGTACGGCACGCAGTCCGCGTCCGTGCCGTCTAGCACTGAACGGCAGACCGGTTGACCGGTGGTGGGATCCGTCACCACGTCGACGGCGCGTTTCAGGCGGGTCTTGGTGAAGTAGTTCAGGGTCTTCTGATCGACAGTCACCCGCGAGAATTGCGTGCTGATGTCGTAGGCCCAGCCGGTGACAATATCGCCCTTCACGCCCAGAACGCCGCGGAAGGTGTTCTTGTGGAAGTCCTGCTGGCGTCCGCCGCCTTCGACATTACGACGGCCGATGTAGAACGGCGTCGATGCGCCAGCCGCGATATTTGCCGGCGTACAGAATGGCTGCGACTGCAGGGCCTCGACCGGATTGGCAACGTCCAGCAACAGGCTGCGCTGTTGAGCGGACAACAGCGGGTTGTCGCAGTTGACGGTGCTCGTGTCGAAGAACGCGCCGCCTGGGGCGATCTGGGCCACCGAACGGTCGTCGGTGAACATGAGCTGAGTATAGACGTCGGCGTGCTCGCTCAGCTCGTAGTGGCCGTTCGCACCGAGGCTGTAGCGATCGTCGGGACGCAGGAAGTAGTTGAGCGGACCGAAGTTGTATTGGTCCGTCGCGTTGACGAAGGGACGGAACGTGCGCCCCGCGCCAGTACCGGCAACCGTATAAGTCGTCGTGGCCCCGAAATCCTGCGTGAACGTACCCGGATAAGCAGTACCGGAGCCGCCGCATGCGAACGACGTGGTCGGATTCGCGGCCAGCGTACAGGCCGAAAAATCGCGGTTGGCCTGCAGGATGGCATTGTTCGTGCTGTACACGGCATAGGCAGTGATGTTGCCTCGGCCGTCTTCGCTGTTCACGCCCATGATGATCGAACCCTGGCGGCCGTCGCCGTCGGTGCCGCTCTTGCCCGGCATCACGAACTGCGAAGGATTGGTCTTGGCGCGATTCTCGATGGTCGTACGCAACTGCACCGCGCCCGGACCGCTGTAGTCGTTCTCGTGTTGATAGACGCTGTACTGGCCGTCGATCTGGATGCCTTCGAAGTTCTTCTTCATGATGAAGTTGACGACGCCGGACACGGCGTCCGAACCGTACACGGCCGAGGAGCCGCCGGTCAGGACTTCGACGCGCTCGACCAGAGCGGAAGGAATCATGTTGAGGTCGGGGGCAGCCGAGGCGCTGGTCACACCGCCGTACGGCAGACGACGGCCGTCCACCAGTACGAGTGTACGAACCGAGCCGAGGCCGCGCAGGTCGACCGTTGCGGTGCCGGTAGACCCGTTGGAAACCGTGGCGTTCTGTGCCGCGAAGGCCTGCGGCAACTGGTTGATCAGATCCTCGATGCGGGACACACCCTGTGTGGCGATGTCCGCTGCAGTCACTGAGGTTACGGGGCTGGTGGTAGTGAGGTTCGGCTGCGCGATACGCGAGCCGGTGACCACCACTTCCGAAATAGTGTCATCCGCCGACCAGGCCGGTAGCGAAATGACAGCGGTAGCAGCGGCACTGGTCATCAACGCCAGGCGCACTGCTCGCTGAACAGAATTGCTCGTCGACATTAGAAAATTCCTCCTGCGAGAGGTTTTAAATTTGGAATGAATGAAGCCAACCGAATTACCGTCGATTGTGGCGCTCCCTTCTTGGGGCCGAAGTCCAGAACTGTTTCCAGCCCAAGCGTGGTGCCGAGCATACAACCGCATCTTTGCCATTGAAAGGCTCGTTGCTAAATCAGCACGGCCGGCTTCCGGGCCAAAACACAGCAAAACATGCGCTGGCTGCGCTGTCTTGTTTCAAACTCGCGGGGAGGGGGCGTGATTCATGTATACATGTTGTGTTGTCACCACACCACGCAGCGCCAGGTTGTAAAATTTGACCGGCAGTGATGACCGGTCTGTAGCGGAATGAGGGCAAGTCAATAGGTTGACGGGCCCAACAGCATGACGCAGGGCCATGGGCAGCCTCGCGGGTTGTATCCCGTCGGGGAGTCTACCTAGAGTGGTTCAGAGCCTGCGATGCACCATTGTGGCACCATTTGTGCTCAGGAAATCTCTACTTCCCGTACCAGCGTTGGTACTTCTGCAGACCTTGTAGCCAGAAAGTCGCTCAAAACCCGCGCCGTGTGGGAATGCTTGCGCTCGCGGATCACCGATTCCGGAGCGCCTTCAGCCACGACTCGACCGCCGCCGTCGCCGCCTTCGGGCCCGAGATCGACGATCCAATCGGCCTCGGCCATCACATCCAGGTTGTGTTCGATGACCACAACGGAGTGGCCAGCGTCCACCAGACGGTGCAGCACCCGGATGAGCTTCTCCACATCCGCCATGTGCAGGCCGACGGTCGGTTCGTCCAGCAGGAACAAGGTGCAGGGGGCAGTCGTGGGCAACTCTCGAACCTTGGCATCCTTTGCAGACTTCGTCTTGGCCGCCGCAGTCCTGGCGGGAGGAAGGGGCAACTCGCGACTCTCACGCACGCGAGCCAGCTCGGTCACGAGCTTGATCCTCTGCGCCTCGCCGCCGGACAACGTTGGACTTTGCTGGCCCAGCGTCAGGTAACCCAGGCCCACATCCTGCAGCAGCCGCAGAGCATGATGAATACGGGGATGGGCGCTGAAGAACTCGACGGCGTCATCCACGCTCATCATCAACACCTCGCCGATACTCTTGCCCTTATAAAGTATAGAGAGCGTTTCGGCGTTGAAGCGCTGTCCGCGGCAGACATCGCACTCGATACGCACGTCGGGCAGGAAGTTCATTTCGATGCGCCGCATGCCCTGGCCCTCGCAACCTTCGCAGCGGCCACCCGAGGTATTGAAGGAGAAGCGCGACGCGTCGAAGCCACGCATACGGGCATCCGGCGTTTCAGCGAACGCACGCCGGATGGCATCCCAGAATCCCACATAGGTTGCGGGACAGGACCGCGGCGTCTTGCCGATAGGCGTCTGATCGACTTCCAACACCCGCCCGACCTGCTCCCAGCCGCGGATCTCACTGCAGCCGCGCCACTCATATTTGCCCAGCTTGCGGTTCGCTCGCTTCAACGAGCCGGGACCGTTGCCGTTGACGATGGCGTGCAGATTGTCGTGCAGCACGTCGCGAGCGACGGTCGACTTGCCGGAGCCGGAGACGCCGGTGATCACCACGAGCCGGCCGAGCGGCACTTTTACCGACTGTTTGCGCAGGTTATGCAGGCTGGTATCGCAAATCGTCAGCGAGGGTTGGCGGCTGCCGATGGAACGGCGCGGCGCAAACGGGTGGAGCAACGGCTTGGCCAGCAGGCGACCTGTCACCGATGCGGGCGTTGCTTCGAGTTGCGCTGCCGTGCCGGCTGCAACCACGCGGCCGCCGCGGGTACCTGCGCCCGGCCCCAGGTCCAGTACATAGTCGGCGCGGCGGATGGTGTCCTCATCGTGCTCGACCACCAGCAGCGAATTGCCCTTCTTCGCGAGCTGCTCCAGCGTATCGAGCAGCACTTGGTTGTCGCGCGGATGCAGTCCGATGGTCGGCTCATCGAGGATGTAGCAAACGCCTTGCAGGTTGGAACCGAGCTGCGCGGCAAGGCGAATGCGTTGCGCCTCTCCGCCTGACAACGTCGGTGCGGAACGATCGAGCGCGAGGTAGCCGAGCCCGACATCTTCCAGGAAGGCGAGCCGCGAATTGATCTCAGCAAGCAGGTCGCGCGCGATCTCCTGTTCGCGGCCCTTCAATTTCAGTTTCGCAAACAGCGTACGCATGGCACCGACCGATTGCGACGTCACCGTCGCGATCGACTCATCGCGGAATCTCACATTCAACGCCACCGGGTTCAGGCGCTGACCGTTGCACGACTCGCAGACGTGCGCTTCGTCTTCATACCATTCGTTCCAGACTGTCTCCTCGCCGCTTTGCTCGGCGTCGAAGCCCTGCATGCTCACGCCGGTACCGAAGCAATCGCCGCACCAGCCGTGCCGCGAATTGAACGAGAACAGGCGCGGATCCAGTTCGGCGAAACCGTTACCGCAAGAAGGACAGGCGCGGCGCGTCGAGAAGATCTGCGTCTCGACTGGCTTGCCGTTCTTCGCGCCACGCGCTCCGTTCTGTGCTTCGACCACATGGAGTACGCCTTTGCCAAACTCCAACGCACTTGCAAGCGCAGTGCGCAACGCAGCTTCGCCAGCAGGCGCTATCGTCAGCGTCGCGATCGGCAACTCGAGCGTGTGTTCCTTGAAGCGATCCAGCCGCGGCCATTTCTGGGTGGACAGCAGTTCGCCATCGACTCGCAGGTGTGCATAGCCCTTCTTCGCCGCCCAGGCAGCGAGATCGGTGTAGAACCCTTTGCGAGCCACCACCAGCGGCGCCAGCAGCGTGATCGATTTGCCCCGATAGTCCTTCATCAGGCGCGCGGCAATCGCATCGAAACTCTGCGGCTCGATAGGCACATTGCACGCCGGGCAATACTGAGTTCCCAGTTTCACGTACAGCAGGCGCAGGAAGTGATAGATCTCGGTGAGCGTTGCCACCGTGCTCTTGCGGCCGCCGCGACTGGTGCGCTGTTCGATGGCCACCGTGGGTGGAATACCGAAGATCGCGTCGACATCGGGACGCGACGAGGGCTGCACGAATTGCCGCGCATAGGCATTGAGCGATTCGAGATAGCGCCGCTGCCCTTCTCCGAACACGATGTCGAACGCAAGCGTCGATTTGCCCGATCCGGAAACACCGGTCACCACGGTGAAACGGTTGCGTGGAATCTCCACGTCGATGTTCTTGAGGTTGTGTTCGCGAGCGCCGTGGATGCGAATGGACTCCGGGGCGTCCGGGGACGCTGCTCGCGGCAGCGAGCTGTGTCCCCATGCTTCATCCGAAATGCCCCAGGCCCCATGACCGACATCCCGTTCATACTCCTGCAACGCCTTGCCCGTATGCGAGGCTGCGCAGCGCATGACTTCTGCCGGCGTTCCGGCACAGACGATCTCCCCGCCGGCCTCGCCGCCCTCCGGTCCGAGATCGATGATCCAGTCGGCGGCACGCAGTACGTCGAGATTGTGTTCGATCACCAGCAGCGAGTTGCCTGCCTTCACCAATCGATCGAAGGCACGCAGCAGCTTGGCGATGTCATCGAAATGCAAACCCGTGGTCGGCTCGTCGAACAGGTATAGCGTGCCACCGGCCTTATCTTTGGGTTGGGCGGCGCCCTCCGCCTGTGCTGTCGTTTCGCCTGCGCCGACGAGAAATCCTGCGAGCTTGAGACGCTGCGCCTCGCCGCCGGACAACGTCGGGACCGGCTGCCCGAGCTTGAGATAGTCGAGGCCGACTTCGACCAGCGGCTGCAACGTCGCCAGCACCGTCCTGTCGTCCGCGAAATACTCAGCCGCCGCGGACACAGTCATGTCGAGCACATCGGCGATGCTCAACGGCTGCCCCTTGCCGGAAGGCGACAGCGTGACTTCGAGTACTTCGTTGCGATAGCGCCGCCCATTGCAATCGGGGCAACGCAGGTAGACATCGGAGAGAAACTGCATCTCGACGTGTTCGAAGCCATTGCCGCCGCACGCCGGGCAGCGGCCATTGCCGGAATTGAAACTGAAAGTTCCAGCCGTGTAGCCGCGCTCCTTCGACAACGGCGCATCGGCGAACAGCTTGCGGATCGCATCGAACGCGCCCACATAGCTCGCCGGATTGGATCGCGTCGTGCGTCCGATCGGCGACTGGTCGACCAGCACCACGCCTGCGAGCAGTTCGGCACCGGTCATGGCATCGTGAGCGCCCGCGGTTTCGGTCGGCTTGCCGAAATGCTTCTGCAGCGACGGATAGAGAATGTCCTGCACCAGGCTCGACTTGCCGGAGCCCGACACGCCGGCGATGCAGGTCAGGCGATTCAGCGGAATCGCCACGTCGACATTTTTCAAATTATGTTCGCGCGCACCGCTGACTTTGAGGACGTGCTTCGCAGGGCCGCGAGGCGATCTCACCACCGAGACCTGCTTCCGGCCGGTCAGGTATTGAGATGTCAACGACTCCTTGGCCGACGACAGCTTGTCCGGCGTGTCGTAGAACACGATCTCGCCGCCGCGCTCGCCGGGACCGGGGCCGATATCGAGAATCCGGTCCGCTGCTTGCATCACCTGCGGGTCGTGCTCGACGACCACCAGCGAATTGCCGGCGTCGCGCAGGCGCTGCATCACCTCGATGATTCTTCCCATGTCGCGCGGATGCAGGCCGATGGAGGGCTCATCGAGCACGAACAGAGTATTGACCAGCGACGTACCCAGCGCCGTCGTCAGGTTGATTCGCTGCACCTCGCCGCCCGACAGCGTGCGGGACTGGCGATCGAGCGTGAGATAGCCCAAGCCCACATCCTGCAGATAACGCAATCGTCCGCGGATCTCCCGCAATACCAGGTCGGCGGCTTGATCGAATGGCGCGGGCAAGGCGAGCTGCCTGAAGAACTCAGCGCATCGATCCAGCGGCAACAGCATCAGTTCGTGAATGCTGACACCCGGAAGCGACCTGGCCAGCGCCGGCGTCCATTGCACGCCCTTGGGAATGAAGCGGTCGCTGGAACCCAGAGCCGTATTCCCGTCCGCTGCATTGCCGATCCGCCACAGCAACGCATCCGTTTTCAGCCGGGCGCCATCGCACACATCGCAAAGCGTGTAGGCGCGATACTTCGAGAGCAGCACGCGGATGTGCATCTTGTACGCCTTGGTTTCGAGCCAGGCGAAGAAGCGGCGCACGCCGTACCACAACTTGTCTTCCCAGGACCCTTCGCCTTCGAGCACCCATTCGCGCTGCTCATCCGTCAGGTCGCGCCACGGCACATCGAGGGGAATGCCGCGTTTACGAGCGTACTTCACCAGATCGTCCTGGCATTCGCGCATGGACTCCGTCTGCCAGGGACGCACCGCGCCGCCCTTGAGCGTTTTCGATTCGTCGGGAACGACGAATCCGAAATTGATGCCGATGGTGCGGCCGAAGCCTTTACATTTCTCACAGGCGCCCAGCGGCGAATTGAACGAGAACAGGCTCGGCGACGGATCGTGATAGTGGATGTCGCAATGGGCGCAGTGCAGGTCGGACGAAAAACGCCAGACCGTATCGGTCGTGTCGAGCGACCTGGCGGACGGACTAGCTGAGTCGGAGACGCGCTCATCGCCAGCGAGGCGCACGTTCACGCGGCCCTGTCCCACACGCAATGCAGCTTCCACGGCCTCGACGAATCGTGAGCGATCCTCGACGTCGAACCGCAGGCGATCCTGGACGACCTCCAACACGACGTGAGCCAACTCCACGTGCGAACGCAGAGCCTGCGCTTTCTTCTTGCGGCCGGCCGAACTGTCGGCCACGGCAGCAGCCGTACTTTCCCTGCCATAGATTCGCGTATAGCCCTGCTTCTCCAGCAACGCCAACACTTCGGCTTCGGTGAAGTTGTGCGGCACCGGTACCGGAAACGTCACCAGCAATCGAGCTGCGGTGTTGCCCGCACTCGCGAGGTGATTGTGCACATCCGCGTGAATGCTGTCGGCAGTGTCACGACGAACCAATGCGCCGCAGCCTTTGCAATACAGCTGCGCTGCGCGGGCGAATAACAGTTTCAGGTGATCGTTCAATTCCGTCATCGTGCCTACGGTGGAGCGCGAGGTGCGGACGGGATTCGTCTGGTCGATGGCGATGGCGGGCGGAATGCCGTCGATGCGATCGACCTGCGGCTTGTCCATGCGATCGAGGAATTGCCGCGCGTAAGGCGAGAAGGTCTCGACGTAACGCCGCTGGCCTTCTGCATACAATGTATCGAACACCAGCGACGATTTGCCGGAGCCCGATACCCCGGTGACCACGATCAGTTCGTTCGTCGGCAGGACGACATCGAGATTGCGAAGATTGTTCTGGCGCGCGCCATGGATGACGATGGATTGGGACATGCTCACCACGGCTAAGGGCCGCAACGTCAGGGAAATGGGGACTCGACCAGGATTCGCAGGGAATCTCAGGCGCGGTCGACTGGCTGGAGGAACGCTCGTCGTCGAGAGATGGTGATCGTAACGGCAGGTTCAACCGGCGGCAGCAGGAACCACTGCCGCTACTGTACATATTCCCAGTTCGGGACGCTAGACCGATGCGACCAGCGGGGGCAGCGGACAATGTAACGAACCGCACACCACCCGCACCAGTTCCGCTTCGCTCACATTGAGCTGCTGGTCGTACGTCACCGTTTTCATCAGAGCCTCGACCAACTGCTCCTTCGCCATGGGCATGAGCAGGTCCAGTCGATTCAGCGCTGCGTCGAGCAACTGCGGCCAGTTGGGGATGCTGGCGAACTCGGGCCGCGCCCCGGGAAACAGGTGCTGCATTCCCGCTTCGTAGGCGCGGCGAGCGACTGCTTCGTCATGATGGCCATGTTCGGCCAGCACCGAGAACAGTATCTGCGATTCATTGGCCACGCGATCCAGCGTCAAACGGCCGGCTTTCGCCGCCGGATTCAGATCGTCCCAAAGATGCACTCGCGCCAGCTGTCGCAAAGCGTAGCTGCGTAGCGAAAGGCGCCCCTCTCTCTGCAGCATGCCGTTCAACGCGCCGATCAGTTGTGTCCGCTCCGTTCGCGGCAACTGCCGCAATGCTGGGAACGCACTGGAAAGCACCGGCAAGCGTTGTTCAGGACGCAGATCGTCCACTGCCGTCAGTAGTGGGACGATGGCATTGCCGACAGCCGGTCCCAGTTGCGCGTTCAGGAACAACAGCTGCCGCTCGCGTGCTGCGGGGTCGGTGTCCAAAGCGAGTGCGAGCAACAAGCCCCGAGCCGAGTCGGGGTGCCGCGAGGCGACGACCAGCGCGTCCGGCAACGACTTGCGAATCGTCTGCGCCAGCTCCATGTGCTGCGTTCCCGGATTGCCTACCAGTTGCGCAGCGACTGCAGGTGTCGCGGTGGCGAGCAGGGAGTCGAGTTTTTTCGCGCTCGCTTGTGGCGGTGGAGTGTCTTCGTTCGCAGCAGCAGCCGATCGCGACAGGCGCACGTTCATTGCAGTGAATTCGCTGGGATCGAAGCGAGGATCGATAGCTTTCAGCCGCTCCAGCAACGGTGGGTGCGTGGCGAACCAGCGATCCATGCCGGGAGCGAACAGCATGTGCGCCACTTCGTCCACGTCGGGACTACCCAGCTTCGATCCCTCGGTCAACGCGCCGATCTTGACTAGCGCTCCACGCAATCCGCTCGGATCGCGGGTGAACTGGACAGCGGAAGCGTCGGCCAGCGATTCGCGGCTGCGTGAAACTGCAGCTTGAATCATGCGTCCGAAGAACAATCCCACGTAGCCGATCGCCATCACAGCCAGCGCCGCCAGGAAGATCGCTGCCGCACCGCCGCCCTTCTTGCCACTGCCGCCGCGAGGACTGAATCTCAACACGGTGCGTGCGATCAGGGCGATGACCAGCAAGCCGAACAGCAAGCCCATCAAGCGGATGTTGAGCCGCATGTCGCCGTTGAGGACATGGCTGAACTCATGGGCGATTACACCCTGCAGCTCAGCACGATTCAGCGTGACCAGCGTGCCACGCGTCACGGCAATCGCCGCATTGGATGGATTGTGGCCGGCTGCGAACGCGTTGATGCCGTTCTCGTGCTCCAGCAGATAGACCTCGGGCATGGGCACACCCGACGCGATGGACATCTCCTCGACGACGTTGAGCAGCCTGCGTTGCAACGGGTCCCTCGTATCCGGCGAAACGCGAACGCCTCCGACCGAGCGGGCGACTGATCCGCCGCCGCCGCTCAATACGACTGTTTTGTACAGACTCCCCAATCCGATGATGGCCAGTACGCACAGGGTGGAGAAGGCTACGGCGCCCGTGTGCGCTCCCAGCCAGCCGGAGGTAGAAATGCTCTGGCCCTGGTCATCCTGCTGGATGCTGGACAGTACGACGAGGATCACGAGGTCGACCGCCGCCACCACCGCTACCACAGCGATGGCGAACAGTACTACCAGGCGGCGCGAAAGCCGCCGGGTCTCATCCTGGCGGCTGAAAAAATTCATGGCGTTGACGTCAGGTGAAGCTGACCTTCGGCGCGACGCGCATTTCCTTCGCTTCGATTTCCAGCAACTGGGCCGGCTGGAAGCCGAAGGAATTCGCGACGATGCTGTTGGGGAACACCTCGCGCGCGTTGTTGTAGCTCATCACCGCATCGTTGAACGCCTGCCGTGCGAACGCGACCTTGTTCTCCGTCGAGGTGAGTTCCTCCGACAGCTGCATCATGTTCTGGTTGGCCTTGAGATCCGGGTAGGCCTCGGCCAATGCGAACATGCGGCCCAACGACGCCGTGAGTTGCGTCTCCGCTCCCGACAGCTGTTGTACGGCAGCCGGATCGCCAGGGTTGGCCGCAGCCGCTTTGAGGCCGCTCACCGCAGAGTTACGCGCTGCGATGACTGCTTCGAGCGTCTCACGCTCGTGCTTCATGTAGCCCTTGGCGGTCTCGACCAGGTTGGGAATGAGGTCGTAGCGGCGGGTCAGTTGCACATCGATCTGGGCAAACGCGTTCTTGTACGCGTTGCGACCGCTGACCAGCCGGTTGTAGATGGAAATGAAAAAGAACACGACGAGGACAATGACGCCCAGAACGATCCAGCCCATCGCAGTACCCCTATCGCGGCTTGGGGGCCGCTTGTGGGGAGAGAATACAACGGATGCGGAACGGCGGGGACATGCTCCTGTAGCGCAGCGAAGCGGAGCGCCAGGTGCGTGTGGTCTAGACCATTCCCAACGGAAAATCCCGCGGGACACAGCTCGCTGCCGCGAGCAGTGTCCCCGCCGAGATGCTCACTGCGCGAAGGCCGCCTCCAGCCTGCGTGCGGCCGCACCGCTCTGCAATTCCCCCGTCAGCCAGCGGTCCACGGCAGCCGCGAACTCCGGATCCTGCGGCAGCAGGTACGCCTTGTCGCTGCTGGTAAAGGTGGCCGGCGTAGCCCGGCACAGGGCGGGATGGCGCCGGGTCTGCAACTCTACTTCGACGTCGTCCGTGACCATGACATCGCCGTGACCGGCGCTCAGTTCGTCGAAGATGGTGCGGTTGTCGGGATGCACGATCACAGTGGCGTGGGTTAGCCGCTCACGCACGAACTGCTCGTTGGTGCCGCCGGGGTTGACCAGCACCCTGGTCGGGGGCCGATCGATCTCGGCGAGGGTGTCGAAGCTTGCCTGCGTCCCACAGCGAACGATGGCTGTCTTACCGCCATGCTGATATGCCTTGGAAAACCGGGCCTGGGCAGCACGCTGCGGCGTCACGCTGATGCCACCTGCCGCCAGGTCGAACTGGCCGGCACGATAGTCACGCAGCAGATCCTTCCAACTCGTGCGAACGAAATACGGCTCCGCGCCCAGCGAATGTGCCAGTTGCGTCATGGCTTCTATGTCGGCTCCACGCAGCACGCCATTCGCTTCGACGCTGAACGGTGCATAGTCGGCAGGGGTCCCGATTCGCAGCACCCGGCTCGTTTCGATTCGCGACAGCACCGGGGAAGCAGGAACCCGCCGCAGCCGGGCCAGGGCGGCGAAGAGTGCGTCGGCGTCCGCAGCATCGAGTCCCGGCACCGCCAACGACGCTTTCAGCGCTGCATACCGGGACGCAAAATCTGCCTGCTCGAGTTCGGGGATGGCGAGATAGATCGCCCGCAACAGCTGCGTGCCTATGCGATCCAACGCCGGTCGCAGATCGCTGTCGAGATCGCGAATCTGTGTCGTGATGGGGGCACCGGCGCGCCAGCGAGCTATATGGTCTTCCTGGATTTTACGCGCCAATGCGATCTGCAGAGCAAACAAGGCACGCGCCGCTGGCGCATCGATACCGAGTGCGGTGGCTTGCTGCACGGTGGCATCGAGTACTTTCTGCTCGCGCGGTGCATCGGTCACCGGCAGATCGTGCACGTGCTTCCACGCTGCAACGAATTCCATCAGTTGGAGCCGTGCGTGTACTTGTCCGACGAGATCGGCCACAGCAGCGTCAGGCGATGACAAGCGCGCGTCCGCCAGCACCAGGCCCGGCGATAGAATCAGGCCATACAACAGACAATGAAGTAGCGAACGCACCAAAGACACCTTGCGCGAGGACGAATGCCGCGCAAGATGCCGTGCCGGACAGTGCCCGGCAAGTAGCAGGACTTACTTGGAGCCAACGACCTTGCCGACCAGGCGGGCCAGCAGCGACGGCTTCAGGCTGTCGACTTCCATCGAATAGGGCATCTTCGGAATATCGCTGAGGTTCAGCTTGAACTGGTCTTCGGAATCGGCGGCGGCAAACGAGAAGCCAGCGCGTTTGGCTGGCTTGGCGGCAGGAGCGGAAGCGGCGGGCGCGGCATCGCGAGGCGAACGTGAGGGGCTGGCTGCGCTCATCGAATTTCTCTCCTGTGGGCGGTGAAGCGACGGCGTGCATACCGTCACGGGCAACAGACTAGAGCAAAGCATTTTCGTTCCGCGTGAGCCATGTCACGTTCGTCACAGAGGCGGATCCTGAATGTGTCTACAGGCGCCGACATGCACCGGCGCGTCGCAAAATGCGTAGGATGCTTGCACGGGATTCAGGCGATGATTCACCTTATGCCCTGGCACTTATGTTCAACGCCTGCGTTTCTCGATTCGGCTCCATCAAACTCCAACCAGGTTTCAATCCAGGCAACTCGGCCATGACGACGCAATCGATCCGCAGCGCTGCGCACTCTTTCATTACTTTCGCGGCAGTGCTGACACTGTCGCTGTTTGCCGGCTGCAGCAAACAGGAACCCGCAGCAGCTGCGTCAGCCATGCAAACAAAGCAACCCGCGCCTCCGTCGAGACATGAAGAAGTCATGCCCGAGAAGGATCCTGCAGATGGCAGCTTGCTCACGGCGAAGTTGGACGCCGCCGGAATTCCAGCGAAATACACGGCGCATTTCGATGGCGACAAGCTGACGCGCATCGATGAGGTGCGCAATGCCGACGGTCGCCAGGGCGAGTACGAGTTCTACGGTGCGCGGCTGGTGAAATATTCCGGGGTTGCGACTGCATCGGCAGCGACCTTGCTGATCGAATTCGATATGCAGGGCACCGTGGAATCGGCGCAGGCGGATCCATCGCCGATGGCGCACAGCGAGATCAATGCTATTCGTGAACGTGCGCAGTTACTGCGAAGTCATGCACTCGCACAGCGCGATACGCGCACGCACCAGGCTCAATGAACTCGATGGCGATCGGGAGCCCGGAGAATCAAACGGGAACGTGAGTCGCGGGCAGCTGCAATTCCACGTTCAATCCGGTGCCATCTGTGCGATTGCGCGCATGAACTTCGCCACCGTAGACCTGGACGACGCGTGCAGTGATGGCAAGCCCGATGCCGTTGCCTCCCGAATCGCGATCGCGCGATTCGGCGACGCGATAGAAAGGCTCGAAAATCCTCTCCAGTTCCTGCAGCGGCACGCCGGGCCCGCGATCTGCAATCACGATGCGGGCGCGATCGCCTTCAACGCCCAGAGTCACAGTCACCGCCGTTCCCACTGCAGTGAAGCGGACGGCATTGCGCACTACGTTTTCGATGGCGCTGCGAAACAGTCCCGCATCGCCCTCGGCGTGCACGGCGCCTGCGGGCGTGAACTCGATGCGCTTCTCGGCAGCCGTCGCTTCCAGGCGCGCATCCTCGACGATTTCGCTCAACAGGCTGGTGAGGTCGAGCGGCTCACGCGGCAACACCGGTTCGACCGCTCGCAGTTGCGACAGCTGCAAGATCTGTCCGATCAAGGTGTCGAGCCGCTCGGCCTCCAGTTCGATGCGATCGAACTGCCTGGCCAGGTCGGCTCCTTCACGGCGTGCCAGGCCGAGCGCTACACGCAGGCGGGCCAGCGGAGAACGCAGCTCGTGGGACATCGCACGCAGCAGTGCTTCTTTCGAAGAGATCAGGCTGCGAACATGATGCGCCATGGTGTCGAAGTCACGCGCCAACACTCCGAGTTCGTCCTTGCGCCGTGAGAAATTCTCACCGACGCGCGCTTCGAGATTGCCCGCCGCCAATGACCGAGCACTCGACTGCAGATGCTCGACTGGCGTGCTCACATAGCGCGCCAATAACCAGCACACCAGTCCGCTGATCGTCAGTGCGAAGACCAGGACCACGACGCGTACATCCGGCTCCCGCAGCAACAGCATCGGCGTGCGAAGCGTGCTGTCTCCCATGATGGTATAGACGGTGCCATCCGGATCGACGATCAGCGGCGTCAGCAGCAACGGGTCGTCGCGGCGGCGCATGCCGGCGTTCGGGTCGAGAAAACCCGCGTCGCGCAGGCGTTTTGCATAGGAGATCAAGCGTTGCGGCATGTCGCGTCCCCGCAGGTCCTCACCGGACTGGTCCACGACATAGATGCGCCAGCCCCGATAACGGTGCTCTGCTTCGTCGATCCAGCGATTCAGCCCCGCCTTGCTGCCGATGTTGAGACGCGTGGTGGCCTCATCGGCCAGCACCTTCATGTCGATGCTTTCCACCTGGCTGATGCGATACCAGCCGACCGCGGCGGTTGCCAGGAGCACCAGCAACATGGCCGCCCAGAACGACAGGAAGATCCTTAGAAATAAGGTTCTCACTCGGCAGGACGCGCTTCACCCGACGCGATGAGTACATAGCCGGCGCCGCGGATACTGCGGATTTCGGGAAGCCCGTTTTCGCCGAGGCCCAGCTTGCGGCGCAGGTTGCTCACGTGCGTATCGATGCTGCGGTCGTAAGGGGTGAGCCGGCGCCCGAGCACTCGCTCGGTGAGCGATTCGCGCGATTGGACCTGTCCCACCGATCGCATCAGTACTTCGAGCAGCCGCAATTCGGTGCCCGTCAGCCGCACCGACTGGCCTGACAAAGTGACATCGAACGTCGCGGGATCCAGTCGCAGCGGACCCACCGACACGGGATGATTCGGCGTATCCGTATCGCGGGAAGAAAAACGCCGCAGCACTGCGCGTACGCGAGCCACGAGTTCGCGGGGATTGAATGGCTTCGACAGGTAGTCGTCGGCGCCCAGTTCCAAGCCGACGATACGGTCCACATCGGCGCCATGCGCGGTCAGCATGACCACCGGTACCGACAGGCTGTGCCGCAAACGGCGCAGCACTTCGAACCCGCTGAGCGAAGGCAACATCACGTCGAGGATGACCAGGTCGTAGGTGTGCGATTCGGTGAGTCGCTCGAGCGCTTCGGCGCCGTCGCGCACGAGCGAGACTTGAAACCCCTCGCCGGTCAGATACTCCGTCAGCATCTGTCCCAGTTCGCGGTCGTCGTCTACGATCAGGAGGGAGGCGGGCACAGTCATACAGCTGATGGCTTCCTGGGCATGGGGTTCCTGGTTCTGGCGCTGTCCGAGTATGTTACTTGAACGGCGCCCTCCCGGACGGGCCAAGATTAGTCAAGCCGCACTGCGGTCGATGGGACGCGTGGCGGAACCGCGGGCAATCCGCGGACGTTCCCTCGGGTACATCGTGTTCGAGGAACTCTCCCATGAAAAAATTGACCTTCCTGATCAGCGCTACGTTGCTGTCCGCGGCTGCGCTTGCTCAAGGCGCCAAGCCCGCCCAGCCGGCCCCTGCAACCAGTCCCGCAC
>Ga0065707_10082272_pt1 | contig 17771 bp, 17 predicted proteins | sample SwiRhicommuniRL3_FD_59094 | JGI IMG/M metagenome (GOLD analysis project Ga0065707, IMG submission 59094) | Switchgrass rhizosphere bacterial communities from Rose Lake, Michigan, USA - RL3 v2 (version 2) | ecosystem: Host-associated > Plants > Roots > Rhizosphere > Soil | place: East Lansing...
GGCCGGTCCGCCGCCGGCGCCGGCGTCCCCATGGCGAGGCCGATCATCGCTCCCGTAATTGCCAATATCCGCATGAGCAGCAGATCCTCCCCTTGGACGTTGCCATGCCTCGTCTAGCCGTTTCGGCATCTCCACGGCAACGGCAAGAACGGAACGCGCCCGGCATAATCTCGTTTAGCAGTGGGGAAGATAGAAGGAGAAGCCACATGAAAGATCTTTATAAGGCGGTGGCCGCTTGTGCTCTCATCGCGGCGTCCGCTCCTGCCATTGCGGGCGATGGCCACGATATCGTCAAGGGTGCCGCGATCGGTGGTGCCGGCGGTGCCGTCGCCGGTGCCGTGATTCCCGGCCTGGGTGTCGGCGAAGGCGCCTTGATTGGTGCCGCTGGCGGCGGCGTCATCGGCGCTCTCGATAAGGATCACAAGCATCGCCGCTGGTATCGCGATGATCGGGGACGCCGCTACTATCTCAACAAACGCGGCCACCGCGTTTATCGTTAAGCCTGTCTGATCTCGAGCTGGGCCAACCAGCGATCGAGCAACACGCGCCCGGCGGCCACGGCTGCCGGGCCATGTTTTTGATGATCCTCATATAATCGCTCAACGGTCGTCCCGCCAATCGCGATGAACGGGTCGCCATGCTCGCACCAGATGGCGAAACTGGGATCTTCGCCCATCTCAGGATGGAATTGCAGCGCAAGGATATTGGGTCCTCGCGAAAACGCCTGATTCGGATAGAGCGCGCTTGATGCCAGCAAAGTGGCGCCCTCGGGCAAATCGAATGTGTCTCCGTGCCAATGCAGCACCGGCAGGTCGCCGATCGCGGCAAGGGGAGATTTGCTGCCGGCTTCCGTCAACATGAGGGGACTAAAGCCGACTTCATTATGCCTGCCCTTGTAAACGGGCGCTCCCATTGCCGCCGCCATCACCTGCGATCCGAGGCAGACCCCCAAGGTGGGCAGATCGGCGATGATCCGTTCGGCGGTGCGGATGATCTCGTGGTTCATCCAGGGATGCTCGGCCTGTTCATAGACGCCCATCGGCCCGCCCATGATCACGAGCAGATCAGGCTCCAGGAAGCTCAGGCAGTCATAATCCCGGTCGCGAACGTTGATCGTCTCGATCCGGTAACCGCGATCCTCCAGCGGTTTCTGGAAGCCCGCTAGGGCCTCATAATCCTCATGCTGGATGACCAGTGCGGTCGGCACCTCAGTCTCCGGTCAGGATACGGTCCACCAATTGCTTCACGCTGGGCACGAAGCCGTTCGAATAAAACGGGTCCTGTTTGAAGCGATAGGCGGAATGGCCCGCGAACATCAGGTTCTCATCGATCGATCCGCCATGCGCGATATCCTGAAGCGTCTTCTGGATGCAGAAGCTGCGCGGGTCGGCGAGCCGTCCCGTGGAGTTGCCCTCCGTATCAGCCCATGATGAAAAGCCGCACTGACTGAGACAGCCCATGCAATCGGCCTGATCCTTGCGGATCACCTTCATTTCCTCCGGGGTGACGAAGACGAGCGTGTTGTCCGGGGTCTTGAGTGCACTGGTGAAGCCCTGGCCATACCATTCGCGCGCGCGCAGCAGGTCGTTCCGCGTCACCCAGAAGCTCTTGCCCTTTACGCCGACGTCGAGCTGGAACTGGTGATCGCCCGCCGCCTCGCCCGAAAAGGCGATCTGCCGTTCAGACCGCGCCTCAAGATTGCGGAGGAAGGGATTGCGAACGGCTGAGGAATAGAATCCGGTCGGCGAAAAACGATGCAGCAGCACATCGCCTTCGTCCAATGTCGTCAGCCTGTCCTTCCACGCCTGCGGGATCGGGCTCTCCTGGGTGAGCAGCGGCCGCGTCCCGAACTGGAAAGCGATCGCGCCCAGTTCCGGATTGCCGATCCAGTCCTCCCATTCACGCAGATACCAGACGCCCCCCGCCATCACGATCGGCACATCATCGGAAATGCCGCCTTCGCGCATCGTATCTCGCAGCGCCTTCACGCGCGGGTACGGGTCTTGGGGCTGCAAGGGGTCCTCGGCATTGGAGAGACCGTTATGGCCGCCCGCCAGCCACGGATCCTCATAGACCACCGCCGCCAGCCATTCGGACGCTTTTGAATAGGCCCGTTTCCAGAGCGCGCGGAAGGCGCGTGCCGAACTGATGATCGGCAAATAGTTGACGTTGTGCTCGGCCGCGATTTCCGAAAGCCGGTAAGGCATCCCTGCGCCGCAGGTCACGCCGGCAACAAGACCCTTGGTGCGTTCCAGCACGCCTTGCAGCACCCGCTGGGCGCCGCCCATCTCCCACAGCACGTTGATATTGATCGCGCCCTTGCCGCCGGCGATGTCGAACGCACGCTTCACCTGCTCCACGCCGCCGCGGATGGCATATTCAACCAGTTCGTCATGGCGTTCGCGCCGGGTAAGCGCCTTGTAGATCTGGGGAATGATCTTGCCCTCGGGATCATAGCTGTCGGCATTTACCGCCGAGACCGTGCCGATGCCGCCCGCGGCCGCCCAGGCTCCCGAGCTCATATGGTTGCTCACCGCGACACCCTTGCCGCCCTCGATCAGCGGCCAGACTTCTCGCCCGCCATAGAGTATCGGCCTCAGACCCTTGAACAATCATTCCTCCAAATTCGTGCGAGCGCGGCCTATAACGTTGCGCACGCCAAAAAGCGCGCAAATTATATCCAACGTCAGCCCAGCACGCCCCGTTGCCCCACCGCGCTGGCATAAAGCGCGCGATACCGGGAGATCATCTGCTTTTCATCGAAGATTTGCAAGGCTTTGCGCCGGTTTGACGTGCCAATCGCACGCCGCAGCGCAGCATCGCAACCAAGCCGTGCGAGCGCCAGGGCGAACAAATCCCCGCGTGCCGCCGGGACTATGAACGGCAGGTTTTCGGTCGATACCATCTCGCGAACGTCGCCGACATCGGTCGCCACCGCCGGCAGGCCCGCCGCCATCGCCTCGATCAGCGAGATCGGCTGCTGCTCGCTGTCCGAGGAGAGCGCGAAGATGTCGAATTGCTTGATTACCGAGGCCGGATCCGGATTGAAGCCCGGCAGGTCGACCCGATCAGCGACGCCGGCAGCCTCAGCCTCGTGCTCTATCGCCGCCCGTTCCGGCCCCTCGCCAATGATCCTGAGCCGGCCCGAAACGCCCGAATCCGCGAACGCGCGGACCAGCTTGGGAAGGTTTTTCACCGCACGGAGGCCAGCAATCGTTCCGACAATCACCTCGTCACCCTGAACGTGTTTCAGGGTCCACTCCTCTGCATTACGCGGGTGATATCGCTCCAACGCTATCCCGTTCGCGATCCGGTGCACCCGGGCTCTCGGCTGACGCCATGACGTCACTGCGATCCGCTCCAGCACATGCGACGGCACCACCAGTGCATCGGCGGCCCCGAGCATCAGCCGCCGGAACCAGACCCGCACCGGCTTCTGCCCCGCCGCCTCATCCTCGTTGAACCCGTCCTCATGATGCACGAGTGGCGGCCCGCCAAACAGCCGCCGTGCGCCGACCGCGTCCATCGCCCCCCAATTATAGGTCAGCACCAGATCGAAGCCGCGCATATAGCGTGCGAGATCGCGGTATCGGCCGATCGCCGGCTTGCCGATCACCGGCGGGTGATCCTCTGGAAAGTCGACCGCGACGCCTCGGTCGATGGCCTCCCGCGCGCCGAGCGCTCCCGGCACCGTGCTGATGATGCTGTGCCGCGCCCGATCGCCAAAGGCATTCATCAGCCGCACGGCACGTGCTTCCTTGCCGCCGAGACTGAAGGTCGAATGGATATGGAGGATTCGGACCGGCAAGCTCAGCTTTTGACCCTGTCGAGCAACCGGTCGATCGCGGCGGCGGCTTCCGGTTCGTCGAGCGTCGGTGCGTGGCCCGTGCGCGGAATGGTCACATAGTCGAGGTCGCCATGGCGCTTGACCATCGCCTTCGCGGTGGCATCGGACAGGATATCGGACCGCTCGCCTCGCACGAGCGCCATCGGCACGCGCTTGAGCGTGTCGAATGCCGGCCACAGGTCCACGCCCGCCTCGCCGCCCGGCAGACGGAACGGCTCGGCGATCTTCATGTCATAATCATAGACGATACGTCCCTTCTCGGTCAGCCGGCACAGCCGCTTGGCCATATCGATCCACTGCTGGAGCCCGTAATCGGGATAGACCTCGCTGTTGTTGACCTCCAGCGCGCGCGCCGCATGCAGCCAGGTCGGCCAGCTTTGCTGGCGCCCGACATAGCCGCGGATACGATCGAGACCGGCCTGCTCGATCACCGGCCCGATATCGTTGAGCAGGGCGCCTGCGATCCGCGCGTGACCCGCGCCGCCAAGCAGCATTGTCAGCAGCCCGCCGAGCGACGTGCCGATCAGCGCGATCCTGTCGAGTTGCAGCTTGTAGATCAGCCCTTCCAGGTCCTGGAGGTAGGTAAGCGGCACGTAGGTGAGCGGATCCTTGGCGTAGGCGCTCTCGCCCCGGCCGCGCAAATCAGGGCAGATCACGCGCCATTCGCCAGAGAGGCGGGCCGCGAGATCAGCGAAATCGCGCGCGTTGCGGGTCAGCCCCGGCAGGCAGAGGATCGGCGGGCGATCCTCGCGGCCCGGATAGTCCCGGTAATGGAGGCGCAGCGCATCGTTCGACCACCAATATCCGTCCGTCCAGGCCGCCATGCTTGCACCCTTTTTCAGCGGCTCCCATATCGCGGTATGCCCGCCATCCCGCAACCGTCAGAATATCACCCCGATCTCGCAATCCTCGCCATTGCCGATTTCCTCGCCGATCCCGTCCGACCGGCTGACTTCCCCCAGCATATCCTCCGTTTCCGGAATGATCGCTGGGACAATGCGGTGGGGCTTGCCGATCTCTCATCCGAACAATGGCTCGCGCATTTCGGCCGCTTTGAGCCCCTGCCCGCAAACCTCCCCCAGCCGCTGGCGCTCCGCTATCACGGCCACCAGTTTCGCGTGTACAATCCTGATATCGGCGACGGACGCGGCTTCCTGTTCGCGCAGATTCGCGACAACGCCAGCCGCCTGCTCGATCTCGGAACCAAGGGCTCGGGCCAGACCCCCTATAGCCGATTCGGCGACGGACGGCTGACGCTGAAGGGCGGCATGCGCGAGGTGCTGGCCACCGAGATGCTCGAGGCGCTCGGCGTCGAGACCTCGAAAAGCTTCTCGCTGATCGAGACCGGCGAGGCGCTCGACCGTAATGACGAGCCCTCCCCCACCCGCTCGGCGGTGCTCGTCCGGCTGAGCCACGGCCATATCAGGATCGGCAGCTTCCAGCGTCTCGCGGCGCTCGGCGATGCGGACAGCATGAAACGGCTGATCGCCTATGGCCTCGAACAGCTTCACGGCGAGCCCGGCGACGGCGAGGATGCCCCGGTCCGCCTCCTCCGCAATGTAGTGAAACGCACCTCGCGGCTCGCCGCGTCCTACATGGCCGCCGGATTCGTCCACGGCGTGCTCAACAGCGACAATATCGCGATCACCGCCGAAAGCTTCGATTACGGCCCCTGGCGCTTCACTCCGCTATGGGACCCTGCCTTCACCGCGGCCTATTTCGATCATCAGGGGCTGTATGCCTTCGGCCGCCAGCCGCAGGCGATCCATTGGGATGTCGTCCAGCTCGCAGTGGCGCTCCGCCTTGTCATCGACGCCGAGGCTCTGGTCCCGGAACTGGAGTCATTTCCCGCGATCTTCGCCACCGATCTTCACGCCGCCCTGCTCGGTCGCCTCGCTGTCCGGCCATGCGATGAAGCGCGAGATCGCGAACTTGGCGAAGCGATCATGCAGGCGCTTGGGGAAAGCGAGGTGACGATCGATCGCTTCTTCTTCGACTGGCGCGGTGGCCGCCTTCGTGCGGCCGCGACCGAGTCCACTTATTCCGCCCCCGTTTTCGATCGGTTCAGGAAGATCATCAGAGATTACGAGCCGGTTACCATATCTAAACATGATTATTGGAAGATGGATGAACCGTGCTCGATGCACATCGCGGAAGTCGAGGCGATCTGGGCGCAGATAGACGAGAACGATGATTGGAGCGCATTCAACGATAAGATCGCGGCGATCCGCCGAATGGGAGAGGCTATGCGCGACGCCGGGTAAGGCATCGCGCGCGTCATGAGCCGCGCCCTCACTTCCCATGAGCCCGCGACCGGCGAGATGCTCTGGACGGGCGAGACCGGTGATGTCGATCACGAGGTCCGGATCGGGTGCGAAGCGTGGCCGGGCTGGGCAGCACGTCCGATTTCGGTACGGATCGAGCTGATGCGCCGCTTCGCCAACGCGGTGCGGGCGCGTACCGGCGATTTCGCCGAACTGATTGCGAGGGAAACCGGCAAACCTCTCTGGGAAGCGCTTCAGGAAATCCATGCGGTGATGGCGCGCGTTGATCTCGCGGCCAGCGCTTATGCGGAACGAACGCCGCGCCGGCAGTCGGAAGGCGCGATGGGCGCGCGCACCGCGGTGCGGCACAAGCCGCATGGCGTGATGGGCGTCATCGTGCCGTGGTGTTCACCGGCCGAGATCGCCTGCTCGCATATCCTGCCGGCGCTGATCGCGGGCAATGTCGCCGTCTACAAGCCTTCGGAGAAGACCCCCGCTACCGCGATGATGCTGCTCGCCTGCTTCCTTGAGGCCGGTGTTCCTGAAGGCGCCATCCGTCTCTTGATCGGTGACGCGCGGGAAGGCGGCGCGCTGGCCGTCCATCCCGATGTCGCGGGTATTCTCTTCACCGGTTCGACCGAGGCCGGGTTGTCCCTTCACCGCCAGCTGGCGGGAGCGCCGGGCAAGGTCGCCGCCCTGGAAATGAGCGGAAACAACCCGATCGTGGTCTGGGATGCCCCGGACGTCGCCACCACCGCCCAGATCGTCGTTCAGTCGGCGTTCCTCTCGGGTGGCCAGCGCTGCACCGCCGCCCGCCGTCTCATTGTCGCCGAGCAGGATCACGAGCCGCTGCTCGCCGAGATCGGCAATCTCGTGGGCCGTCTCATCGTCGATGATCCGCTCGCCCAGCCCCAGCCTTTCCTCGGACCGATGATCGACAATGAGGCCGCCAATCTGGTCGACGAGGCATTTCTTGATCTCATTCTGAAGGGAGGGCGCCCGCTCCAGCATATGCGTCGCCTCGATCCGGACCGGCCTTTCCTGACACCCGGCGTGATCGATGTCACCCGCATCGCGAACCGCCCCGATGTCGAGTTTTTCGGTCCGCTGCTCCAGGTGATCCGGGTCGCCGATTTCGACGCCGCAATCGCCGAGGCCAATGCCACCCGCTACGGCCTTTCCGCTTCGCTGATCAGCCGCAGTCCCCAGCTTTATGATCAATTCTGGGCCAATGTTCATACGGGAGCAATCAACTGGAATCGCCCCACCAATGCCCCGCCCCCGGCTGCGCCGTTCGGCGGCACCGGCTTCTCCGGCAACCACCGTCCCACTGGCTCCTATGCTGCTGATCATTGCGCCTATCCGGTGATCTCGTCCGAAAGCGAGCAATTGCGCGCTTCGATCGGCATCGGCCTGAAGGATGGCTGAATTAAATACTTTGTCACCCTGAACTTGTTTCAGGGTCCACTGGGCGGATATTGCCAACCGGCTCGAAACCTAACTCGATCGCCAGATCGAGCCATTCCGGATTGTCCTGTTCGATCAGATTGAGTTTCCATTGCCGGTGCCATCGCTTGAGCTGCTTTTCCCGAGCGATTGCGGTTGTCATATCTTCGAACATTTCGAAACGAACGAGCCGTGTTACGGAATAATCTGAGGTAAATCCGCTAATCATGCGGGTACGATGCTGATGCAGTCGCACCAGCAGATTGGACGTGACGCCCACATAGATTGTACCATTCCGATCGCTGGCAAGAATATAGACGCAAGGCTGTCGTTCCATCGCATCCGATCAACAGGTTGCCCGGTGGATGCTGAAACAAGTTCAGCATGACGCAAGGCCTTAAACCAATTCTAGACACGTCCCAAGAAGGGTTCGGTTGAATTCTGCACCGCACAATGGCATCTGCGGAACCATGGGAAAGTTGCTTGATCCGAACGCGCGCGGGCGCGTGATCCTCGTGGGTGCCGGTCCCGGCGATCCTGGCCTGTTGACCTTGCGTGCGGTCGAGGCGCTGAAAAGTGCGGATGTCGTCGTGCATGACGGCCTCATTGACCGTCGTGTGCTCGATTTTGCGCCGGAGACCGCCCAGCGCATCTCGGTCGCCAAGCAACGCACGCGCCACACCATGTCGCAGGAAGCGATCAATGCGCTGATCGTCGCTCACGTCATGACCGGCTCGATCGTGATTCGCCTCAAGGGCGGCGATCCCTTCGTTTTCGGCCGAGGCGGTGAAGAGGTTGAGGCGGTGCGTGCGGCGGGCCTCCCCGTCGAGGTCATTCCCGGCGTGTCGGCCGCGCTTGGCGCCGCCGCGGAATCAATGCTGCCGCTCACCCATCGCGACTGGTCCAGCGCGGTCAGCTTCGTCGCGGGCCAGTGCAAGGGGCTGTCCGAGCAGGATTGGTCGGGTCTCGCCGGCAAGGGCCGCACGCTGGTCATCTACATGGGCGTCGCCACCTGCCCGGATATCGCCGACAAGCTGATAGCCGATGGCGTAGCGCCGGACATGCCGGTCGCCGTGCTGGAGCGCGCGACGCTCGGCGACAGCCGCGCGATGCGGACCCTGCTCGCCGATCTCGGGCCGATGGTGAAACGCGAGAAGGTCAAGAGCCCGGCGATCATCATTGTCGGCGAAGTCGTGCTGCTGTCCGATGCCGAGGACAAGCTGCGCATTCTTGCCAAGCAAGCGGAGTCACAATTTTGAAGATCGTTACCGGCAATGACTTGGAGAGTGGAGCTGTTACGTGGTGGACCGGCGAAGGCTGGTCGATCCATGTCGCGGAGGCAATCGACGCGGGCGACAAGGCGGAGACCATCGCCGCGACCGAGGAAGCCGCCCGGCGCGTCAATGCACCTTATGTGATCGATGCGGCCGCCACGCCGGAAGGCCCCCGTCCCGCCCACATCAAGGACCGCATCCGTGCGCTCGGGCCCACTGTTCGGCTGGATCTCAGCCTCAAGCCTGCCGACCCGACGGTCGGAAACTGGGTGATCTGACATGTATAAATATGACCAATATGACCAGGCGATCGTCGATGCGCGCGTCGAGGATTTCCGCGATCAGGTCGCCCGCCGCCTCTCGGGTGCATTGAGCGAGGACCAGTTCAAGCCGCTGCGGCTGATGAACGGCCTCTATCTCCAGCTGCACGCCTACATGCTGCGTGTGGCGATCCCCTATGGCACATTGGATGCCCGCCAGATGCGGATGCTCGCCCATATCGCGCGCAAATATGACCGGGATTACGGCCATTTCACCACCCGCCAGAACATCCAGTACAACTGGATCAAGCTGGAGGAAGCGCCCGATATCCTCGCCGATCTCGCGTCGGTCGAGATGCACGCGATCCAGACCAGCGGCAACTGCATCCGCAATATCTCGTCCGATCAGTTCGCCGGCGCTGCCGCAGACGAGGTTGAGGACCCACGCCCCTGGGCGGAGCTGCTGCGCCAGTGGTCGACCTTCCATCCCGAGTTCAGCTACCTGCCGCGCAAGTTCAAGATCGCCGTAATCGCCTCGGACGAGGATCGCGCGGCGATGAGGCTGCACGATATCGGCGTGCAGATCGTGCGCGGCGCTGACGGCGCGACGGCGTTTGACGTCTATGTCGGTGGCGGCATGGGGCGGACACCGATGGTCGCGCCTCTGATCGGCAAGGCGATCGCGCCCGATGATTTCCTGAGCTATATGGAGGCCTGCCTGCGGGTCTATAATCGCTATGGCCGTCGCGACAATATCTACAAGGCCCGTATCAAGATCCTCGTTCACGAGATCGGCGCCGACGAATATCGCCGTCAGGTCGAGGAGGAATTCGTCCATGTGAAGGGGCTCGGCATCGATCCGCCCAAGGCCGAGTTCGACCGCATCGCCGCCCATTTCGCGCCGCCCGCCTATCAAACCGGCCTGTCGGACGAAATCGACCGCTCCGATCCGGATTTCGCGCTGTGGGTCGATCAGAATGTCTCGGCCCACAAGCAGCCCAGCTATGCCGTGGTGACGATCAGCCTCAAGCCGATCGGCGGCATTCCCGGCGATGCGAGTTCGGCGCAGATCGACGTCATGGCCGACCTTGCCGAAAAATACAGCTTCGATGAATTGCGCGTCACCCACGCCCAGAACATCGTCCTGCCGCATGTGAAGAAGGCTGATCTCTACGCGATCTGGCAGCAGCTTGAGGCCAATGATCTCGCGGTGCCCAATCTCGACCTGATCAGCGACATCATCGCCTGCCCCGGCCTCGATTATTGCAGCCTGGCCAATGCCCGCTCGATCCCGGTCGCGCAGAAGATCGCAGAGCGCTTTGCTGATCTTGATCGCCAGCGGAACATTGGCGAGCTTAAGCTCAAGATCTCGGGCTGCATCAACGCCTGCGGCCATCATCACGCCGGCCACATCGGCATCCTCGGCGTCGATCGGAAGGGCGAGGAGAATTACCAGCTCCTGTTCGGCGGATCAGGCGCGGAGGACGCGAGCCTCGCCAAGATCGTCGGCCCCGGCTTCAACGAGGACGGCATCGTCGATGCGGTCGAGACCGCGATCGAGACCTATCTCTGCATCCGCCAGGAGGGCGAGCGCTTCCTTGACACCTATCGCCGCGTCGGCATCGATCCCTTCAAGGCGGCGATCTATGGCTGATAGTTACGCGATCGGTCGCCAAACTTATTCTCCTCATGCTGAACTTGTTTCGGCGTTGGCCGCACCACACGTTCAGGGTGACAGGAAAATACGGATATGACCCACAGCCTACGCTATCGTGACGACGGGACCCATGAGGAACCCGCCGTCACGCTGGAAGCCTTTCTTGGCCAGTCGAATGCGACCGCCGTTCGCCTTGAGCCGTCGGATGATGCGCGGGCACTGATCCCGCATCTTGATCGCCTCGCGCTGATCGAGGTGAGTTTCCCCAAGTTCCGCGATGGCCGTGGCTATTCCGCGGCACGCATTCTGCGCGAGGCCGGCTATATCGGTGAACTGCGCGCTGCCGGCGACGTGCTGGTCGATCAGATCCCCTTCATGCGGCGTTGCGGCTTCGATGCATTCATCGCCGATGCGGAGTTGGACATTGCGGCGGTCGATCGCGCGTTGAACCGTTATCCGCAGGTTTATCAGGACGCGGCCGATGCGCGCCCCGCCGTATGGAAACTCCGCCATGGCTGAGGCCGCCCGCAAGATCGACACCATCGATGTGCGCCCAGCCTTCACCCAGGCCGACGCCGACGCACTCAACGCCCGTTTCGAGGGTGTCGAGACGCTCGACATGCTGCGCGCGCTATTCGCCGAGGATATTCTCGGCGAGACGGCGGTGGTGTCGTCCTTCGGTACCGAAAGCGCGGTTCTCCTGAGCCTGATCTCGCGCGTCAATCCGGACGTGCCGGTGATCTTCGTCGATACGCTCAAGATGTTCCCGGAAACGGACGCCTACCGGATCGCGCTCCTCGACCATCTCGGTATGCACAATCGGGGCGTGATCACGCCCGATCCCGATATGCTGGCGAAGAAGGACGAGACCGGCCTGCGCTGGTCCTATGATCCGGACGGTTGCTGTGCGATCCGCAAGGTCGAGCCGTTGGCGCGCGCCAAGCAGGGCCTCGACAGCTGGTTCTCGGGCCGCAAGGCGTTCCAGTCCCAGACCCGCGCCAACCTGCCGCGCTTCGAGATCGAGGATGGCCGGCTCAAGGTCAATCCGCTGGGTGATTGGGTAAAGGCCGATCTCGAAGCCTATTTCGAGGAGCACCATCTGCCCCGCCACCCACTGGAGGCGCAGGGCTATCTCTCGATTGGCTGCGCGCCCTGCACAAGCATCGTCAAGCCGGGCGAGGACCCGCGCGCGGGCCGCTGGCGCGGCTGGGACAAGGTCGAATGCGGCATCCACGGCGAGGTGATCACCCACCCCGACAATGATCCCGCCAACGAGCCGGTGTTCTAGGATTCGCCCTGTTTGATTGAAACGTGGCGTGCTCCTGCGAACGCAGGAGCACGGTTCCCCCTCAAATTGGACCCCGATCTAAACACTGGCGCTCCCCGGTCATCTTGCTATGAACCGCCGTAATGGCCGGAAGAACCCAAGCGCGTCTGATAGCCCTGCTGCTTCCGATCGTGCTCGCCGGCTGCATCCCCACTCCCGGCGGCAAACCACATCCGCAGCCTGTGCCGGCGTCGCGTGCGCCGGTCACTCAGCCTGAGGCACCACTTCCGCCGCCTCCGGCACCCCCGGCCAGTATCGAGCCGACCCCGCGATACGACGCACCGATCGCGACCACCGCGACATCGGCATCGTCACCACCACCACCACCTGCGTGGGCTGCCAAGCCGGTCACGCCGGACGCGACCACGATTGCGCCATCGAAATATGTCGTGAAACCCGGCGACACGCTGACCCGCATCGTCAAGGTGACCGGCGCCTCGGCCGAGGCGATCGTGCGGGCGAACAAGCTGGAGGCGCCTTACGTCGTCAAGCTGGGCCAGAAGCTCAGCATTCCTGGCGGCCGCTACCATCTCGTCAAGCGCGGCGAGAGCGGCATCGCGATCGCGCGGGCCTATGGTGTCAACTGGTCCGAGGTCGCCACCATGAACCACCTCGAGGAGCCGTTCATCCTTCGCGAGGGCCAGCGTCTGCTGCTACCGAGCGCGCAGGAAGCCGCCAGCATGACGCTCGAGCAGCGCGCCGAAGCCTTTCAGCTCGATATCGATGATATCGTCACCGGTGGCGAGCCAGCGCTTGCCGAAAATGCCACCCCCGCCCCACCGACACCCACCCCGGCCCAGCCGGTGCCCTCCACGGTCGCGGTGGCGACGCCATCGACCGATTTCAGCGGAAATTTCGCCTGGCCGCTCGACGGCAAGATCGTCCGCCGCTTCGGCGATCTCGGCAATGGCCGCCGCAACGACGGCATCAACATCGCCGCCGAGCAGGGGACGCCGATCCTTGCCGCCGCCGATGGCGTCGTCGCCTATGTCGACACTGACGTCGCGATCTACGGCGGGCTGGTGCTGATCAAGCATGGCAATGGCTGGCTCACCGCCTATGGTCACTGCCAGCAGATCGCCGTCACTCGCGGCCAATCGGTGCAAAGGGGCCAGGCCATCGCCGCCGTCGCCAATGCCGACCTCGCCACCGAGGACCAACTCCACTTCGAAATCCGCAAGGGCCGTACCCCAGTCGATCCAAAGGATCATCTGCCGAAGCGGTAGGCGGTCCCTCGGTTTTCCGTTCGCTTCGAGCGAAGGTTTGAGCCTGTCGAGAACCATAGTCGAGAAGGGTTCTCGACCAACGCATCTCGATTTCGCTCGATGCTGCTCGAACCGAACGGTTATGGGGTATGACCAGGACTAGCCTTTCGTCAGTGAAATCCCTATGTGCCCGCCACGCTCATGGCACTGGAACTCCCCTCTCCGCCCAAGGTCGGCATGGTTTCGCTCGGCTGCCCCAAGGCGCTGGTCGATAGCGAACGCATCCTCACCAAGCTGCGCTCGGACGGCTACGGCTTGTCGCCAGACTATCAGGGCGCCGACGTCGTGCTGGTCAATACCTGCGGTTTCCTCGACAGCGCCAAGGAGGAAAGCCTCGAAGCGATCGGCGAGGCGATCGCCGAAAATGGCCGCGTCATCGTCACTGGCTGCATGGGCAATGAGGCCGACGTCATTCGCGCCCGTTTCCCCGACGTGCTCGCCGTCACCGGGCCGCATCAATATGAGGCAGTGGTCGGCGCGGTGCACGAAGCCGCGCCGGTCGCGCCCTCACCCTATGTCGATCTGGTGCCGGAAGCGGGCCTCAAGCTCACCCCGCGCCACTACAGTTATCTGAAGATCTCGGAAGGCTGCAATCATCGTTGCGCCTTCTGTATCATCCCCTCGATCCGGGGCGATCTCGTCAGCCGCCGTCCCGACGCGATCCTTCGCGAGGCCGAGAAACTGGTTGCCGCCGGCACGAAGGAACTGCTGGTCATCAGCCAGGACACCTCGGCCTATGGCGTCGATCTGCGCCATGCGAGCTACCCGCTGAAAGGCGGCGGGGAAGTCCGCGCCCATATGACCGATCTCGCGCGCGAGCTGGGCAAGCTCGGGGCCTGGGTCCGCCTTCACTATGTCTATCCCTATCCTCACGTCGATCAGGTCATCCCCTTGATGGCCGAAGGACTGGTGCTCCCCTATCTCGACATCCCCTTCCAGCATGCCTCGCCCAAGGTACTGAAGGCGATGAAGCGTCCGGCCAACGAAGCCAAGGTGCTCGAACGGCTTGCCAATTGGCGCGCACAAGTCCCTGATATCACGATCCGATCCTCTTTCGTGCTTGGCTTTCCCGGCGAGACCGAGGAGGATTTCCAGTATCTGCTCGACTGGATGGACGAAGCCCGGCTCGACCGCGTCGGCGCCTTCCGCTTCGAGCCGGTCCAGGGCGCCGCCGCCAATGATCTGCCCGGTGCCGTGCCCGAGGAGATCAAGGAGGAACGCTACGCCCGCTTCATGGCAAGGACCGCCGCCATCTCCGCCGCCAAATTGCAGGCGAAAATCGGCCGCACGCTGGATGTGATCATCGATGCGGTCGACGAAGAAGGCGGCGCCACCGGCCGCTCAAAGGCCGACGCCCCCGACATCGACGGCGAAGTCCACCTCCGCGACACCACGGCTCTTTCTCCCGGCGACATCATCCCTGTCCTGATCGAGGACGCCGACGAGCATGATCTGTTCGGTGTGCCCATCTCCTAGCCGCTCAGGCGAAGCTCAATGCTCTCTGCCCCCGGCGCGTACTCTTGAAATGCCCTCGCTTTTCGCTATTTCTCGATCAGCGGGCCGGGCCCCTCTGGCGATCGCGCTTCACAAGCGGTCGTGATGTCGGACCGCATCGAGCAACTGCTCGGTGCTGCGGGTCCACTTGTCCTCAGTGCCGGGCGCATTGAGGAGGAAATCATGTCCGTTCGTGTCGCCGGGATGCAGTGCCCGGTCTGTGCTGTCCCGCTCACGATGAGCGAGCGTCAGAATGTCGAGATCGATTATTGCCCGCAATGCCGAGGCGTCTGGCTCGATCGCGGCGAGCTCGACAAGATCATCGAGCGTGCCGCCACCGATCAGGCTCCCGCTGCCGTGCCGGCGGCCCAGCGCCATGACATGGCCGCCGCGCCCTATCTCCAGAGCTACGGCAGCAAGCCCTATTACAAGAAGCGCAAGTCCTTCCTGGAGGAGCTGTTCGATTAGGGCGACGGCGAGCGTGCGCCTGTGATTGCGCCACGATCACCTATACGAACGAGCACCGCATCGGTGCTCGGCGTATAGAGCCGTCGCGCGACACCGCCCGGCACCACCCGCCTGATCGCCGGCCAGTCGAGCAAATGCCCGAGCGCTGTGGGTGGCGCCGTGTAGGTTTGGACGATGGCTGCATTTGGCGGAAGATCGTCCGCCGGCGCCAGGAACAGCGCGCCGGGCTGCGCCCGCCCTTCCCTGGCATTGCTCAACCCGTTCCAGCGCAATGGCCAGAGCGCGCGATGATAGGTCTCGGGGTCGGTCAGGATATGCGCCTCGGGATGGTCCTTCGCGGCCAGGATGAGCGCTTCGGGAGTCCAGCGCGGGTGCATGTTCCCGACGCTCAACATCAGCAGATTGACCGCCACGAGTGCCGCCAGAACGAACGCTCTGAGTGACCGGCGCAGCGAACCCAGCCAAACCCCGACGGCAACCGCCGCGGCAATCGCCGGTAGCATGAAATAACGGGGATTGAGGACCAGCTTTGTATAAAGGGCGCCAACCAGCAGGAAAGCGGCGATCGCGAGCACCGCCAGGATCGTGAAGCTGGCACGCCCTTCCCGTAGAAAAAATCTCTGGAACCCCATCGCGGTCGCCACGCCCGCCGCCCAGAACAGCAGCCCGAACTCATTGTTCACCAGCAATACCAGCAATGGATCGATCACTGGATTGAGCAGGAAATTGCCCTCGAGATTGGCGGCGCGGTCGATATGGCTGTCGTGATTGAAGGCCAGCACCCACCGGTTGAACGCGTTCCCGGTCATCATGAACTGGAATGCCGCCTCACCGGCCAGCACAAGCCCGCAGGCCGCCGCCATGATGATCAGCGCACGGCGCGATACCGGTCTGCCCAGCAGGAAGATCGGCGCGAACCCGAGCAGGGCGAGCGCGGTCGTCTCGCGGCACAATATCGCGCCGCCGAAACACAGGCCCGCGCCGATCGGTCGCCAGATCGCGCCGTCGTCACCTGCCGCGCTTCCGATGAGTGTGATCCCCAGCACCAGAAAGCTCGCCTCGACCAGATCGCATGAGGCGGTGGTCGCATTGTCGATCACGACGGGCATCGTTGCGATCAGGATCACCGTAATCCATCCGGCACGGTCCCCGCCGATCCGCTTCGCCAGCGCCCGTACGCACAGCAGCAGGATCGTATACCATAGCAGCGCCGACGCCAGCAGGGCGGACGGGCCCGCCCCGAGGATATGGATGGCCGCCGCGATCGTCAGGATCAGCGGAAAGCGCGTCGCCCAATGGTCATGGCCGGCAAAGGGCGGATTGTTCACCCAATGCAGCGCGGCCCCATAATAGGCCGCATCGTCCGAGGCGGCATAGCCCGACCAGCCGATATAAAGCGCCGCCAGCGCGAGGATCAGGGCGATCGCAGGCCACCATGGCCCCATATTGCTCGAGGATGCCTGATCTGCGGATATTGTCTGGGCCATTATGTCGTGCGCTTCCCCGCCTGTGCCCTGCCACGGATATTGACGCTTACCGCCGTTGTCGATCGGGCGATCAATCCGCTAAAGCCGCCATATGACCGATTTTGCTACACTGCTCGTTGCCGATCGCGGCCAGCCCGCGCACAGTATCCACCTCGTTGACAAGACCAGCTTCGAAGACTGGCTCAAGGCCCAGCCCGAGCGCGTCCGCGCGGCCGTCGCGGCGCAGCGCTTCAAGGGCAAGGGTTTCGAGCTGGCGATCCTGCCGGGTGAGGGCGCGGATGACTGGTCGGTGGCGCTTGGCGTCGCCAATGCCGACGAGCTTTCACCCTGGTGTCTCGCCAAGGCTGGCGGCACCCTGCCCGACGGCATTTATCGTCTTGCTGAAGGAACCCCCGGCCCGGCAGCCTTGGGCTGGCTCCTCGCCCAGCACGGCTTCGATCGCTATCGCAGCGAGCCCGATCCCCGTCCGCACCCGGTCCTGCTGAGCGGCGAGCCGGCGGTCATCGGCGATCATGTCCGCATGGCTGAAGCCGTCGCGCTGGTGCGCGATCTGGTCGACACGCCCGCTGCCGACATGGGGCCGGCCGAGCTCGCCGGGGCCGTCGAGGTGTTGGCGAAGGAGAGCGACGCCAAAGTCACGATAACCCAGGGCCATGCACTCGAAGCCTATCCGATGATCGCCGCCGTCGGTCGCGCCGCCGCGCGCGAACGCGCGCCACGCCTCATCGAGCTTGAATGGGGCAATCCCGATCATCCCCGCATCGCGATCGTCGGCAAGGGGGTCTGCTTCGATAGCGGCGGGCTCGATCTCAAGCCCTCGTCCGCGATGCTGCTGATGAAGAAGGACATGGGTGGCGCGGCGCATGCCATCGCGCTGGCCAGGCTCATTATTGGCGCGCGTCTGCCGGTGCGGCTGCACCTGCTGGTGCCGGCGGTCGAGAATGCCGTCGCCGGCAATGCCTTCCGCCCCGGCGACGTGCTG
>Ga0065707_10000650_pt1 | contig 17766 bp, 14 predicted proteins | sample SwiRhicommuniRL3_FD_59094 | JGI IMG/M metagenome (GOLD analysis project Ga0065707, IMG submission 59094) | Switchgrass rhizosphere bacterial communities from Rose Lake, Michigan, USA - RL3 v2 (version 2) | ecosystem: Host-associated > Plants > Roots > Rhizosphere > Soil | place: East Lansing...
CCAGGAAATGCGGGCCTTCGCCGGTGATGCCGATACCGCCCACCGTTGTGTCAGCAATCAGCGCATCGAGCGCTTCGCAGACCTCTTGCATCATCCGCGGACGCGCTGCGTTGCGAACCGCGGGACGGGCCAGAACCACCCAGCCAATCTGCGCCACCTTTTCGATTTTCACATCTTGCATGCTGACTCCGGCAACCAAGGAGGAGACGCGGGCGGTTGTCGCCGCTGCAATTGAGGTATATATTTTAACAGCAATTGAGGTATTGTAATATAGCGATCGCGCCTTCTGCGCGGCCGACTGCCGTTCCGCACTCGTAGAATCAGTCAATGGATCTTTCCTACAGCCCCGACCACATCGACTTCCAGCGGCAAGTCCGAGAATTCCTGCGCAAGGAGTGGACGCCGGCGAAGGCTGGCGATCGACAATATGTCCGGGCGTTCCGCGCCCAGGCGACCGAGCTGGGTTACCTCTATCGCTCGGTGCCACGGCGATATGGCGGCGGCGAACAACCCCCCGATGTGGTGAAGGCGGAAATCATTCGTGAAGCCTTCGGCGCCGCCAGGGCGCCGATGGAAGTTCCCGGCAACGGCGTGGCCCTGCTGACCCCGACCTTGCTGGAGTGGGGCACGGAAGCGCAGAAGGAGCGCTTCATTCCCGCCACCGTGCGCGGCGAATATCTCTGGGCGCAAGGCTATTCGGAGCCGGGCGCGGGCAGCGACCTGGCGTCGTTGCGATCCAAGGCGGAGCTGGTCGGCGACGAATGGATCATCAACGGACACAAGATCTGGACGACGCTGGCCTACACCTCGACGCACATGTTTGCGTTGCTGCGTACCGAGCCCGATGCGCCGAAGCACGCTGGTCTGTCCTACATCCTGCTGGACTTCAAGCAGCCGGGCGTCAAGGTGCGGCCCATCCGGCAGATCAACGGTCAGCAGGAGTTCTGCGAAGTCTTTCTGGATGGGGTGCGCACGCCGGCGGACTGGCTGGTCGGCGAGCGCGGCAAAGGCTGGCAGGTTTCGCGGACGACGCTGAAGTTCGAACGCAATCACGTCGGCTCCTCGACTCGCACCGTCGGTATGGTCAAGCAGCTGATCAAGCTTGCCCAGCGCACCAAGATCGACGGCCGGCCGGCAATCGAACACGAAGACATCCGCCAGCGTCTTGCCGTGATCGAGGGGTACGTAGAGGCGCAGGTCTGGTCGGGCTATCACCAGCTGACACTCGCGGGCAAGCAGGCTCCGGCGGGAGTATTGGGCCTCACGAACAAGCTATCCACGACCAACACCTATCATCGCGTTGCGAGTCTCGCCGCCGACATCATCGGCGCCAGCGCGTTGCTGGAGCCGAAGCACGAAGGCGATCGCGGCGGAGCCGAGAAGTGGATGAATCAATACTTCGGCTCGCTGGGACTGTCCATCGCCGGCGGCACCTCCAACATTCAACGCAACATCCTGGCTGAGCGCGGACTCGGACTGCCACGCGCCGACCAGGCGGACCGCGAACCATGAATTTCGATCTGTCGGATGAGCAGCGGGCCATTGCAGATGCGGTCCGCAGCGTGCTCGAGGATCGGCTCGGCGACGCCAAGATCGGCGCCTATCTCGAACGAGTCGAGCTGGACGAAGCTTTGTGGAGCGAGGTCTGCGGACTCGGCGTCTGCGGCATCCTGGTCGGTGAAGCGAGCGGCGGCATGCAGATGGACATGGTCACCATGGCTGTGATTGCCGAGGTACTGGGTTCCTATGCGGCCCCATTACCCATCGTTCCCAACGCGCTCGCCGCGTGGCTCATCGATAGGTCCGGCTCGCCTGAACAGCGCGATCGCTGGCTGGCGAAACTCATCAGCGGCGAGGCCAAAGCGGCTTTCGCACTGGGAGAGGCGGAGGATCGCTGGTTGCCGGATACTTGGACACTGCGCCGCGGCGAGTCGGGCGGCGGTTCGCTGACCGGATGGAAACGCAACGTGGAATGGGGCGCGGCCGCGGATCTGTTCATCGTCGGCTTGAGCGGCGACCAGCTGGCGCTGGTCGAGGCGAACGACACCACTGTCCGCCATGCACTCGATAGTGTGGACCGCACGCGCCGCCTGGCAGATGTGGAGTTCCGCGAGTCGGCTGCTCAGTCCATCGAAGGCGGCGCCGAGTCGGTTTCGCAACTGGTAGACGCCTTGCTCGTCTTGCTTGCCGCGGATGCTTGCGGTGCAGCGGCAACCGCGATGTCCCGGGCGGTCAACTATGCCAAGGAGCGCAAGCAGTACGGGCAGTTGATCGGTAGTTTTCAGGCGTTGAAACATCAACTGGCGGACATGGCCGTCGAGGTCGAGCCGTCACGTCCATTGTGCTGGTACGCAGCACACGCTTGGGATGTATACCCGGAAAAACGCGCTCGCGTGGCAGCACTGACAAAGGCGCACGTGACCGATGGCGCCGTGTCGGTTGCGCGTGCCGCGGTCGAAGCTCATGGTGGCATCGGCTACACCTGGGAATACCCGTTGCATATTTTTCTCAAGCGCGCCGTCTTCGATCGCACGTATCTGGGTGGGCCCAGAGTGCACCGCGAACGGATGGCGCGTCTTGCCAATTGGTGACGATCGCCGCTGACGCTGCGATTACCGGATCGATGCGGCGTGCGCTGCTCGATCGAAACTGAACCGGACCAATCGTTTTGGGGGATGAAATGGAGCAGAGAAACGTCGGCAGTTCCGGCCTGAGGGTGTCGGCCATCGGTCTGGGCTGCAACAACTTCGGCTGGACCATCGACGCGGCAGCGTCGCGTAAAGTCGTGGACCGGGCGCTGGAGCTTGGCGTCACCTTGTTCGATACCGCGGATTTCTACGGCGATCCCCCCGGACATGCCGAAGAGGTGCTGGGCGAAGTGCTCGAACATCGCCGCAAGGATGTGGTGCTGATCACCAAGTTCGGCGTGCCGCTGGTGGGCCAGCTCCGCTTCAACAATTCCCGCAGCTATGTTCTAAAAGCGGTGGAAGGCAGCCTGCGCCGCCTGCGCACGGATTGGATCGATGTATACATGATCCACTGGCCCGACCCGACCACGCCGATGGAAGAGACGCTGCGTGCTCTGGATACCTTGATCGAGAGCGGCAAGATTCGCTACATCGCCTGCTCGAATCTGACGACCTGGAAAATCGTCGAAGCGCAGTGGACGGCCCGCACGCACAGCTTGAATGGATTCATCGCCTCGCAGAATGAATACAGCCTGTTGTCGCGCGGTATCGAAAGCGATCTGCTGCCTGCGTTGAAATCCTACGGCGTCGGCCTGATTCCCTACTACCCGCTCGCGAGCGGGCTGCTGACCGGCAAGTACTTCAGCGGCAATGCGGCTGACGCCGAGGGCCGGTTATCCCGCAACTTCCTGAAACTGGGCGATCGTTTCCTCGCCGACCGCTATCGCAACACGGCGCAGAAGTTGAATGACTTCGCCCAGGCGCGCGGCCACACACTGCTCGAGTTGTCGCTCAGCTGGCTGGCCAGCCGTCCGATGGTATGCAGCCTGATCGCCGGCGCGACCCGGCCCGAGCAGGTGGAAGCGAATGCCCGCTCCTGCAATTGGCAGCTGAGCAGCGACGATCTCGCCGAGGTCGATCGCATCTGCCGCGAGGGAGGCGTGTCATGATCAACGGAATCCATCATGTGTCGCTATCGACGACGGACATGGATCGCCTGCTGCATTTCTATCGCGATCTGCTCGGCCTGCCGCAGCGCCTGGACATGCAGATCAAGCCGGGCAACAAGCCGTTCGAAACCATCGTCGGCATGAGCGACACCCGCGGTCGCGCTGCCGGACTTCGCGCCGGCAATCTGTGGATCGAGATCTTCCAGTACACGCATCCCGATCCGCGTCCTGTCGAGAAACGGCCCGCATGCGATGCCGGCATCCGCCATCTCTGTTTCGATGTGACGGATATCGAGGCCGAGTACCGGCGCCTGTCCGCTGCCGGAGTGGAATTTGTCTCCGCGCCACAGCAGCTCGAGGGCGCCGGCGTGTGTTCGGTCTATGCCCGCGATCCCGACGGAAACATCGTGGAGCTGCAGGAAATTTTTCCGGGGAGCAAGCTGGGGCGCGACCATGTGCGCAAGCCCGAGTGACGATTCATTGTAAAGAGGTATCTTTTGTTCGGTGCACCGCTGCGCACCTTCATGGAGAAAGCGCACAAAATAGCGTCCCATGCATTGCGTAAACGACCGGCTTTCTATAAAACGAGCGGACAAAGAGATACCTGAAATGTATCGCCTGGCTTGTTCACTACTTACGCGTCGATGGGGGAACTATGCGAATCCGAGCCGCCCACGGTCTTACCACGATTCTGTCACTTGGTTGCTTCGGCGCCACGACCTATGCGCAGGAAACACCCGAGCCCGCAGGAGCTCTCGAGCAGATCGTCGTCACTGCGCGTAAGCGCGAAGAGAGTGTCCAGGAGACGCCGGTTGCAGTGACCGCGGTCAGCGGCGCGGAACTGGAAAACCGCAGCGCCGTGAACTTCAAGGACCTGGCCATGCAAACGCCGTCGCTGCGCATCACGCAGTCGAACAACAGCGCCAATTCCGCGACGATCTCCATGCGCGGCCTGGTCTACACGGACATCCGCCTGAATGCCGATCCAGCCGTCGGTGTGTACCTAGACGGTGTCTATCTGCCGCGCAGTGTCGGTATCAATGCCGGCAATCTGGTCGACATCCAGAGCGTGCAGGTCTCCAAAGGACCGCAGGGAACCCTGTTCGGCCGCAATACCACCGGCGGCGCCATTGACATCTCCACCAAGCAGCCGGACCACGAATTCGGCGGCATGGTCAAAGTCCGCGCCGGCACCTACGACGACTACGGCGCAGCTGGCGTGGTGAATCTTCCCATCACCGATACGTTGGCCGCGAGAATCGTGGCGGATCACAGCGAGCACGGCGGTTTCGGAACCAATTTCTACAATGGCGACAAGTTCGGCAAGCGCGACTCGACCAGCGCTCGTGCGGCGATCAAGTGGGAGCCCACCGATGCGATCTCCTTGATCGTTCGCGCCGACTACACCGAAGCCGACGCTACGAGCCTTGCCTGGAACGCCGTTCTCATGGTGCCGAATTCGGGAGCCAATCGCGAAGTGGCGGCGGCCACCGGCCTGTCGTTACCCGCGGCGCTCGACTACTACCTGGGCTTGATGAGTCACGATCCGCAGGATGGCTATTCCGATATCACTTCCCGCGAGAAGTTCAATACGCAGGGCGTCTCGGCTACGCTCCAGGCGGAGCTGCCGCTGGGCATGACTTTGAAGTCGGTCACCGCCTATCGCGATTTCACCCGCGTCACCCACACGGACTTCGACGCTTCGCCTTTCCAGATCCAGGCGTACGATCCGTACCAGATGCACGATCACCAGCTGACGCAGGAACTGCAGCTGCTCGGCACGGCATTCGACGATCGTCTGCAGTGGATCACCGGCGGCTTCTACGGCGATGAGAAGGGCTGGGAGGGCGGCGATCAGTACAACAACATCCTGACCACCGCTACCTGGCCTTCGACGACCTTCGGCCGGCTGGAGAGCGAAACGGTTGGCGTGTTCCTGCAAGGCACGTACAAGATCACCGATCGGTTCAGCGGCACCGCAGGTGCGCGTTATACCGAGGACAAGCGCGATCTGACCTCAGCCAATCGGACTCGCACGGTTTGTACGACGCTGGGCGTGACCATCGCTTCGCTGGGCAATGAGCCGTGCGTCAGAACGCTGCCGACGCTGAAAACGGATGCGACCTCGTACGTCGCCAGCCTCGATTACCGTTTCACCGACGATCTGTTCGGCTATGTAAAGACCAGCAAGGGTTATCGCAGCGGCGGACAGGCGCTGACGGGTGGTTCGGCTGCTTCGCCTCTGGCAGCGACCGCAAGCTATCGGCCGTTCCAGCCGGAATTCGTCAAGGACTATGAGATCGGTTTGAAGTCGGAGTGGCTGGATCATCGGCTGCGCGCCAACCTCGCGTACTACCATTCCAAGTACGACGACATTCAGCGCACTCGTTCGGCCACCGTCCCGGGAACCTCGACGGTCGTGTCGGTCGTGGAGAACGTCGCCGCCGCCGAGATCGACGGCGTGGAGCTGGAAGTGCTGGCATTGCCGATCCGCTCGCTCGAGGTCAACGCCACGGCCGCGTATATCGATCCGAAGTACACCGACTACACGGTGAACGGTGTGGATCTGCGCAGTACGCCGTTCTACATGGTCACCAAACTCACCTACTCGCTGTCGCTGGCGCATACCGCGGAGCTGTCGTTCGGCGATCTGCGTTCGCAGGTCGATTTCCAGCATGACGATGCTTTCACCACCAGCGGCCTTCTCGGCAAGCGGCCCTCGGTCGACATGCTGAACGCCCGCATCGGTCTGCACCTGAACTCGAGCGATGTCGACATCGCCTTGTACGGCCGCAATCTGACCGACCGCGTCTATCCGGCGTATCAGACGGATATTTCGAGCGCCGGCTTCGTTCCGAGCATCGCCGCTCCGCCGCGCGAGGGCGGAATCGAGATCAAGAAGTCGTTCTGAGGAGTCATTCGATGAAGCTAGACATGAAGAGCCTGTTCGATTTCACAGGCAAGGTGGCGCTGGTCTGCGGCGCTGGCGGCGGCGGCGTCGGTACCGCGATCTCTCAGATGCTGGCGACTTCCGGCGCCACAGTGGTCGCGGTAGACCGAACCGGCGAGCTGGTGGCGGAGACCGTGGCGCAGGTGACTCAGATCGGCGCTCGTTGCCTTGGCATCACCGCCGATCTGCGCGACCGCAAACAGGTCGATGCCATCGTGCCGCGCATACAGAGTGAACTCGGCCGCGTCGATTTCGTGGTGAACATCGCGGGCGGCACTCAGAAGGGACAGTTCGGCCCATTGGAGAACACGCCCGATCAAGTGTACGACGACACGTTCGCACTCAATCTGGAGTATGTATTCCGCGTGTGCCGCGACGCGGGAAAGTTGATGATCGACCAAGGCCGCGGCGGCGTCATCGTCAATATCGCTTCGGTGAGCGGTCTGCTTGCTGCGCCATTCCACGGTCCTTACGGCGCTGCCAAGTCAGGAGTGATCGCCTTGACGCAGACCATGGCGATCGAATGGGGCCGTTATGGCATCCGCGCCAACGTCATCGCTCCGGGATCGGTGCGTACGCCACGCTCGGAAGCTTCGAAGGCTCCCCTGGACGAGCGCGCCAAGACTTGGGCGCCTCTCGGCCGTCCGGTAGAGAAAGAAGACATCGCCAGCTCCATCATGTTCTTGTTGTGCGACGGCGCGAAGGGCATCACCGGTCAGCTGTTGAACGTGGACTGCGGCGTCTCCGCGCGTTGCCCCATCGGCGGGTTGGAAGTTTTCGGTCACCACGCTGCACAGTCGGCACAAGCGAATGCTGCAGCAGGAGCAAAGTAATGAGCGCCACGAAGTCGCTGGAAGCCAGAATTGCTGAACTCGAAGCGCGCGAAGCGATCAAGGAATTATCGGCGCAATACGCTTGGCACGTCGCCCGCGCCGAGGGCGCATTGATGGCGGATTTGTTCACGATCGACGGCGTCTTTCATTCCACGGGCACGGGACACAAGATCGAAGGACGTGAAAAGCTGCGTGAGTACTATCCGACGGTCATGACGCCGGGCGACACGATTCCCATGGTGTTGAATCACATCATTCGCATCGACGGTACGACTGCGGAAGGAACTCTCAAGATGCAGAGCCCCTGGCACGGAACCAAGAAGGGCTTCGTCGGCTACTACGAGGACAAATACCGCGTCGAGGACGGCAAATGGAAGATTGCCTATCGCAAATGGTTCTTCCACAGGCAGCCCGAAGCCGCCTGAGGCGACGTCATGCAGGTCGTCACCGGGAAGGTGGAGCGGCCCAGCCACGTGCCGGAAGATCTGGTCCTGGATTTCGATATTTTCAATCCGCCGGGACTCACCGATGACGTCCATCGGGTGTGGAAGGATCTGCAGCTGCATGCGCCGCGCTTTTTCTGGAGCCCGCGCAATGGCGGGCACTGGATTGCCACTCGCGGCGCCGACATCGAGGCCATGCAGGCGAACTGGCAGATCTTCTCGTATCAGTCGATCACGCTGCCGGCGAATCCCACCAAGGCATTGCCGGTCGAGTCCGATCCGCCGCGCCATACGGGGCTGCGAGCCATCATCTCACCGCTGTTCGCGCCGGACACTTTGAAGCGAGTCGAAGCCACGGCGCGAGCGCTCAGTATCAAGTTGATCGATCAACTGTTGCCGCGCGGACGGTGCGAATTTCGCAGCGAGTTCGTCCGCTATGTGCCGATCAGTGTGTTCCTCAGCCTGGTGGACATGCCGGACGCGGACACGGACATGCTGCTCGAGCTGGCAGAGATTCGCGTGCGCAACCCGGACCCTCAAGCGCGAGAGAAAGCGAAGCGCACGCTGCTCGACTACATGGGCGGCCTCATCGAATCGAGGCGCAGCAAGCCCGGCACCGATTTCTTGAGTCGCGTGATCCATGGAACGGTCGACGGCCAGCCGCTGCCGCTCGAGGATCTGCAGAACATGCTGTCGACCGTCATGTTCGGGGGGTTGGACACGGTGGCTTCGATGACCGGATTCATCTTCCGTTATCTCGCTCTGTATCCGCATCAGCGCGCCAGGTTGGCGGGCCAGAATCCGATTCCCATGAGCGCGGTCGATGAGCTGATCCGGCGACATGGCGTCTCGAACACTTCACGCGTGATCGCCAAGGATGTCGTCTATGAAGGCGTCGAGTTCCGTGCGGGCGAGCGCATCACTCTGCCAGGCAGTCTCGTCGGTCTCGACGACGAGAAATTCGCGGATGCGCTGACCGTGGATTTCGATCGGACCAATGGATCGCGGCACTCGGCATTCGGCAACGGTCCGCATCGCTGTCCGGGCGCGAACATGGCCCGCATGGAAATTCGCGTCATGTTGGAAGAATGGCTGCGCCGGATTCCAGATTTCTCCCTGGATCCGCAACAGCCCGCGGTGGCGGCATCCGGAGCCGTCTTCGGCATGCTGCGTCTGCCGCTGGTGTGGCCGGGTTGAAGCGAGCCGCCGTTTGCCGAGATGTGAGCACGCCGCGCATGCGATTTGGACCTGAGATCTGCAGCGCTGCCGCCGCTGCTGGCACAGGCTCGATTGACTAAAGAAATACCTCATTATAGATTGTATTAAGAGAATACCTGCTCGCGCGGTCCGAGCCGGCGACGATATCTGGCATTTCATTCGATTCGACCAGGGGGATTTCGATGATTGTGCGGACCGTAGCGAAGAATGCGGCATTGGTTGTGCTTGCGGCGTCGGGCGCTCTGCCCGTCATGCAATCGGTGGCGCAGGTGCAGCCACCGGGCGATAGCAGCCCTGGATTGGAGGAGGTGACGGTTACCGCGCAGCGGCGTAGCGAACGATTGCAGGATGTGCCGCTCACCGTGACCGCCAAGAGCGGCGAGGAACTGATCAACTCGGGCGTCACCGATACGTTGTCGCTCGAGGTCGTCACGCCTGGTTTGAAAATCGTGCGCTCGGGTGCTTACACGCAGCCCGCGATCCGCGGTGTGAGCTCGGCATCGACTGCTCCCAGCACCGACCCGAACGTCGCCATCTATCTGGATGGCGTCTATCAACCGAACCAGACCACCAACGCATTCGATCTTCCCGACGTGGAGCGCATCGAAGTGCTGAAAGGTCCCCAGGGCACGTTGTTCGGGCGTAACGCCACGGGCGGCGCCATTCAGATCTTCACCTTGAAGCCTGCGTTCGAGCAGCAAGGACGGATCAACGTCGGTTACGGCCGGTTCAATGCAGTGACCACGCAGGGATTCTTCACCGCGCCTCTTGCCGATACGCTGGCTTTCAGCGTCTCCGGCGCATATCAAAGTCGCGACGGATATCACCACGATCTGCTGCGCAACGGCGATTCGACATCGGACTTCGAGTCGACGATGGCGCGCGGCAAACTGCTGTGGCAGGCGACGGATTCGTTCTCGGTGCTGCTGTCCGTCATGCATACGCAGCGAGAAGAGCCTGGCACGTTTTCCGGCATCGCGTTGAATGGCAATACCGTGGGCAGGGCAACCTCCACCGTCGTCGCTCGCGATCCCTACGACATCTCCGTGAACTTCTATCCGATCATGAAGGTGTGGAATACCGCCGGCACTCTGCAGGCGACGTGGGATCTCGACTTCGGCACGTTCAGCGCGACGAGTGGTTACTCCGAAGCCCGGGCGCATCTGGGTTTCGACGCCGACTACACGCCCGCGCAGTTTGCCTATTTCAATCTGATCCAGCCGGACAAGAATTTCATGCAGGAGATCAACTTCTCCTCGAACACTCATGGCCCGCTGCATTACGTCGCCGGCGTGTTCTATTACCGCGACAAGACCGGCTACGATCCGAATGTCGGCGTGCTCACCGGCGGCTTCGTGAGCGCAACCCGGTCGCACGCGAATACCAAAGCCCTCGCCGGTTACTTCGATGCCGACTACGCCGTCACCGACCAACTGACTGCGATCGCCGGCATTCGCTACAGCTGGGAAGAGAAGAGCCTCGCGGGTGTGGCTGCAACCGGCGTCGGCGCCGTGCCTGGAGCCATTCGTCCGATTTCCGAGCATTCCTGGGATAGCTGGACGCCCCGCGTCTCGTTGCGTTATGCGCTGACCGATTACAGCAACGTCTACGCCAGCTACAACAGGGGATTCAAGAGCGGCGCCTACAACGTTTCGGGCCTCGCGCCGGTACCTGTGGATCCGGAGAAGATCGATGCATTCGAAGTGGGCGTCAAGACCGGACACAATGGCTTGTCCGCATCGTTCGCCACGTTCTACTACCGCTACACCAATCAGCAGGTGCAGTCGCAGCGAGGCACTACGAACGTGCTGCAGAATGCAGCTTCATCGAATATCTACGGCGCCGATGTCGACGTGAGCGCCTCGCTGACCGCGAGCTTCAAAGTCACCGGCGGTTTGTCGTATTTGAAAGCGAAGTACGACGAATTTTCGGGAGCCACCGTGCTGGTGCCTACCGGCGTCGGCGGCAGCACCAATCAGTTTCGCGATGTGAGCGGCTTCCCGATGATCCGCAGTCCCGAGTGGACTGCCAACTTGCAGCTCGACCACACGCAGGACCTGCCGGTGGGCGAGCTGCAGTTGTCGGGCACGGTGTACTACTCGGATGAGTATTCATTCGAGCCCAGCCACCGCATCGTTCAAGACAGCTACGCATTGATCAATGCGAGGGCGAGCCTGGCTCTCAAGTCGGTGCCGGGTTTGAGCGTCGGCGTCTGGGGCCGCAATCTGTCGGACGAGCAAGTCATCCAGTCCTCGTTCATCGCCGGCTTCGCCGATGGCGTGTACTACGCCATTCCGAGGACCTACGGTGCGTCCATCGAATACAAGTTCTGATCCGGCGGCGATCCTGTGAACGCGGACGTTCTCGGCGTCGGCATCGTCGGAGCCAATTGGGGCATCAAAGGACAGCTACCTGGCTGGCGAGCCCTGCCTGATGTCGAAGTGCGCGCGATCTGCACTTCTTCGCGGGCTTCGGCCGAACGAGCTGCGAGCGCTCACGGTATTCCACGTGCGTATGGCTCGTTCGAGGACATGCTGGCCGATGACGACGTGCACGTCATCAACCTGACGATCAGTCCGAGGCTCAGATATCCCATGGCGCTGGCGGCGCTGCGCCGTGGCAAGCATGTCTTCAATTGCTTGCCGTTCACGACCAACCTGGCGGACGCGAAGACGTTGCTGCAGGCACAACGGGACGCCCGCGTGATCGGCGTCTGCGATGGCTATTTTCAATGGGTGCCTGCATTCCTGCACATGAAGCGCCTGATCGAGGACGGCTATATCGGCAAGCTGTTCGGCGTATCGGTCAATTTTCATCTCGGTCTCTACAATCAACCGAGTTCCGCAGCGTTCCCCGAGAAATGGCGTGCGTTCGCCACGAACGGCGCGAGCGCCTTACGCAATCTCGGGTCGCATGCACTGCATGCGCTGGTTTCTCTGTTCGGCGAAATCGAGGAAACCACGGGGCAGGTCGAGACGTTTCTGCGCGAATGGAATTTCGATGACGGCGTGAAGGTACGGCCGCAGTCGGTTGACACCGCAATGGCGCTGCTGCGTTTTCGCGGCGGCGGCATGGGGCAGCTCAATCTCTCCTGGGTGGTCGCCGATGGTTCGGGACTATCGGTCGAAGCGTTCGGCAGCGCGGGGCGTCTTGTGCTGCGGGCGCCGGGCTTTCCGCATCTGGACTCGCGTCTATGGGGCGCCAAGGCAGGCAAGTTCAACGCACGCAGCGAACAGGAAATCCCGATTCCGGACGACCTCGTGCTGCGAGTCGCGGAGGCGAGGACGGATGCGGATTTGTCGGGACGTACGACCATCTCGATGGTTAGGATGTACGCCGACATGGCGCGCGCCATTCGATACGGCGGCGATGGAGCGCCCGGTTTCGCCCAGGCATTTCACGTCCAAGCAGTCGTCGAAGCTATCCAGGCGAGCGCGCGAAGTCGCACTTGGCTGCGAATCAGCGATATCGAGGCGTCAGTCTAGACGCCACTGCCGCAACACCGAATTGATCGAGTCGACCAGCGCGTGGGGCTGATCGACCATCACATGGTGAGCGGCATTCTCGATGGTGAGTTGAATGGTGCCGGGAGTGCTGCCCGCGCGATGACGTTGCTGCACGTCTTTCGCCGTGAGTGTCGAGCGGCTTCCATAGATGAATGCCAACGGGCACCGGGCCAGGCGAAACAGGGGCGTTTCATCGATCATGTCTCCCAACTGTGGGCCGATGGCCGGATCGAAGCGCCAGGTCCAGTCGCTGGAATTCTCCAGTTGCATCAGAGAGCCTCGCGCGAGGTAATCCGCGATGAAGGCGTGTTCGCAGGTTTGTGCGGGAGCGAAGCGGAATCTGCATAGAGCAGCAGCCAGGGAGGGATACCGCAGCCCACGCGGCATCGAACGCGACGCGGGCAGGTGAAGCATGCGAGAGTCGACGATGATGCAGCCGCTGAGTCGTTGTCCCCATGCGCGGGCAGCCATCGTGGTCACGCGTCCGCCAAAGGAGTGAGCGACGAGCACGGGCCGTGTCGAACTGGCGAACAATCCTGTCGTCTCCGCTACGGTCAGCGCCTCCGTGACGTATCGATCCAGACTGTAGGAGCGGCGCCACGTCGATTGGCCCATGCCCGACCAGCTGAAAGAGGCGATGCGATAGCGCTCGGCGAACGCCGGCGCCAGGAAGTTCCACCAGCCGGCATGGGCAAGATTTCCATGCAGGAACAGCAGTCCAGGTGCGCCGGGGCGGCCCCATACATAAGTTTCGACCCGGCTGCCGTCTACATCGATCCATTCGGGCGCGGGAATCGCGGCGACTGCATGCTGAAACCATTGCGGCGCTGCCGGCTTCGCTCCTTCATAAGCTGCCAATGGAGCAGCCGTAGCTGCGTCGTTCGCCAATGTCTAGCTCCGCTGCTGCGCAGCTCGCACGGCCGTCGTCACGTTCCTCGGCATGCCCCGCCTGGGCAAGGCGATTGCGAGCAGGATGGCGACGGACGAAACGCCCGTGATCAACCAGAACGCGAGCAGATAGCTGCCTTCGCTGGGATACCTGTGTCCATCGAGCACGACGGAGGAGCTCGCCAGCACGGACGTCATGAGCTGCGTGCCGATCGCGGTAGCGATGGCCCGCGTCACCGAAGAAATCCCGGTGGCTTCGCTCGATCTGTGCGGCGGAGCCACTTCCAGGATCAGATTGGGTACTGCGCCGAGCAGCACGCCACTGGAGAAGCTGGACAGCATCATGGCAGCGATCACTGAGGCCATGGAGCGATGATCCACGATCACCAGCAGCCAGGCGACGACTTGAACGGCGGCGCCGAAAATCGCTGCCACGCGCCCCGAAAGGCGTTTCGTGATCACTCCCGCCAACGGGCCGCCGGCGCCCGAACATAGATTTCCCGGCAGTTTCCACAGCGCCGCGGTCACGGCTGACAATCCCAGGCCCACGCCCGCGGCGCTGGGTTGCTGCATCAACATCATGAGCACCAGCACGATCTGCACGGCTCCTAGGCCGGCGCAGAAATAGATTCCATTGGAGAGGGCGATCTGCCGGTTCCCGAGCAACCGCACGTCGATCAATGGCGTCCGATGCCGGCTTTCGTAAACGGCCCAGCCGATCAGACACAGCACGGAGGCGGCGAGCGTTCCCGATGTCGCCGGCGATGTCCAGCCCCAGGTCGGTCCAAGACTGACTGCCAACAGGATGCCCGTCACCGCCGGCACGAACAGCACGCCGCCGAGCAGGTCGATTTCGCCGGCGACGCTGCGCCCCACTGTCTTGGGTACGAACAGCAGCACGCCGGCGATGGCAAGCATCGGCAGGATGAGAGTGACATAGAACACTTGCTGCCAGTGGCCGTACTGCGAGAACGCAGCTCCGGAAATGAAACCGAACGCGCCGCCCAACGCATAAGCGCCGCTCATCACCGAGACCCAGAACGGTGAACGATCGCTGGGCGCGTTTTCACGCACCAGCCCATAGCACAGAGGCAGGATGGCGCCCGATGCGCCCTGGATCGCGCGACCGACGATGATCCAGTTCAGATTGCTGGCGAACGCGCTGGTGGCGGAACCAAAAGCGCAAAGTATCAGTGCGCCGATGAGAACCTTGCGGCGCCCGAAGATGTCGCCGAGCCTGCCGCCGATGGCCGCGGCTCCCGCCTGTACCAGCAGATAGGCGGTAATCAACCAACCGGCTCCGGAAATCGAGCCGGTTTCCCGCACGATGGTCGGCAGCGCCGAATACAGCATGCTCACTTCCAGCGTACTCGTGATATCCGCCAGTAGCAGGGCGCACATCATGGGAACGATGCGCACGGAGGCGTCGACGGGTCGCTGACTCATAGGTCTCATCCTACACGCCATCCACGGAACGGTTCATGGAGGTATCTCTATGGCACGGACTGCGCAGCAGCAAGCGTCGACAATTCCAGCGGCCCCCAACTGCCGGCGTTACCGACCCTGTTATTCTTTTGCACATCGTCCCCCGTGACCGCTCGGACGCTACTATACCCTCCATCCGTGAATAGAGTAATATCTATAGTCAGAGCAGTTCGAGGCTGCGTGCGAGGGTCGGCCGCACACGCCAATAGAGAAACCTCAATAGCGACTCGATCAACCCTTTGGATCCCGTGGAGTAGCACCGATGGCGAACAACTCTTCACCCGGCTCCCTCGAGCCGCGGCGACTCATCGACATCTACCGGCGCGTTTCACGCATCCGTGAGGTCGATCGTGCGATGCAGGCGGGGTTGTCCGCCGGCAAGTTCCGTTTCACTTACTGGCCCAGCACCGGCCAGGAAATCATTCCGGCGGTGGTCGCTTCGTTGCTCGAGACCAGCGATTATGTGGTGACGACCTATCGCGGCATCCACGATCAGGTCGCGAAGGGCGTCCCGCTCAAGGGATTGTTTGCCGAAGCGCTGGGACGTGAGGGCGGGCTCAACAAAGGCAAAGGCGGTTCGCCGCATATTTCCGATCCCGCGTCGGGCTCCATACTGACGACGGGAATCGTGGGAGCCGGCGCGCCGATCGCAAACGGGCTGGCGCTGGCGACGCAGCTCCGGGAAGGGCGCCAGGTGACAGTGGTGAATTTCGGCGACGGCGCCACCAGCATCGGCGCTGTTCACGAAGCGATGAATCTCGCGGGCCTATGGCGGCTGCCCGTGATCTTCCTCTGTCAGAACAACCAATTTGGCGAGTACACGCTGGTTCCGGATTACACCGCGACTAAGGAGCTCGCGTCGCGTGCCGCTGGCTATGGATTCACCGGCGTGCGGCTCGACAGTACCGATGTGACGACCTTCCACAATGAGATGCAGAAGATCATCGCTCAGGCGCGCGCCGGCAACGGTCCGTTCTTCGTCGAAGCGATGACGCTGCGATTGGGACCGCATGCGGGTGTCGGCGACAACAATCTCCTCGGCGCCGATGCGTTGCAGGCGGGCAAGGCCAAGTGGCCTGCCGTGCGGCTGCGTGAGCAACTGATCTCGACGGGCGTTTGCACGGAGCAGGAAGTGGAGGCCATCGACGCAGCCGCTCGTGCCGAAGTGCAGGAGGCCGTGGACTTCGGTCTCGCCAGCAAGGTGACCGGCGTCGAGGAAATGCTCATCGACGTCTATCGCGATCCAGATGACGTGCCTCGCCGCGGGCATTATCCGGTGCGAGCCGCGGAAGGAGCCGTGGCCGGCGAGACCAAGATGATGACCATCGCCGAAGCGGTGTGCCATACCCAGGATCTGGCGTTGGCCAAGGATCCGGGCGTGTTCCTGCTCGGCGAGGATATCGGCGATCCGCCCGGCGGCGTGTTCAAGACGAGCCTGGGTTTGCAGACCAAGTGGGGAAAGAAGCGCGTGCGTCCGACGCCTATCTCCGAACAGGCGATCATCGGTGCGGCCATGGGCGCTTCGCTGGTCGGCTGCCGGCCGGTGGCGGAAATCATGTTCTGCGACTTCCTGGGCGTGTGCCTGGACCAGATCGCCAATCATGTAGCCAAACAACGCTACATGTCCGGTGGCGCGACGCACGCTCCATTGACGATCAGAGCGCTGGTTGGCGGCGGTATGGGAGCGTTCGGCGCGCAGCATTCGCAATCGCTGGAAGCTTGGCTGCTGCACACGCCCGGCCTCAAGGTCGTCTATCCCAGCTCGCCGGTCGAAGCGAAGGGATTGCTGACCAGCTGTATTTTCGATGACGATCCGTGCGTGCACCTGGAATCCATGATGCTGAATTTCCAGGCGCGCGAGCAGGTGCCGCTGGTCGAATATCGCATTCCGCTCGGTGTGGCGAAGGTCAAGCGCGAAGGCACCGACATCAGCCTGATCACGTTCGGCTGGCAGGTTCAGCAATGCCTCACCGCGGCGACCGAGCTACAGAAGGAGGGCATCAATGCCGAGGTCGTCGATCTACGATCGCTCATGCCTCTCGACTATCATCGCGTGCTGGACTCGGTGAAGAAGACGCGTCGAGCTCTGGTAGTGCATGCGGCGACCGAGTTCTGCGGCCTGGGCGCCGAGATCGCCAGCACCATCAATGAAGAGCTATTCTCGCGCCTGAAGGCCCCGGCTTCGCGCTTCGGCGCGGCGTACGCACCGATCGCTTACTCCCGTGACATCGAGCCGGCGCAGTTGCCCAACTCGGGATCTATCGCCGAGCGCGTGAGACAGATCATCCGCTACGAAGGAGCACGTTCTGCATGACGACTAAGATAAACATTCCGCGACTCGAGATGTCGATGACCGAGGGCGTGCTCGCTGCATGGCTGGTGCCGGACGGCGCCGAGGTTACTGAAGGGCAGTCCATCTATACGCTGGAGACGAACAAGGCGGTGCAGGACATTGCTGCGCCGGCCACCGGCAAGCTGAAGCAGCTGGCGGCTCCAGGCAGCACGTTCGAAGTCGGCGTCGAGATCGGGGAGATCGGCTGATTCAACGCATCAGTGCCCGCCGCCGGCCCGAGCTGGGCCGGTGGCGAGTCGGTGAGCTCGGGACGATGAGCTGCGGCACTCCAGAGGAGTCAACGCAGGGCGCACTCATCCGTGCCGATGATCGTCTCTGCAAACACCAACGCCGCGACCCTCATGATCGCGGAGAAGGCGGCCGATACGATCTTGTCGCAGCGTCTCTGACGCTGCTCAGATACCCGGCTGAGTGGGCTTGCTGGATCGATACTGCGGCATCGCAGGCGGGGTC
>Ga0065707_10000628_pt1 | contig 17722 bp, 15 predicted proteins | sample SwiRhicommuniRL3_FD_59094 | JGI IMG/M metagenome (GOLD analysis project Ga0065707, IMG submission 59094) | Switchgrass rhizosphere bacterial communities from Rose Lake, Michigan, USA - RL3 v2 (version 2) | ecosystem: Host-associated > Plants > Roots > Rhizosphere > Soil | place: East Lansing...
TCAATAAATCGCGCGCCCGCATCAAAAGTACCACGCCAACCGCCAACGCCGCGGAAATTTCGAACGCACCGAGCGTAAATACCTGACTTGCTTCCAGCGCGCCCAAGCCACCTGGCAGGGGGATGAGGAAAGCAAGCCAGCTGGTTGTCCAGGCGGCAAAGGTTTGCCAGCCATGCAAATTGATCCCTAAAAACGAAGCGATCAGCGCGTACTCAGCCACCATCCCTGCACCTGATAATAGCGAAGCCCCAACTGCCATCAATAAGGCGCGCGGGTGGCGCTGGCAAAATATCCCTGCCATTCGTTCGGAAGCGAGGATGAAGCGCATCCATTTCGGGTTTCCAAATCTGGAAAAGGCGGTGCGCAACGCGGCACCGATGGGATAAATGCCTCGAATCATCAACATAATATGGATGGGTGGCCATGCCAACAGCGCCGCGAGCAGAATCAGACTCACGAGCGGCCTGCTTCCATTTGCAGAAAGGATTCCAGCCTGGAGCACTGCCATCAATCCGAACACCAACAGGAAGAAATTCGCCAGGAACTCAAGCAATTTATCCATGATGACTGTAGAGGTCGCGCGTGTGTACGTCATGCCATACTTGCGCTGCAGATACAACACTTGCAATGGTTCCCCCCCAATCTGTGGGCCTAATGTGAAATAACTGATCCCAAATACCGCCACACGCACAAGCACTAATGGAAAATATGGGACGGTTTTACGCTCAGCTCGTATGATGATCCACCAGCGCAGTGTGACCAGCATATAAATAATAATGTTGATGAAAACCAAAACAACAATTTGCCAAAGCTTCAATTGGTTGAGCGCACTCCAGATTTCAGCAAGCGGCACATTGCGCAATGCAAAGTAAAGGAGGACTGCCAACGTGAAATAAAGTGCGAAGAGCCGGAGCACAGGCTTTGCCCGTGGCTGGGTCTTCCTTGGAAAAAAGGAACCTGTAATAACAGAATCTCCCTCTCCGAATGGGAGAGGGGTCGAGGGTGAAGTTTGATTCACAGTAAACTTTCTCCCTCTCCAATAGGCGGATTCTCAATCAACTGCTTCATCTCTGCCAACACAGCTTGATGGATCACTTTCATTTCCGTAGTTCCTAACTGTTTGGCAAAGACGGGATTGCCAATTTGGACACGTATATGAACATCTCTCATCTTGAGCATCACGTGTGCCAGCAATTGTAGCGCGGCAGCAAGCTTTTCTCGCTCCCGCCGTGCCTTCTTTAGATAAGTGAGCGGGTGAAATGCAAAATTCTTCCGAACAACACCGCGCACCAGGACAGGCAGGACGGCTGTTTCAGGAGCCATACGGATAAAGATGCCAGCACTATCGGTCCATGAACGCAGAGAGTCAACAGAACCCTTTTGAACATCGGGGTCAGGTTCGATATGCCCGGCAGGGAAGGTGAGGGCTGCGCCGCCGTTCCGCAGGTGCCCACTTAGCTGTCGGATGAGCCTGAAGCGTAACCCAGCGTCATCCGTTACATAAGCGAGCTGCTTGCTCATATTTGGGAGCGCATTCAGGAAGGGCCTGTCGAGGGCGATGATCTTCAGGTCAGGACGATTCAGCGCGACAAAGAGCGAGAGCGTGTCTGTCAGGCCTGGATGATTGGATAAAGCCAGAAAAGAAGAAGTTGGGATTCGGTCCTGACCGAAAATATGAAGGTGCTCCGTATAATGTCTGATTGCGGAACGCGAGGCCTCCACCAATCCATGGGCGGCAATCGCCGAATCAAATTCTGCCATCTGATGCGCAAATGTCAGCGGCGGGTAAATAAAGGTATAGCGCAGTAGACGCGATAGAAATGGACGGTTCTGCCAACCAAAAGAGGAAATAAGATCTTCCAGATTGATTTTTGTGAGTGTATCAATATTCGTCGGTGTCATTCGGGCTCCATTGAAAAATGTAACGGATAGCCTTCCAAGCCTGCCGCGAAGTGGGCGCGGTTGATGCGTTTCTCGGCTTCGGATTTTGGAAGAGTTTGCACATAAGCCAAACCCGTAATATGTGCGATCAGCATGATCTCATACGCTTTAGGGTTCGATTGAAAAAAGATGGTTTTTAAGATTTGTACAACGAAGTCCATCGGCGTAACATCGTCATTGTGGATGAGGACGCGATAGAGCGGTTCAAGCTCGGTTTCCTCTTCCTGCTCCTCGATAATCTCAATTTCAGGTGCAACTGCTACTTTCATGTAACTATACGGATTTTTGCCAAATCTGGATTTCTGCGTTCTTCCCGCAGTCCCACAGGGATGCTGTGCAATTCAACTGCGGGAAGAACGCAGAGCTGTGATTAATAGAGATGACTAAGCGTTTCGAATTCTTCCTTTGAAAGCTCGATCTCTGCCGCCTGGAAATTTTCCCGGATATGTCCTGGATTCAACGACATCGGAATCGTGATGACGCGCGGCTGGGCAGCCAGCCAGGCCAGCGCGATTTGAAAGGAGGTCACTCCACGTGTATTCGCAATGGCTTGCAAGGTTTTGTTGACAGGCAGATTGCGAAATTTCACAGGTGAATAGGCGGTCAGCAAGATGTCGTTCTGCTGGCAATATTCCAGAACACCATTTTCCACGTAGGTACGGTCGGGCAGGCGGTAAGGAACCTGATCTGTGAGGATCGGCGTTTCAGAAAGTAACTGCGCCTGTTTGAGCAGTTTCACATTGAAATTACTCACGCCCAAATGTTTCACCTTGCCATTTCTCACCAATTGATTTAGTCCGCGGAAGGCATCGTCGAGTTGCAGGCTCATTCGCGGCGGCCAGTGGATGAGATACAAATCAACATAGTCCATCTTGAGGCGACTCAGACTGTTTTCACACGATCGAAGCACCTGCTTATGTTGCAAGTGCGCAGGATCCACTTTCGTTGTGATGAAGAGCCTCTCCCGTTTTGTATTTGTTTCACGGATCGCGCGCCCAAGCAATTCCTCGCTGTGACCATCTGCATATACTTCGGCGGTGTCAAAGTGAGTGTAGCCAACTTCGAGTGCGGTGCGCAAAGCCGCTAAGGAAGCCGGATCACGCTTTGGGTCCGGATAGGAATCGCCACCAATTTTCCACGTCCCAAAACCAATCTTGGGGACAGACACGCCATGCACCGTTTCATCTCTCATAGAATTCTATTCCTTGATGGGGAGTGTAATGCAAAACATACCTTTTCCCCATCCCTTCTAATTAAAAAGGATTATAGCTTGTAAATTGTTCCCAATCCAATTCTGTCAGATATTGGTATTCACGCCATTGGCTGATCAATCCGGCCTTGATTTTTACAATGACAATCCCCTGATAACGTCGATGCATCTCGAACGTATATTCCCCAAAACCAATCTGGTTCCCTTCGTTGAAAGCCAGATGATGCCAGGTCATTTTCATTGGAATATCGGTGCCTTTGTCTCCGCCGAAAAACTCATAGAGTTCCTCGCGACCATGATAAAGTTGTTTGTCAGGTGGTTCCACATAAACGGCGTCTTCGCCGAAGCAATCCGCAGCTTTACGTGCATTGCCTTCATTCCAACCATCTGAAACAGTTTGCATGAGTCGTTCGAACTCTTTCGTGGTAAGTTTCATCATTTCCTTGCAGCCCAGATCATATCTGAACTGTTTTCACTGAGTGGATGCTTGAAGAAATCACCGTAAACAATTCGTTCGTCAAAGCCTGTCCGTGCCAGCAAATGCTTCATTTCAAAGGGAAAATAACATGAAGTGCCTTTGGCTTTACAGGCGAATTCACGATAGATATCTATTTCACCACCCCAATCAGGGACCGCACGGTCATAAAGTTCGTCAGAAAGTTGTTCAGCAGATTGCATGAACATATTGTACTCACGAATTTTATGTTTCCCATTCCACGCCGACATCGCTGGTCACAGATTGCGATAAGAGTTGCTCTACTGCAGCCATTTGCTCATGGTCGCCAATAAAACCAATGCGATCTTCTGCTTCGAAAACTGTCATTGATTTTGGGTTGGCGATCAGTTGCCGGTTGCGCATGATTGCCACTACTGAGGCGCCGGTTCGAGCGCGCAGATTTGCCGAAGCTAATGTTTGCCCCACGAGCGGATTCTGCGGCGCTAATCGCAGCCATACCACCTCCATAGTTTTGCTCGCGTGGATTAGGTCATGTAATAAACGATGTTCCTCTGCAGTATTGATTTGAGTGTTGTAATGATCGCGGCGCACAGCATCCATATATCGGATGATCTCCTGCAATGGAAATCCAAGTGCCAGGAGGGTGTGCCGCATAATTTCCAGGCCGCCTTCGAGTTCAGGGTGGATAACATCCTGTGCGCCGAACTCTGTGAGCCGGTCGATTCCATCTTCGGTTGTAGCGCGAGCGATAATAGGCAGTTGGGGTGCAATGTCACGCGCGGCAGCAACAACCAGCTCGCTTGCGGCTTCATCTGGTCCCGCAACAACGAGCGCGCGGGCGCGTCCCAAGCCGGCATGTGTAAGCACCTCAGAGTTGGATGCGTCTCCATAGAGGCTTGGGATTCCTCTCCGGTCGAGTTCTTCGATCCGTTCGGCATCTTCATCGATGACAAGGCGTGGGATGGACATCTCTCCCAAAACATTGACGATATGACGACCAACTCTTCCGTAACCGATGATCACGACATGGCCTTCAATCGATTCATCCAATGGAGGGGGAATGGGCCTGTGATGATCCAATAACCTCCAAACAAACGTGAATTTTTGCAGCCACTTTTCGGTCGGAGCGATGAGCCGGAACATGACTGGGTTGATGGTGATTGACAACAGCGCGCCCGCCAAGATGAGCGAGTATTGATCCTGATTGAGCAAACCGAGGCTGATCCCTGCCTGACCGAGGATGAATGAAAACTCGCCGATCTGGCTTAGACCCGCGCCGACAACCAACGCGGTATGTGCCTGCCACGGGAAGAAAAGACCGAGCAGCAGTGTCAACAAAGATTTGCCGATCACGATCAAGGCAGTCAGCACCAGGATGTGCCCAACATTGTTGAAAAGGTAGATTGGGTTTACCAGCATTCCAATCGAAACAAAGAACAGAACTGCGAATGCCTCCCGAAACGGAAATATATCGGCACCAACCTGATGGCTGAGAGGCGATTCGTTGACGACGACTCCTGCCACGAAGGCTCCCAATGCCAATGAGACGCCGAAGAGTTCCGCCGCGCCCAGTGCGATACCAAGCGCAATTGCCAGAATTGCCAGGATGAACAGTTCACGAGACCGCGTGTGAGCAATCCGGAGCAGAACCCAGGGGATAAGCCTTGTCCCGGCAAATAACACCAGGATCACAAAACCTGCTGCCTTGAGCAAAGTCAGACCTAGCTGTCCCCAGTCAAACCCACTGGAGGTATTTGCCAGGGTCGGCAGCAGCACCAGGATCAACACGGTTGCCAGGTCCTCCACCACAACCCAGCCAACGGCAGCCTGACCGTGTGGGGTGTTCAGCAAGGCATTATCCATCAAGCCGCGCAACAGGACGACCGTGCTGGCAATAGATATTGCCAGACCGATCACAATACTGGATGTTACTGTCCAGCCCCACAATTGACTCAGCCCAAAACCCAGCAAGGTCGTAATTGCCATTCGTCCCAGCGCGCCGGGGATGGCAATGGAGCGCACCTTCCAGAAATCGTTGATAGAGAAGTGAAGGCCTACGCCAAACATCAAGAAGATCACCCCCAATTCAGCAAGTTGACTAATGGTTTCCGTGTCACCGACAAAACCCGGAGTGAAAGGACCGATCGCAATCCCTGCCAGCATATAACCTACAATCGTGGGCAGACCAATACGACGCGCAAGTACCCCACCAATGAAAGCCACCACCAATGCCATCACGATATTTATAAGCAAGGTTACTTCCTTCATGCATCGTCCCTCCAAATCACTAAGTTATCTCTCGGCTCGACAGTGCTCCTATTTTACACAATATACCCCGCCTTCAGGCGGGTATGAATTGTCTGGGAATTTTTTTACACTCCCAGACGGTTGATCCCATCGAACGCGGCGGTCTTATAACATTCTGCCAGCGTGGGATAGTTGAAGACATTGTTAATGAAATATTCGATTTTTCCCTTGAATGCCATAACGGCCTGCCCGATGTGAACCAATTCACTTGCCCCTTCGCCAATAATATGGACACCCAGCAACTCATGCGTATCAAGATGAAAGATCAACTTCAGGAGTCCCGTTTGGTCGCCGATGATTTGTCCGCGGGCGATCTCGCGATATTGGGCTTTGCCCACTTCATACGGAATGCCTTGCTCTGTCAATTCCTCTTCGTTGCGCCCAACGGTAGAAATTTCAGGAATTGTGTAAATACCGTAGGGAAAAAGTTGGGGTGAACTATATGTTGGGATCCCGAAGGCATGACATGCCGCCAAGCGTCCCTGCTCCATGGAAGTGGAAGCGAGCGATGGAAAACCTATTACATCCCCAACCGCATAGATGTTGGGAATGTTCGTCTGATAATGTTCGTTCACCTTCAAGAGTCCGCGCTCATCTGTTTGCAAGCCTGCGACTTCGATGCTGAGAGAGCGAGTCGCGCCGGTCCGACCGATGCTGTAGAGCGCCATCTCGGTGATGATCTGTTTCCCGCTGGCAAGATGTATTTTCACACGGTCGCCATGCTCATCGGTGATCGGCTCAATCGTATTCACCTCTTCGCCGAGGCGCATGATGGCGCGCTGTTGATTGAAGTGATAGGTGAGCGAGTCGATGACTTCCGCATCAACAAATGGGAGCAAGCGGCGACGTTTATCGATGACCGTCACCCGCACGCCGAGGGCAGCAAACATACTGGCATATTCAAGCCCGATCACGCCTGCACCGACAACGGTCAGTGTGCGCGGGAGATGATCGAGCTGGAGCAGATCATCGCTGAGGAAGATGCGCTTGCCGTCGAAAGGGATACGATCGCTTTTCGTGGCCCGAGTCCCCGTAGCAATGACAAAATACGCGGCGGTCACGTCGCGCCAGCCGCGTCCATCCACATATTTCAAGCGCACGGTATTCGCATCGACAAAAGAGGCTTCCGCTAAAACAAGTTCGACGCGGTTACGCTGGAGTTGGTGGCGGACGATGTCGAGCTCATGCTGGACGACATGGTCAGTGCGATAGAGCAAATCTGCCATCGTAATATTTTGCTTGACCGTATACGAGGCGCCGTAGAGGCTGTGCTCGCGATAACCGGAAAGATGCAGTACCGCCTCGCGCAGTGTTTTGCTTGGGATGGTCCCTGTATTGATGCACACGCCACCAATGATCGCTTTCCGTTCGACAACTGCCACGCGTTTGTTGAGTTTTGCGGCCTGGATCGCGGCGCGCTGACCGGCAGGTCCGGAACCAATGACAAGCAAGTCATAGTCATATTCTGGCATAGCATTCTCCTATAAACTGACGAGGTATTACAAGCCTAGCTTCGACGGTGGGCGGTGTGCCGAGAAAAACAACATTAATGGAATGCGTTTGCGACGTTCATAGGTAGCTTCATCGCGGAACATCATTCGTTGGGGTTTTGACTCTCGAAGGGCATCTACGACAAATCCTGCGGCGCGCAGGGCAACAAAGTAATCCTCAATCGTGCGGTGATATTTGATCACTTCATCGCCCATCCAATGGGTTAAGCGCGGACCTGTTTCAAAATAGTCATCAACAATCCAGTCCTGACGTGGCCCATCACTTTGCCGCGCTCGGTCACATGAGGTAATTACCGGGTGTTCGATTGAGAAGATAAAGCGGCCTCCCTCTATCAGCGCTTGATTTAGCCTAACGAACACAGGTTCAATATTCTGGATGTAATGGAGCGCGAGGCGAGAAGTGACCAGGTCGAAATGCCGCGTGGGGTAATCCCAAGACTCGATGGAGGCTCGTAATACCTTTCCCTGTGTGTCAGCCAGCTTCTTTTTGGCGGCTTCGACCATTCTGTATGAAGCATCGATTCCCAAATAGGAACGACAGCCTTGTCCCAAGGCCTCAAGTCCGAATGCGGCGTTCCCACAACCTAAATCCAAAATACGCAGGTGAGTGAGATCGCCAACAAGTTCGTCAAAAACGGGTTTTTCCAACGTGTCATTTGGACTATCTACTCGTGTTTCGCGTCTGGACATATAGGTGTCAAAAACGACATCATCGTCATAGAACTCGGGTCCGTTCAATCCCATTTCGTTTCACCTTTAATTAATGGATCCTAGCATCTGAAGCTGCACGTGTCGTCTTTCAACGAGCTCAAAAAGGTTATAGCGGTCACCAAATAAACGGAATCAAAGTCTTGGTGCGTTTTTTATAAGACAACTAGTCCTGAGCAAAGTGCTCGGTCAACAGCGCCTCTTCCTGCTGTAGTTTCAACAAGACTCCAACTAGTATGATGAGAAAACCAATACAGGCGCCAAGCGTGGCAAACGACAATGCCGTCGCTAAAATCATGAGCAGCATCCCCGTGTAAATGGGGTGACGAACATACTGATAGAGACCTGTTTTAATGAGTTCATGGTCTTCTTTTAGAGCGACAGCCCCACTCCAATTTCTTGCAAGTGTGCGACGTGCGACAATCGCAATCATGAGACCAGGAATCACCAATATCACAATGATCATGTTTAAAACAGTCGTATGAGGGAGAAGGAGGGTAGCTAACTTATTCGTGGGAATACCAAGCTTGCCGAGAAATCCAAAATTGATCATGAACAAAAAACCAAGCAGGTATAGGATGGGATACCAATTCCCTCCCAGCCAGCCGCTTGTTTCCTGAATAGGCTTTACTGACACTGCGCTGATAAACCAGTAAAGAACAAAAATGATCCAGCAGGCCTGAACGACTTGTCGTATCGTGATCATAAAGGCCAAGTTTGTGTTATGACTTATCTCAATTGAATCAATGCCGAAGCCTGTTGCTTTTTAGAATGCAAGTTACTTTGCCAGCGAGCGGATATAGTCCAAGTCCAGTTCGCCTTTTGCTCCCCAGCCTTTCGTCCCCTCCGGGATCTTGGGACGAAACTTTTCATACAAATCATAGGCTTTGCTTTCCAGTTGCTTGGGGGTGTAAGCTTTTGCCAGCTTCTCCATGGCTGCCCGCGTATCATCGAGATCATCTTTGAATTTCTGCTTGAGATACGTTTCGACGCTCCCGGCATGGATAGCTTCGCCTTTGATCGCGGCGCGCAAACCTTTTGGGGTTTTGACAGCAGGAATGCCTCGACCTAGCAGCTCAATAAACTCAGGCTTTGCCTTTTTTTCTTTCTTCCCTTCGACCTTGCTCAGGGCAAGCTTTTCTTCTTTTTTCTCTTCTTCAGTCTTCTCTTCGTAAATCCCCAATCGCCGCCCTTTGGATTGTGCATTCAATCCCGCTACTGCCTTTCCCAGTGTTAATGCTGTTTCCTCATTGTAGCCAAGTCGCTCCGCCACGACCGCAGCCCAAAGCGTCAATACGGGTGCACGGTTGATTTTGATTTTTTTGCCTGCCATTTTTACTCCTCTGAACTGCTAAATTTTGAGCGCAAAGAAGGCGTCATGTCATATTGGTACTATACACTAAATTTTGACTGGAAGCAATAAAACTTGAAAAGGCGGATCTATTCCCATGCCTCCACAAACCAAATCAAATAGGACCCCATGCGAGGGGACCAAAATGTCCAGTTATGGTCGCCTGCTCCCACATTGAGAGTAAACGGAACTTGACTGTGATCCAGAACACGGGTCAGGTTTTGCGTGAGAGGTAGGATGCCATCCCGGTCGCCTACGTCAATTCGGACGCGGGGCAAGTTGTCGGCTGAGGTAGAGGCGATCCATACCGCAAAGGTTTCTTTTTCCTGAGAAGCAATCCCTCCGCTCAAAATGCCCAAGCTGCCGAATGTCTCTGGAAACTGAAATACCATGCACGCCGCAATGCCTCCGCCATGTGAAATCCCACCTACGCCGCGATAACGCCTGTCTTTGATTGTGCAGAACTTTTCATCCACATCAGAAACCAGATCTATGGCAAGCGCGCGGTGATAACCCTGTGCCACTGTCACTTCCAATTGTGCCAGTTTCTTCGCAGGTAGATCTATCTAATTGTGAGTAGCTATCCGTGCAGGCAGCAGAGAAAAGAGAAGAAGCAGGGCGATGAATCGGATGTTGAGTTTCATTAGAGTAGTTCAATTCTACACACCTCAACGAATTCGTAGGAAACCCGTATGTGTAGTAAAAATAAAGAGCAAGCCATTTCTGACTTACTCTTTATTGATTATTTTGCAAGATACTGAATGTTAGGGTAAGGGTGGGTTCGCCTTGTGTACCAGATCGAGTGCCATCTCGGGGAACCAAGCACCCGGAGCCGGGTCAACGATGCCCCACTCAGGATCGACCGTCCCAGTCGGCCCAATACCACGCGTGCACTGGCCATCGGACTCGCCGGGGATCTTTACCCAAAGATATGCATCTGCAAGCGGAACACCGGTGTTCGCAGTCGGCCGTAATCCCACACCACGGTCGGGCGGGTTGCACCAGTCCTGAGCATCCGGATATGAGGTGGTTGGCGTCCACGGACCCTGGCCGTTGCGACTCGTATCGATCACGAAGTGTTTGAGCAGGGACTCCGAGTACCACCAGGTCTGGCTCTCGACGTTGTCCGTGTACCACTGGTCCGTTAGTCCCCAGGTGCTGAAGTCGTTGGGATTCGCAGGGAAGTATTGGCTGGCGCACCACTCAGAGTGGCCATTGCCCCAGGAGGCAGGATTCGACGCAAAGGCGATGCACTTCGAGATCCAGGGGCCATATTTTGCCAGGTGAGAATTCAGGCGATAGTTGGACACATTCAGGAAGAAGCCGTCTGCATCCGCAACCCCAGCTTGGATCAATCGGTCGGCCGCATCACCCGCGCCCAGCCAGGCACTATGGGTGCCATCGAGGTAGACGTTTGTGCCGGAGTTTGCCTTGAGTTTATGAACGGCATAGTTCAACATTGCAAAGCGGTCAGCAGCCGCGCTGTCTTGATTTGCCTCGGCAGGCTGGCACCACTCGTAATTTGGATTGGTCACCCAGGTATCGCGATCGGCAAATGGGTTGTACCAGGGGATGATGCCGAGGCTGTCAGGTTCGAGAATGACCACGGCTTTCCCGTTACCAATCCCGGTGGCAAAGCCATCGATCCAGGCCTTGTACTCTGCCATGCTCGTAGCGCCCCCGGCGCTGAACTGGGCACAGTCGCGGAATGGGATATTGTATGCGACGAGGACGGGAACCTGCCCCTTATCCGCGGCGCGTAGAACCGTGTTCCGAACATCCTGGAGCACAGTCTTAGGTGTGCCCTTGGTGAACCAGACTGCCTGCGGTGTTTGGGTCAACTGCTTGATGAGATTTGCATCAGTCTTATTCCCGCTGGCAGTAAGATCAGCAATCTGTTCCTGCGCTCCGTGGTTAGGTTTGGGAATGTAGAACTGTGTGTTGGGTGCAAGGCTGCTTTGTGGCATAGCCGAAACAAGCATCGGTGCAGAGGAGATTAACACCGCCACGAAAGTGCTAATCAAAATGTGTCGCAACTTTCTTTGATCGATCATATTTTTCTCCTTTCGCAAATGGGTAGTTGACAAGCCAAAATGACAAAAGAAAAGCCATGATCAGTATAGCTTTTGCAAACCCCGGAGTCTTCCACGATATTAATCGGCACAGGCCGAATATTGACCGAAGGAGAATAAAACTGAATCAAAGCGAACGGTTGACAGACCGTTGATACTCTGTGGGGCTCATTCCCGTTTCCTGGCGAAAGACACGACTGAAATAGGCACTGCTCGAAAAACCAGTCTCCAAAGCGATTTCAGTCAGATTGAGCTCCCCTTTCTCTAAAAGGGCCCTGGCTTGATTGACGCGATAACGATTGAGATAAGTAATAAAAGTTATGCCCATTTCCTGGCGGAAACAACGTGCCAGGTATTCCTTGCTCATATTGACATGTCGAGCTGCATCCCCTAGAGAAATGGATTCCATATAATGCTCATGGATATAGACCATGGCCTTCCGAACAACGCGCTGCGCTTCACCCCCTAACGTTCCCCTGCGCGTCAGCGCTGTTTCGATATGCGATAACGTTTCCTGGGCGTTAAACACACCTTTCCTTAATATCTTGAGGACCCCTCGCCCGAGATTTGCCATATCTTCCATTGTTAAAGTTTGGCCCGTTAACACAATTACAGGAATGTCCCGGCTGCCTGGATCGCTGCGTATTGCCTCCAGAACGCCGAACCCGTCCAACTCAGGCATGATTAAATCCAGCAATACCAGGTCAGGATGTGCCTCCCGAATGATATCCAGTGCTTCCCGCCCATTCCGTGCTTTCAAAATACGACAGGTTGGCGACCATGCCATAACCATGCGGGCATGTAGCTCCAATGTGTTTGGTTCATCATCAACGATGAGAATGACCTTTCCATGTTCACCTATCCTGGTGTTGAGCTCATGATGCTGAAATGCCTGGATCAGCTCTGCTTGATTCAGTGGCTTCGTGAGATGATTTAGTTCGAGGACGGAACCGCTATCCTGGTTTTCATCGAGCGAGTAAAACAATATAGGAATATCCCGAGTAAGAGCGTTTTCCTTCAATGTTTTTATCACTTCCCAGCCTTGCTCCGTCGTTGTTCCCTGTTCAAGGATCACAGCACCCGGCTTGGATTGGAGCCAATAGGGTAGCCAATTATTACTTGCCTCAATCCATACCATCTCTACTTCAAACCCGTGCTGGATCAGATACTCACACAACTGTTCTCCATGACCCGAACGTTCCGCCAAAACAAGCACAGTCTGATCTTGAGATAGTTTTAATGGCAGACTCAACCCTAGATCGTCTTTCATGACCGGAAGTGTGAAATAAAATGTTGAACCAGCTCCCTCCTCCCCAGAGGAATGAACGCCGATCTTTCCACCGTGCAGTTCCACCAGCCGCTGACAGATGGCTAATCCAAGTCCCAAGCCACCGTATCCCAGCGCCGTTGTCCGTTCCGATTGACGAAACTCATCAAACACGACACTTTGCTCCTCGGGGGAGATCCCCAGACCCGTGTCGGTCACCTCTACGGTGATTGTCTCGTTTATGGCGCTGACTCGCAGTGTCACTTGACCCTGGGCGGTGAATTTCACCGCATTGTAAATCAGGTTAAGAACTATCTGACGCAATCGCGTGCGGTCTCCCCAGACTGCGGGGAGATTTTCGGGAATGGAGACTTGCCACGCTAATCCCTTATCTTGTGCCAACTGCTCTCCCACTGTCGCGACCACTTTGAGCACCTCTTCCAGATCCAGCGGTACACAGACCAGCTTCAATTCTCCCATTTCATTTTGCGCCAAGTCCAGAACATCTCGGATGAGACCATCCAAGTGCTGCGCGCTGGCATGGATCCGCTTGAGGTCATGCTTGATTTCTGATTCGTTGTTTTTCCCCTTTTGCATGAGAATCTCGCTTAGCCCCACAATCAGATTAAGGGGAGTGCGAAGCTCATGACTTACTGTCGAGAGAAACCGGTTCTTCAAACGATTGGCTTCCTCGGCTAATTGACGTCCATGTGTAGCTTCACGATACAAACGTACCACCTTTAGGAAAGTGACTAACTGCCAGACAATGTGAGCACATATTTCCAGGTTGGCGGCATCAAAGACGACAAATCCAGGCATCTCCTCCAGACCTGCCATTGGCAGTAGGGCCAGGCGATAGGGTTCCTGATACAAGCCTTTGGGTGGAAATTGGCGGCTTGGGAAATGGAACTCGACTCCCTGTTCGGATACTTTACGAAGTGAACACCCGGCTACTGGATCGCTCTCTTCTGATTCGAAAAGGGCCACGCTCACGTGCTGGACGCCTATCTGCGGCAGGTAACTCGCCAGGATTTCATAGACCTGTGCTTCATCCAGTGCTGTGAGCAGGCGTGCATTCAACTGTCCGACTCGATCCGCAATCCATATTTGATGGATGATAAAGTGTCTGTGTTGGCGTTGCATAGATTGCGTAATCACCGCGCGCGCCTCTGCTACCATTGCCTCAGGTTGTTGATCTGTGGACGGCCATCCCAGCATATTCCGGATCGATCCCAAACCATTTTCCAAGGCGGTGAGTGCCGCATTCCAAACATACATATCATCCTCGAGGGATTCAACGCGTGTCAGCGTCTCCTCGAGGGAGGAACGAAAACTGATGGCGTTTTTCGAGCGCAAACTCTCAATAAAGGTATCCACCAGATGTGTGCATCGAGAATGCACTTCGTCCGGGCTTAAACGCTGCGTACCGGCTAAGGTGGTTTCAGCCATTGTCTTTGCAATAGAGGACGGAATTTCACTGGCACGCTTGCGAGAGAGAGGCGCGCTTGAATCGCTGATCGTGATTTGTGGGCCTGTCCTTGATTGACAGCCACACGATTGCCGGATGACAAATTGAGTGGGTATGGTGATGCTATCTAATTTTTCGCGCCGGCCTTCGATGGTATCGAGCAGCAATTCCAGCGCTTGATAGCCCATCTGAAACGGAGAGCTATGGAAGGTCGTAAGCGGAGGCACCTGAGTCATTGCCTCGATCGTGTCATCATTGCCGATGATCGCGACATCTTCAGGGATTCGCAGCCCGGCAGCTTTGAGTACATTCATCGCTCCAATCGCAGATTCATCATTGCTGGCCAATACCGCAGTGAATGGAGTGCCTGAGTCTAAAATCTGGCGCATTGCGTCCTGCCCGCCGTTGATGCCATGACTGCCATACGCAATCAGGTTCTGATCTGCAGCAAGACCATATTCCTGGACGATCTGCTGGAAAGCTTGCAGGCGGATGCCGCTATCGCCTGTCGAATCATTTGGGTAACCGGCAATAAAAGCAATCTGCCGATGACCGTGAGCCATCAGGTGCAGGAGCGCCTGGCGTACTGCCCCCGCGTTGTCAATCGCGACTGTGGGACCGGGCTCGCCGGTTGCAGCAAAAATGACTGGAAATCCTTCAGCGATCACCTCCTGAATATAACGTGATCTGGACTCTGAAAACAATGGGTTGACCACAATCAATCCATCGGTATTCGAAGAACCTACTGGGAGATAGTCGCTTTCTGCTGATAAAGTCGGCCAAGCGGGATGAGCTGCCGTATACGAGGAGCTATCCATGCCACACGCCAGTAACAGGTTGCATTGACGATTTTCCGCGGCAGAGGACACTCCATGCAGCAAAGGACCGATGAAGTTCCCTAGAATAGTTCCGTAATAAACTTGAATCCCCGCCAGCACCCCAATCGTTGGTCTTTTTTTATTTACACTGTATCCCATGAGGGAGATCCTCTACTGACTCGGTTTTTAGGATATGGTCGCAAACTACTTATTTACACAGTGCCGCATAATTTTCTAAACTAAAATTTAAAAATCCAGCCTACACTTCGTTTCAAAAAGTTTAGTAACGCATGTTCTACATGCGTGAGACAAGCGGTAATGTCTTCATTATAAGAGATCCAAATAATTTGTCTAAAAAGAACTCACCGCCTTCAAGAAGCGGATTTCGGATTACAGACTACCAAACTACGCAGGCATACTTGGCGCTGCCTTAAATCCTAAAATAAACCATTCATAATCTTCCTTTGGTTCTGCACAAATTCTGCAAATTTGCTCGGTATGCTGTGGGGGAAAATAGAAAAAGGAGATTTCGATCGATATGAATAACAAAAATTTTCTCAAAGGGAAAAAAGCCTGGTACTGGGGTATCGGCTTGTCTGTGCTCCTGATTGCACTTTTCGTGTTCTCAAGAGTTAACGCTGCCCGCGCCAGCGAGACAACCGCTGAATCGACCGCAACCGTGGTTTCAATGAATGTTGCACAAACCGTTGAAGCCTCAGGTTCTCTTGAAGCTCAACCCTCTGCCAACTTGACGTGGAATACGAGTGGGGTTGTGGATGATGTCTATGTGAAGTCAGGCGACAAGGTAAAAACAGGGGAGGTGTTGATGAAGTTAAGGACGACAACTGTTTCTTCCAGCATTATCTCGGCACAATCTGATCTGGTCAATGCTCAAAAAGACCTGGAGAATGTGAAAGACTCCAGTACTGATCTGTCTCAGGCAGTGATCGACCTGAAGACTGCGCAGGAGGCCTACGATAAAGCAGATGATTATTTGCACTATCTGGAGAATTCCAAGAAAGTCCCACAAAGCGAGACAAAGTTATTTCTGGAAACAAAGCGCAACAGCTGGATGTATGTCTACAAGACCAAAACGTTCAAAGGACCAGCCCCCGAGGATTGGATTGTCGATGCACAGAATGACCTGGCTTTGAAGAAGTCTCAACTGGAAGATGCCCAGCGTACCTATGACCGGCTCAAGGAGGGATCCAACTCTCAAGACGTGGTCGCAGCCCAAGCCAAAGTAGATGCCGCGCAAGCGACGGTCGACTCGATGAGCGTGATTGCTCCCTTCGATGGTGAAGTGCTTTATGTCGAGAGCCAGCCAGGAGATGTGGTGGAGGCAGGCACATCGGCGGTCAATGTTGCGAATCTCGATCATCTCTATGTGGAAACACAGGTGGATGAATCAGATATTGCCAGTGTCAAGGTCGGAAATCAGGTGTCAGCCACGTTGGATGCGGTTCCTGGAGTCACGCTCACGGGCAGGGTGACGGCATTCAACCCCGTTGGAGAAGTGGTCTCGGGTTTGGTGAAATATACGGTCCGCGTGGATCTGGATAAGGCGGATAAGGACCTTTCCCTGCCATTGGGTGCGACAGTCAATACATCCATTCAGGTAAAGGCAGCCACAGCAACGAAGGCTGTACTGGTGACGGCAATCCAGAATGACAGTAAAGGTGAATATGTTTGGGTGCTTCGGAATGGCTCACCAGTACGTGTGGATGTTGTCGGTGGACAGATCGTTGGTGACCTCGTTGCTGTGACAGGCGATTTGAAAGAAGGCGAGATCGTGCAAGTGGGTCAACAAAATAATAGCGCAGTCCGGATGGGGCCTTTCGGAAGAGGAAGTTAAGATGATCCATGTAGAGAACCTTACCAAGATGTTTCAAATGGGTGAGACCAGGGTAAATGCTTTAAATGGTGCAAACTTCACCATCGACCAGGGCGAGATGGTTGCCATCATGGGACCATCTGGCTCTGGCAAAAGCACCCTGATGTCTATTATTGGTTGTCTGGATGTACCCAGCAGCGGCACCTATTCGCTGGATGGGACGGCCCTTGAGAACATGGATGAGGCACAGCTCGCCGAGATTCGCGGCCGCAAGATTGGATTTGTCTTTCAGCAATTCAATTTGCTGGCCCGCACCAGCGCCCTTGAAAATGTGATGCTGCCATTGACGTATGCGGGCGTCCGAGGCAAAGAAAGACAGGAACGTGCCCTGAAAGCGCTGGAACGGGTTGGTTTATCAGACCGGACGAAGCATGCGCCGAATGAACTCTCAGGTGGCCAGCAACAGCGGGTTGCGATTGCGCGGGCACTTGTCAATGAACCTGCCATTCTGCTTGCCGACGAACCCACCGGCGCATTGGATAGTAAAACGGGTGTCGAGCTCATGGATTTGTTCCAGCGCCTGCACACGGAAAATGGGCAGACGGTGATCCTGGTCACCCATGATCCTTATATTGCACGTCACACAGACCGGATCATCAAGCTTTCAGATGGGAAGATCCTGTCAGATGAAATCAACCATCATCCGATTCTGGCTGGCACGCCGCGCCCTGAAGAAGTGATTTAGAGGAGTTCACCATGTTATTTTCAGAGAATTTCA
>Ga0065707_10082273_pt1 | contig 17695 bp, 13 predicted proteins | sample SwiRhicommuniRL3_FD_59094 | JGI IMG/M metagenome (GOLD analysis project Ga0065707, IMG submission 59094) | Switchgrass rhizosphere bacterial communities from Rose Lake, Michigan, USA - RL3 v2 (version 2) | ecosystem: Host-associated > Plants > Roots > Rhizosphere > Soil | place: East Lansing...
CTGCCGTGAGAGAGGCGGGCGCGGTTTGAGCCGCATGGCCAGAATCGGTAAGGCGATGCTCGACCGCCTCGTGCTTGTCGCCCGCCGCCTCTCTCTGTACTGGGAAAGTCTGTCGTTTCGCGACGCCGTTCGGTTCACGTACCTCGATCTTGCATCCAGGACCACCGTCATCGAACTGACGCGGCGGGGCTATGCGTTTCCCATCTCGGTGCGTGGCGGCACCTGCGACATCCGAACGTTCTGCCAGGTCATCGGCGCCGACGGTTACCAGCAGGAGCTCCCAACGGAACCGTCGGTGATTGTCGACGCCGGGGCGCATATCGGTCTTGCATCGCTGTGGTATGCCAATCGCTATCCCAACGCCAGGATCATTGCGCTCGAACCGGACCGCAAGAACTACGAGCTCCTGGAACGGAACACCAGGTCCTACGCGAATATCGTGGCTCTGAATGCCGCACTGTGGAGCTCGTCAGGGACCGTCGCGCTGACCGATCCGCATGCGGACAGCTGGGCGTTTCAGGTGCGCCGCCAGGAAGACGCGTCGATGTCCGACGTGCTCGTGCCAGCGATTTGCCTGCCGGATCTGATGCAGGCCTTCAATCTGGATCACATCGATCTGCTGAAAGTGGACATCGAAGGCGCCGAGAAGGAAGTGTTCGAAAACAGCGTGGAGTGGATCGACCGCGTCTCGGCCATGGTCATCGAACTGCACGACCGTTTGAAATCCGGATGCAGCCGGGCCTTCTATAACGCCACGACTGGCTTCTCCGACCAGAGCACGCATGACGGCGAGATCACGTTCGTGCGCAGAGACCCGGGATTCATCGCCCGCAAGCCGGCAAGGTTGAGAGCATAGTGGCTTGTGTCGTACTTGCCGACGAGGGTGACTTCGGCCCTACAGCTCTCGGCCGATCTCCACTCAGCGGGACGGCCACCGCATTTACAGAGCTGGCGCTAGCCCTTGTGGAACGCGGACACGAAGTCGTCGTTCGGAACAACTGTCCGTACCCGGTGCAACGAGAGAACCTCGACTGGGCGGGCCTCGACCGCGGTCTCCCGGAGAAAATCGATCTCTTCATCGCCAATCGTGACCCCGGCCTCCTCTCGCATGGCGCGCGTGCGCGACGCAGGGTCCTCTGGATTCACAACACCGCTCACTATCTGATCCGGCGCCATCTTTCGCGAATGGCGCGATGGAGACCGGCGATCGTCTTCTCCGGTGCCTATCATCGTTCCACCTATCCGTGGTGGGCTCCGGCCGGAGGCCGGGCAATCATCCCCTACGGCGTGTCGAAGACGTTCCTGACGGCGCCGCTCAGCCCCAACATACCCGCGCAACGTGCGATCTTCACGTCGAACCCGATCCGATCGTTGTCGTGGCTCGTCGACCTCTGGGCTCGTCGGATTCACCCGACGCTTCCGAAGGCGGAACTTCACGTCTTCGCCGGACCTGAGGTGTATGGACGCTGGGGCGCCCGCGTGTCGGACCTGATGGAACCTCACCTCCGTGCCGCGCGGGAGGCGGCTCGCTTCGGCGTCGTCGTCAGAGCGCCGGTGTCCAACCGCGTTCTGTCAGAGGAGCTCAGCGCGAGTCGCGTCCACCTCTATCGGGGAGACAGAGCAGAAACGTTCTGTCTGGCCATCGCCGAATCCCAGGCGATGGGGGTTCCCGGCGTGGTTCAGCCGATCGGGAGCGTGGTCGAGAGAATTGCCGATGGCGTCACCGGGTTCGTGGCGAGAGACGACGAGGAATTCGCCACGCACGCAATCGCTCTGCTGACCGACGACGGCCTGTGGCTCCGGATGCATGAGGCGGCTTCAGCCCGCCAGCGTACCGGTCACTGGTCGAACACCGCTGCGGCGTTCGAGAAGGAGTTTCTGTGATTCCGGAAGGCTCCACGCGACTCGGTGCGTTCGTGATGACGCGAAACCGTCCTCACTTTCTGATGAAGACGCTGCAACTCCTCTCGAGCCAATCGCGGCCTCCCGACCACATTCTCGTCATCGACAATGGACCATCAGAGCAGACAGCAGCAATCGTCTCTGCCTTCTCACCCTCATTGGTCGGCTACCACGCCATGCACGAAAACGTGGGGCCCGCCGGAGCCGCGGCCTACGCGCTCGAACGGTTGAGCGAGGAGAAGTACGACTGGATCTATTGGGGTGACGATGACGATCCCCCGGCCTCATCCGACACGATTGAACGGCTCATGAAGGTGGCCGAAACGGCCGACGCGAACGTTGGCGCCGTCGGTGCCGTTGGCTCGAAGTGGGATTGGGACAAGGGAGAGATACGGAGGCTCCCCGACCACCTGCTCAAGGGTGTCCTCGATGTCGATATGATTGCGGGCAATCAGCAACTGATTGTCCGACGGAACGCCGTGCAGGATGTCGGGCTTCCCGACGCTCGACTGTTCTTTGGCTTCGAAGAACTCGAGTACTGCCTGAGAGTCCGACTTGCCGGTTACCGACTGCAGGTAGACGGCGACCTGATGCGGGAATACCGGAAGAACACCGGGCGGCTCAACTGGACCCCGTCACGCGCCCGCGTCCCACGTCATTCGTATGACGGAATCTGGCGTCAGTACTACTCCACCCGCAATTACATCTTCGCGATGACCCGGACGTTCCAGCATCCCCAACTGGCCCGGCGCGAAACGCGCAAAGCGCTCGCCCGGGTGGCGTGCTCCTGGGCGCGCGGACCCAAGTACGGACTTGCGTTCACGCAATTGCAACTGCGGGCCATCGTTGATGGTTATACGGCACGTATGGGACGTACCGTCGTGCCAATGCCGAAGTACAGGAACGACCTGTCTGCCACCGCGCCGGCAACGGCCGACGTCCTCAATTCCTCGATCGTGAGCGACCGGTCGAAGGAACCTGACGCCAGCCGAGCCCCGCACGACGAGCGCCGTGCCGTCCGACGGAACCCGAAGATTTCGGTCATCGTTCCCACCCGCAACAGGCCGGAACTCCTGCGTCAGGCGCTCCTGAGCGTTCAGGCACAGGATTGCGATGCATTCGAGTGCATCGTCGTCGACGACGGAAGCCAGGATTTCACCGCGACAGAGGCCGTGGTGCGCGACCTTCGAGACGATCGATTCCGCGTGCTCCGTTCGCGGATCGGGCCCGGACTGAACGTGGAGTCGGCGTCGCGTTTTGCCAAGGGGCTTGCGCTCAACCTGGGTATCGAAGAGGCGACCGCCGAATGGCTCGCCTTCCTGGATGACGATGATCTCTATGCGCCTTACCGCCTGTCGCGGGGCCTCGCGTCGCTGCAGACGTGTCCTGACATGCGATTTGCGGTCGCGCGCAACGGGCACTTCTCGTCGAAATCCCCGAATTGGCACTCACCGTCGCCCATTCGGCTTCGCAAGGCCCGCAATCCGCTCTCGGAAATGATGCCGCATTCCTCGACGTGGACGGTGTCTCGCGCCCTCGCGTACGACGTCGGTCTGTTCCGCCCATACGGCGTTCTGGAAGATTGGGAGTTCTACTTCAAGGTCGCCGCAGTGGCCGACATCTGGCGTGACGAGGCCGTCACCGTTGCGATTCGCCGTCACAATGGCGTTCGAGAGAACTATGGCCTGCAGGCCCGGATCGAAATGCGCCGCGATCTTTTGCGATCGGGCGCACTGAGACCGACCTGGGGCAGCAGGGCGTTCCAACTCTATCGACTCTCACAACTCGAATTGCTCGCCGGGAACAAGCTGCGCGCCGCCGGTGCGGCTCTGCAGTCGCTGGCCCCGTTCCCGTATCCGCGGTACATCCGACAGGTCATCAGAGCGGCAAAACATGGTCTGGGAGTCTGACGAACAATCGATTCCCGAGCGGTTTGCAAAGGTGGTCGCCGCCTGTCCAGACCGCCCGGCCGTCGAATCGGCTGATGCCGGCCTGAGCTACACCGCGCTCAACGAGGCCGCCAATCGTGTGGCACACCGGGTGCTGACCGACGCCCCCAACAGTGCCGTCATTGCGGTGCTCGCCGGACAGGGCGTGTCGGTCATCGTTGCGGTGCTCGGCGTCTTGAAAACCGGCAAGATGCTGGTCTGCCTCGATCCGAGGCAGCCGCCTGCGCGAATGATTCAAATTCTGTCGGACTGCGGAGCGCAACTGCTCCTGACCGACGAGGAGAGCTTCTCGCGCGCCAAGGCTCTTCGCCGACCTGGCATTCGGTTGCTCAACATCGACGCCCTGAAAACGGATCCCTCACTCGAGAATCCCGGCTTGTCCATTGCGCCTGATGCATCAGCCTCGCTGATGTACACGTCCGGCTCGACAGGACAGCCCAAGGGCGTCATCCAGACCCATCGAAACTATCTCCAGAAGACCGGGGTCTTCTCACAAGTCTTCCAGATCGTCCCGCACGATCGGATCGCGCTGCTCTCGAGTTGTTCGGTCGGCCTCGGCATGAGCACGATGCTCCAGGCCCTGCTGAACGGGGCGTCGCTTCACATGTTCGACCTCCACCAACAGGGGATCGGCGCGCTCGCAACCTGGCTGACATCACGCAAGGTCACGATCTATTCTTCGATGACGAGCACCTTCCGTCACTTTTTGAAGTCGTTGCCCCACTCCGACCGGTTCGCCAAGGTGCGGGCCATCAGACTGGGCGGTGAAGCCATGCTCGACAGCGATCTGGCGCTGATTCGTCAGCACTTCTCCCATCGCTGCGTAATCGTGAATGGATTTTCCGCAACCGAAACAGGGCCGGTCACGACCTACGTTGTTGACCATGCAACTGAGATCACCGGCACGGTGCCGGCCGGCTACGCGCTGGACGGCGCGAAAGTGCTGATTCTCGACGATGCCGGACGCGAGTGTCCGGCAGGCGAGCAGGGCGAAATCGTCGTAGAAAGCCGCTATCTGTCTCCGGGCTACTGGCATGACCCGGATCGCACTGCCGCCGCGTTCAGCGACGGACCCAATGGAATGGGAGCGCGACGGTATCGAACAGGAGACCTGGGTGTTCTGCGGCCGGACGGATGCCTCGAGCATCGGGGGCGAAAGGATCTTCGTGTGAAGGTGCGTGGATTTCGCATCGAGCTCGAAGAGATCGAACGGCAATTGCAGGCCCATCCTCTCGTACACGAAGCCGCGGTCATCGCGGCCACGGGTGCCAGTGGTAACAGCAGGCTCGCCGCCTACGTCGTACAACGCCACGGTGCGCACCTCGCCGCCGACGATCTGCGCGCCCATCTCAAGGAGACATTGCCGGAGCAGATGGTGCCGCCGACGTTCGAGTTCGTGCCGGCGCTACCACGCACCGTCAGTGGAAAGGTGAATCGAAACGCGCTGGCGGCGCCCCGGATGGGCGCGGCGGCCGATGCGACGGCGTCTGAACCCTGCGACGCCGTGGAACTCTGCCTCAAGAACATCTGGGAAGGCCTGCTCGACCACCGGCCGATCAGCGTATCGGCGAATTTCTTCGAATCCGGCGGCGATTCCCTGCTCGCGGCGCGGCTGGGCGTCGAAGTCGAGCGCACGTTCCACTGGAAGCTGCCGATGTCGGCATTCTTACAGGCAGCAACGATCCGGCAGCAGGCACAACTGCTGCGCACCCGGCGCGCCCACACGAATTGGCCATCGCTCGTTCCGATCCGTCCGAACGGATCGAAGCCACCGCTTTTCTGCGTGCACCTCGTCGATGGCAATGTGCTCGCCTACCGGGACGTCGTCCGGCATCTGCCGGCCGATCAGCCTGTCTACGGACTTCAGTCGCGCGGCCTCGACCGCGTGAGCCCGCTCAATATGCGCCTCGAAGATATGGCGCGCGACTACGTCTCCGAAATACGTCGCTTTCAGCCGGATGGACCGTATGCCATCTGCGGCTGGTCGTTCGGGGGCGTGGTGGCATTCGAGATGGCCCGGCAACTGGAGCAGGACGGCCAGCGCGTGGCTCTTCTCGTGGTGTTCGACAGCCACGTCCCGGGAAGGCTCCACATCGACGAGTCGGGCCGATCACTCCCGATGCGGCGCTCACGTGCACGGAGGATCGCAGGCACACTCCTGCGCAGCCGCCGTCGAATCAAACACGTCAGACGGCTGTGCGGCAAGGTGGTCTGGCGAACGGCCGCTCGATGGCAGCGCTCAGGCGGATGGCTGCCACGCGTTCTCCAGAATCTGACGGAGATCAACAGGAGCGCCCTCCGACAGTACGTCCCCCACGCGTATCGAGGACGCCTGACGCTCTTCAAGGCAGCCGAGCACAGAAGTCAACGCCTGCGAGATCCGCTCTTCGGCTGGGGGCCATTCGTCGGCGGCGGCCTGGAGATCCACCAGGTTCCGGGCCATCACAAGAACATGGTCTTCGAGCCGCATGCTCGAACGCTCGCCGACACCCTCGGTCGCTGCCTCGCTGAAGCGTGGGAACCGCACAAGGACGCGAATGGGAGGGTAGCGTGATAACGGCCAACACCATGACGTCACAGTCTGTTGGAATATTCGATCTGGTCGGATTCACGCTCAAGGCGCACACCGCGGGCCAGCGGATGGCGCTGGGGGCGTACACGATTCTGTCGCTGGTCGATCATTTCGTGAGAAGAAAGCTCAAATTTCTGCCGTGGCGGCTGCCCTACAGCCTCGTGTCGGATGTCACGGTCTCGACTGCATGGGGAGCGTTTCACTGCCGCAAGAGCACGTCTGATGGGTGGATCGCCGGCCCTCTTTTCGAGCCGACGACGCGAACATATCTCAAACGGGTCATGACCACCGGCGTATTTGTGGACGTGGGCAGCCACATGGGCCGCTACGCCGTCGAGATGGCCCGGCACCTGCGCGAGAACGGACGCGTCGTAGCGATCGAACCTCACCCGCAGAACTTCCAGGCCCTGAAGCGCAACATCGAGTTGAACGAGCTCAAGAATGTCGTTGCGGTGAATTCCGGCTGCTGGTCCTGCTCAGGATCGCTTCGGCTCGTGGGCGCTGACGATGGGGCGACGATCAGCCACGAACAAGGGCTTCACGGCCACATGGTGCCGGTGATCACGGTGGACGAACTGATAATCGATCGGCTCCAGCTTGCCGCAATCGCCATCCTGAAGATCGACGTCGAGGGCGCCGAAGCCGAGGTGCTTCGCGGCGCCAGGCGGGTGATCGAGAGTTCTCCGCGACTGAACGTTGTGTTCGAGGCCTTGGACGATGCAGCGCTGGAGCGTGTGGCTGACATCCTGACGCCATCGGGCTTCAAGATCGAGCGCCTGTCGTGGAAAAACTTCGTCGCATTCCGTGAGCAGTGATGACCCGTCAGGTACCCATGCGGGTTCTGCAACTGGTTCAAAAGCCGCAGCGGCGAGGCGCAGAGGTGTTCGCGTTCCAGCTCAGCGCGTGGCTGAGGAGCCAGGCACACGAAGTGCGAACGGTTTATCTCTATCCGTACAACGGCGACAGGCAACTCGGGCTGATGCCAGGCGACGTGCCCGGCCGCGGCAACGAGCGCAGCGTGCTCGAGCGCATGCCGGGAGTGCATCCGGGTCTCCTCCGCCGGATCCAGCGCCAGTTGTCGACGTTCCGTCCGGATGTGGTCCAGGCGAACGGAGCGCGCACGATCAAGTACGGCGCCGCACTCGCACGGCTCGAGCGTCAGCGCCATTGGCGGCTGGTGTATCGGAACATCGACAGCCCCACGTTCTGGGTGAGGGGATGGCTGCGCACCAACTACTACAGACGGGCGGTCATGCCGCAGGTCGATGGCGTGGTAGGCGTCAGCGAGACGACGTTGGAGGAAGCACGCCGGTTCTATCGCCTGGAGGCTCCGTCGATATTCGTCCCGAACGGGGTCGATCTCGGCGGGCTGCAAACGACACATACGCGCGAAGCGCTGCGCCGCAGATACGACACGCCGCTGTCGGCCAGCGTGCTGCTCTTCGTCGGCAACCTCAGCCGCCAGAAGCGCCCCGACCGGTTCCTCCGGGTCGTGGCCGATCTCTCCAGCTCGCGCGACAGTGTCTATGCGTGGCTGCTGGGAGACGGCCCGGAACGGGAGGATTGCCAGCGTCTCGCGGCCGAGCTCGGCATCGCCGATCGAGTCCGCTTTCTCGGCTACCAGGATGAAGTGGCGTCGTTCATGACGGCCAGCGACGTCTTCGTGTCGACGAGCGACACTGAGGGCATTCCGGCGGTGGTGATCGAGGCGGGATACCTCGGCCTCGCAACCGTGGCGTTTCGTGTCGGCGGCATGCACGAGTGCGTCAAGGACGGAGAAACCGGAACACTCGTCGCGTCGGGTGATGAACAGGCGCTCGTCGTCGCGCTCAGGTCGCTCGTCGATTCCCCCGCGCGTCGCCTCGAGATGGGCCGCAACGCGCGTGGATGGGTGAGCCAGCGGTTCTCCATCGATGCGGTCGGCCGGCAGTACGAGGCGTTCTACACGCAGCTGCTCGGAAATCCGGTGTCGAATTGAGCGCCCGCCAAGTGCACGTGTGGTACCGGCTGACCGAATCGCTGGATGCCTGCGCCATGGATGCTGCCCGGGGCCTGCTGTCGGCTGAAGAACGACTCAGACACGATCGATTCAAGCTGGCGCGCGACCAGCGCGACTACGCCGTCGCTCATTCGCTGCTTCGGACGACGCTCTCCCGCTACAGCGATATCGCTCCCAGGGCATGGACGTTCAGAACGGGCGTGCACGGCAAACCCGAGCTGACGTCCGACATCGGCACCCGGGCGCCAAGGCTCACCTTCAATCTTGCGCACACGCGCGGAATTGTCGCGTGCGCCATCGGCTCTGGTCTGGACGTGGGCGTCGACACCGGCCGAACCGATCTTGCGTTCGATTGCCTGTCCATAGCCGCGCAATACCTGGCGCCATCCGAAACCGAGCATCTGGCCCGGTGTCGCCCGGAAGATCGGACGGCCCGATTCGTCGAACTGTGGACGCTGAAGGAAGCCTACGTCAAAGCGACCGGCCGCGGCTTGTGGGAGTCCATGATGGACTTCGGATTTCGAATCGACAACGGCCGCATCCACTTCGCGGCCCCGGGGTACACCAGCGCTGACCAGTGGCAATTCGGGCTGTTCGCACCGGAGCCACGCTATAGGGTGGCCGTCGCGATCGCATGTGGCCGGCATCCATCCCGGATGACTGCGCTCTCTGCCGATGGCGGCGTCGTCTGCCAGCCAATCGCCGTCTCGACGACGGCCGGTGAATGCGTCACCAGCGTCTGTACGGCATGACAGCCTCACAAATCGCGTCGGCGTTCGCTCTTCGGCCGCTCGCCGGATGGGCCCGTCCGGTCGCCGTACGTGGATATCGAACGCTCAAGATCCATCGCAAACAGATGAAGCTCTCACGCGAGCTGAACTGGTGGAAGCACCGTCTGGCGGCCGTTCTTGCCGCCGGCCGTGGGCGGCATGTCCCGACGATCGATACGCTTCGTCTGACCTCCGGACAGATGTGGACAGTGGAGATTGAAGCGAATCGATGTGGCGTCGCCGCTATCGCGTCGATCGATCTGGACGGCAACTGGCATTCCCGCATCGGAGACATCGAAGGCGTGCCGATGCCTCGTGATGGAGCGTTCCGAGCGCGTACGAAATTCTCTGTCGACATCGTCTGGAGTCCCGATCGCGTCGGCGTGCGAAAGCAATATTTCGGTAACTACAGCGCATTTCTGCGTGAACTGTCGGCACTTCATCGGCTGGGGCGACTGGGCATGCGGGTACCGGCAATCCTGGATGTCAATTTCGAGGAGCCCACGCTCATCCTGTCGTACCTGCCAGGCCGGCTTCTCCGTGAAGAGCTGGTCAAAGCGGGCGCGCCGGTGCGCGTCAGCGACTGCACCAGCGCAGAGGGCTGGCAGCGGGCGCTCGCCGCGGGCCGATCGACCATCCGGCACGTCGTTCCATCGGAATTCATCGCAGAGCTCGCGTACGACCTCCGGTGTTTCCATCTCGCGGGTCTGATGGTACGGGACATCAAGTGGGACAACATCATCATCGGAGAGGACGGTCATCCCTGGTGGCTGGATTTTCAGTCGTCCGAGGACCATTCGGAACTCTCGGCCGCCAACTTTCAGGTGCTCGCCGATCTGGACATCGAAAGGTTCAATCGCCTGTTCGGCACTGAACTGCCGACACCGACCCGCGGCGGCCGAGCGGGACACGCACCGAAGCACTAATGATGCACGTTCTCTGCATTGTCAGAACGCTTCCTCTCCCGGGATCGGGCGATCGGAAGGAAGGCGTCTATCCCGTCATGCTTCGAGCGCACGTGCGGGCAGGATTCCGCACCGCGCTCGCCGTTCAGGCAGCCGATCCTCAAGACGACCTCACGCGCTTCTGCAAAGACCAGAACATGCAGCTGGTGTGCAAGCGCCGCTGCGCGGCGATCACGCTGCTGCAGTATCTTCTGGTTCGCTGCACATGGGGGTGGGCTTCGTTCGTCTGGAGAAATCGGACGCTGCTCGCTGGCATCGATCGGTATGTCGCCGACCACGGCAGGCCAGACCTCGTGGTGGGCCTGCAGGCGTGCGCAAGCGCGGGACGGGTGGCCTACCTCGTCGGTCGGCGCCACTCGATTCCATTCGCCTCGCGTGAGAACACGACCTGGTTCACCCGTGACCTCGTCGTCGGGCGGCTGCGATCGACGCTGCGCGACGTCGTCGGTGCGGCGTCCAAGGTCCTGACACTGTCCCCACAGCTTGCCGACAACATGGAACGGGCACTTGGCATGGCCATCCCGCACAAGGTCACCATGCCCAACCCTGTCGCGAATGAGATGTTCGAACCGCCTGAGACGAGCGAATGGGTCGACCAGTTCGCCCGATCGAGATTCATCTTTGCCGGCTGGACAAACTGGCGCGACATCAAACGGGTTGACATCGCCATCGATGCCTTTGCCATGGTGCACGCCGAATTTCCCGACACGTGCCTGATTGTCGCCGGCCCAGTTCCGTCGCATCTTCAACAGGCCATCGAGGCGCGTGGGTTGGGCGGCGCCGTGCTTCTAGCCGGATCGCTGAATCGAGTCGGTATTCGTCAGCTGGCGCACCGCTCGGACTGCTGCATCGTGCCAAGCGATCACGATCCCGGCAACAACAGTGTGCTCGAAGCCATGGCCGCCGGCACGCCGGCCGTCGTCACTCGTTGTGGAGGCGCGGAATGCCGGATTACCGCGCCGTGGCTGGGGCGGATTTCTGAGCCTGGCGATGCGGAACTCTTCTCTGCGGCGATGCGCGACATGTTCGTGCACCGGGAATCGTTCGAGCGCGAGCGCATCGCCGATGAGTGCCGCCGGTTGTATTCCGAGGGCGCTTTTGCCCGACGCCTGCTCGCCATTTACGGGGCTGTCGAACAGGATTCAGATTCCAGTCCAGGAGTTGCGGCATGACGGCACGGACCACACCGTCATTCCTGGCCAGACTGAAGCGTCTTCCTTTCAGGCTGCTTCGCAACGTCATACGGCGTGCGCCCTTTCTTGCTCCCGACCGACCCTCGTCGCTGTGCATCGGCACCTTCGACGGTTTTGAAGTCGCGTACAGGAGGCAGACTGCCGACCAGCGCGTCATCCGGCACAGTTTCAAAGATGACATCTTTTTGTCGGGAGTTCCGGAATATCAGCCGCGCGACGGCGACGTGGTTATCGATATCGGAGCCCACATCGGCACGTTCTCGCTCCTCTCCTCGTCCAAAGTTGGGCGTCACGGCCGTGTGCACGCCATCGAGGCCTGCCAGGATTCGTTCAATCTGCTGCGGATCAACGTCGCCTTGAACGGCAGCTGCAACATCTTTGCCCATCATCTGGCCATATCCGATCGAGACGGCGACTGCACGCTGTACCACGACGCGGGCAACTGGGGCCATTCGACGGTCCGGCCGCTCTCGGGTTCGTCGGAACAGACCCCCTGCTGCACGCTGGGCACATTCATGGACGCGCACGAGATCGATCAGTGCGACTTCATGAAGATGAACTGCGAAGGGAGTGAGTTCCCGATTCTGCTGAGTACGCCGGCAGACGTGCTGCAGCGCGTCAGGGCCATGGTGGTTCTCTACCACTGCGATTTGTGGTCCGGCAATACGCCAGACGACCTCGTCGCGCATTTGCAGCGCAGCGGCTTCGCTTGCACGCTCAGACATCGCGCGGAGCACCGCGGCTGGGTGATCGCCACGCGGGCGAGCCAGCGGACCGCGGTGGCGCGCGACCCCGAGATCGTTGTCGAAAGACGGGTGGGATGGCGCTGAAACCGGTCGTCGATCCGATCGCCGCCTGGATTCGCCACCGCGGCGTTCGCGTCTATCGACGCCTGAAGAACATGGGCCGATCGCTCTCGCTGACGACCGAGCTGGCTCATTGGGAGGCGCGTCGAGAGGAGATCATTGCGACCGGGCGCAGGCGGCCGCGCTCTTCCATCAGCGCACTCGGGCTCACGCCGCCACAGATTGGAACGCTCGAGGTCCGGGCAAGGAGCAGCGGCACTGCCGTCGTCGCAAAGATCGATCAGGACGGATACTGGCAATCTAATGTGGGGCCTATTAGAGAAGTCCCTCTTATCAACGACGCGACGTTTCTCAAGCGGACCAAGTCCGATGTCCACGTGGTGTGGAGCGCCGAATACTTCGGCATCCGTAAACACTACCGTGGAAACCACGTGGCGTTCCTGAACGAGCTCTGCGCGCTGGATCGTCTTGGCCGGCTCGGCATGCGCGTGCCGGCGATTCTAGACATCGACTTTCAAGGCCCATCGCTCGTCGTCTCGTACCTGCCCGGCCGCGTGCTCCGGGAGGCGCTCGTGCGGGCTGGAGCCATCATCCGTGACCGCGATCACGGTCCCTGGTCGAAGAGAAAGCGCGGGGTCGACGTGGTGATCAAAGCCGGCGGCATGCTGCTCCCACACGTCGTGTCGACGGAATTCATCGCGGAGATGGAAAACGACCTCCGGCGGTTTCATGACGCAGGGCTGATGATCCTCGACATCAAGTGGGGCAACGTCGTCATCGGATATGACGGCTTGCCGTGGTGGCTCGACTTCGATATGACCGAGGACCATTCCGACCTGTCCAGAGAGAATTTCGAAGTGCTGGCCAGTCTCGATGTACAGCGATTCAACAAGTTCTTCGGAACGACATATCAGGCGCCCCCGATGAGGCAGTGCGCCTGAGCCCCCCGCTGGTCAATCGACGTGATGACTATGGTCCTTCAACCGTCAATCGCCGGTCGGTCCCGACATCTCTGATGACGGTTCCTGAACCGTCCGGAAACGCAATCGCCACATCGACACTCGCCTCGCTTCCCAGCCCGAAATGAGCGACCGGCACTTGGGCGCTCGCGAATCCGTAGCCCGTCCCGATTTCCTGCAAGCCCAATAGCCCGCCCGGACGCCCCAACTCACCCGCCTTGTAGACGCGCACCTTCGCCCCAATCCCCATCCGGTTCATCGCCTTCCCGGCCACCTTCACCTCGAGCCATCCGTTGGGACGGCTCAGATTTCTCAACAGCCTCGCGTGGTTGTCGCGGAACCAGTTCGCGAGGAACAGGTCGATCCGACCATCGCCGTCGTAATCGCCTGACGGCCCTGCCGGAAAGTAGAAGCGCGGCTGGTCGGTCGAGATCGGCCGCAGGGGCTCGAATCGCGGAAGTCCTCCCTGCAGGCCATCGTTCCGAAACACCAGGGGTGTGACGCTCCCGTCGGCGTTCAGCCAGGCGCCCGAGAAGTACAGATCCGGCCAGCCATCGTTGTCGAAGTCCTGCACCTCGACGTGAGGTGACTTCGTGTTCAGATACGCTGGAAGACCGACCTCGGCCGACACGTCGCGGAAGTTCGGCACACCGTGCTCGAGACCGTCGTTGAAGAAGACCCGGTTGCGCGCGTGGTCGTGATGAACGCCAATCACGAGATCCAGGCGGCCATCGCGGTTCAAATCGGCGAAGACGGCGCCGGCGGGCCAATCTTCGGCATTCAGCGGCTTCCAGGCGAGCCTCGCTTTCGGACCAGCGGGCTCGATGTACTTCCCTTCCCTTGTACTCATGAACAAGCGATTACTGTGAGTGACGAAGATGTCCGGCCGTCCATCTTCATTGAGATCGGCAATCGCGAGCCCAAGGCCGTGGAGGTCGGCGGGAAGTCCGGCCCACGCGGTCACATCGGTGAACTTGAAGCCACCCATATTGCGGCACAATCGGCTGTGCGGCGTCCCCCCGAACCGGTCCTCGAGCATCAGCAGATCGAGCAGGCCATCCGCGTCGGTGTCGAGCACCCCGACGCTTCTCGCGGACCGCGCCAGAGTGAGGCAGTCGCCCGCCATGGCGGTCACATCGATAAGAGTCCCCTGCTGGTTGCGGAAGAGGAGCGAGCCCTGCAACTGCGCGTTGCGCTGAACGCCCGGAAGGAGTTTCGTCAATGTCCGCCTGTTGTTCGCGACCAACAGGTCGAGCTTTCCGTCATTATCGAGGTCGGCGAACACCGCGCTCGTCGTTCGAGCGTACAGCTCTCCGGATGGATGCGCGATCGCCTCGAACCGGCCGTTCCCCAGATTGCGAAAAAGACGGTTGGGTACAGGTCCGCGAGCCGGAACGTACTCCACGTCGGGTCTGTCGGCGAAACCGCCGACATACAGATCGAGATCGCCGTCCGCGTCAACGTCACCCCAGGCCGCCGCGTGCCCCATCATGCCTTCGAGCGGTGCCAGCAATCCCGCCTGAGCGGTCACGTCGACAAATCGAATCTGGTCATTCGACCCGATGAGCGAGCGATACACCACGAGAACGAGAAGGAAGATGGCGAACGGGATGCGCCTCATGTCAGTGGACGGTTGAACTAGGGGAGGCGCTCTGACCGGGGGAGGTGAAGCACCGTCAGTGCCACACCGTCCCAGGCGAGCCGCGCCCGCACTGGTCCCGATCGATTGCCGTTCCACGTGATGTAGAGGATGTCGCCTTCCGGAGAAAGAGCCGAACTGTAGGTTCCAAGGGGCACGTACCCGTACTTCTCTTGATAGAACGGATGCAGGAATGCGATGACCTTCTTCGTGCGCGTTTTCACGTCGAACTGCACGACGGGAGAGCCGTCCTTGTTGCTGCTGCCGTGAGCACCCGGAACATAGTAGAGGTAGCGCCCTGTCGGATCGACGTCCAGCGAGGTGATGTAGTCCTGCGAGGCCACACCGGCACGGCCGATCTCATCGATTTGCTCGGTGCGCGTATTGAATCGCCAGAGCCTTGCATCGCCACTGCTCGAGACGGTGTAGACAAAACCATCCGACGTCTCGCGGGTCGCCGCGCGGATACCGATTTTCCCGGGAATTTCGACGGGCGGTGCGGCGGCCTTCGGGTCGTAGCGCATCAGCGGGCCGCCGTCTTCGTTGACGTAGTACACGCGGCCGGTCGACCTGGCAAAAATCAGATAGCGATACGGTCCCTTTGGCGCCGAGTGAAGCACTTTCTTCGCCCGAACGTCATACGCGAAGAACATGACGGTGTTGTCAGTCGGATCGCCGGCAACGGTGCCCCCATAGAAAATCAATCGATCCGGATCGAGCATCCCGGTTGGGAGGGAGTGTTTGGCGACAGGCCCGTGCGCGACGACCTCGGTCTGCAGCGTGACGGGGTTCGTGCGGAGAATCCAGTCACCCGTAAAGTGATACTGATCGGTCGTGACGCGCGTCGAGCCACGGTGGGTCGCGAAGTACAGCCATCCATCGCTCCCCATGTCGATGCGACTGTGGATCTTGCTGGGCGAATAGTGCCCATCCGGCATGTTCAGGAATGCTTTGAGGCTGACGAGCGTCCGAAACGCTTTGCGCGATGCGTCGTACTCGATGACATACGCGCTCCCGGCGGGCGCCCGATGGTCTCCTATCGCCGAATAGTATTTGTCGGCAACGGCCGTGCCGTCACCCCAGACCGACCATGGGTTTCCTGGATAGGTTTGCTCGGGGTAATAGAGAAAGTCGACCGTCGGTGGGGTCGCCGCAATCGTAACGCCCGGAGCCAGGGCGCCAATGGGTTTCAAGAACTCGGGCGACGTGTCGGTGACAAACGACTGGCCGCCTGGCAGGCTGGGGGCGTGCCAGGCACTTTGTGCCGGAGCTGGTGCTGACGCCAGAACCCAGAGCGCGAGCACACCACCTCCGCAGGCCAGGACACTGCGCATCGGGGAACCTCTTGGCCACAATAGCGGCAAAGAAGGGACCCAGCAATCATCGGAACCGCGAAAACGTACTGGGACGAAACTCCTACCGGACTTTCACGTATTTCCTGAGCATTCTCGGGCGCGGCTCGCCGCCGAAGATGTTTCCGTACTTGTCCACGGTCACGAACTCGGGCCCGCTGCCGGTCAGCGTTCGCGGATCGCCGCCGTTGTCCAGAATGAAGGCCGTCACCCACCCCGTTCTCGCATCCCCGATGCGAATCCCCTGCTCGAAGCCCGGATTGGTCACGTTGTCTGACTCGGAATCGGCCACGTAAATCTGATCCTTGTCGTCGAACGCAATCCCGCTCGGCGTGCCGAACTGCAGCCACGTCGAGAGGTGCTTGCCCTCCTGATCGAAAATCTGAATCCGGTTGTTGCCGCGATCGGCGATAAACACGCGGCCGCGTGAGTCGATCGCGATGCCGTGCAGCGTCCGGAACTCACCAGGGGCGTAGCCCGTCTTCCCCCACGCCTTGATGAATTTGCCATCCTTCGAAAACTTCACGACGCGGTTGTTCTCGTTCACGCCGTGCCCGTCGGCCACGAAGATGTCGCCGTTGGCGGCAACGGCCACCGAGCTCGGCGAGATGAAATGCCGCTCGTCGCTGCCGGGCACGCCCGCTTCGCCCAGCCGCATCAGCACCTTGCCGTCGGGACTGAACTTGATCACCTGATGCCCGAACTTTCCCCCGGCCTTCGCGGCGATCGCGACGATGTCCTGCGTGGCGGCATCGGTCGCCCAGACGTTGCCTTCCTTGTCGACGTGAAGCCCATGCGGCCAGATGAACATGCCCGCACCGAAGCTCTTCACCACGTTCCCTTTCGCGTCGAACTTGTAGATGGTGTCGATGTTCTTGATGCGTCCGTTGGTGTCGAGACAATCCATCCCGAATCGGCCGCCGTTGGCCACTGTCACCGGGTTGGTCTCGTCGCACCTGATGAAGGCCCAGATGCTTTCGCCGTCGATATCGACGTGCATCGACGCCGGCGGCCCCATTTCCCTCCCGCCCGGTAGCCTCGCCCAGTCTCCCCCGGGCACCATCAACCCGCCGCCATCCGCCAGCCCCTTCACCGGACGATAGGGATTCGGCAGCCCGCTCTGCGCGAGCGGCCTGACGCCCGCCACAAACAGCCCGATGACGCTCAACACGGCGAATGAGGTAAGGTGATGTGTCTTCATGCCGAAAAGTCTACCTGATGGGTGACTTTCGCCAATCCTCCAATGCGTTTCACCTGACCAGCCGAAAGAGCGTTGACATCTGGAAGACACCAGTGTGAACTTATCGCCGCGCGCGTTCGCGTTCCCTCAGTAAACGAGGCCACCTGATGTCCCGCTGGAAGCTGCATCTCGGAGTTCTTGCGCTCGTGCTCACCTCTTCGACGGCCACGCGCACGGCCGATCAAACGCTGATCGCGCCAGGCTCGGAATGGAGCTACAACGACAGCGGAACGAATCTCGAGACGTCGTGGAGGGACGCGGGGTACAACGACGCGAACTGGCCACTCGGCAACGCGCAACTCGGCTACGGTGATGGCGACGAGTCGAAAGTGATTGCCTACGGGAGCGC
>Ga0065707_10000913_pt1 | contig 17655 bp, 14 predicted proteins | sample SwiRhicommuniRL3_FD_59094 | JGI IMG/M metagenome (GOLD analysis project Ga0065707, IMG submission 59094) | Switchgrass rhizosphere bacterial communities from Rose Lake, Michigan, USA - RL3 v2 (version 2) | ecosystem: Host-associated > Plants > Roots > Rhizosphere > Soil | place: East Lansing...
GGATTCATGTCTTCTAAATGATTTATGGACTTTGATTGGATGCTCGGACTGACTGTGACGCGAATTTTTGAGAACGGGCCCGAAAACTCGACCTTTGAATTAAGCAACGGAAGACTTGTCGTCGGAGCGTTGTGGCGGGTAATCAACGATGGGCGTGTCGCGCTTACCAACCGTGATCACAATCAAAAATTCGGCCTTCCAGAGCCGGTCAATGTCTATGCAGAGGCTTCGGAACTCCTTGTAGGTAAACAAATCGTGAAGGTCGAGTTTCGAGAAGAATCGGGTGATCTATTAATTCATTTCGAAGGCGGAAGACGGCTCGACGTGGTGAACGATTCATCTGGCTACGATCCGTGGCAACTGTACGGCCCTGGAATCCATCTTGTAGCAGTTGGAACAGGGTCAATATATGATTTTTCAAAGAAGACGTAGCCGGAAGAGCCTGCCAGCAAAAATCAATAAAGCGAGGTATCCGCAGAGATACAATGGATTGGAAAATTTTGTCGACAGTTTTTGCATCCGTCTTCATCGCCGAGCTCGGCGACAAAACCCAACTCGCCACAATGCTGTTCGCTGCGGACAAAGACACAAGCAAGCTCACCGTCTTTGCCGGCGCGTCGCTTGCCCTGATCCTGACTTCGGCCATCGGTGTTCTGGCCGGCTCGGTCATTTCACAATACGTCGGGGAGAAGACATTGCAGTACGTGGCCGGGGTTGGCTTCATCGCGATTGGCATTTGGACGCTGGTGAAAGCCTGACGAAGACCTATTCTTTTATACCTTTGAGGTCGCGTGCCAACTGTATCAAGAATCGGCCCGTATCGTTTCTACTTTTACGCCAGCGATCGCGATGAGCCGCGCCATGTTCACGTCGAGCGACAGGATAAGGTTGCAAAGTTTTGGCTTGAGCCGGTTCGGTTGCAAAACAGTGGCGGGTTTTCTAGGGTGGAGATCAACCGAATTCAGAAAATGATAGCTGCACGTCAAAGAAAATTGTTGGAGGCTTGGGATGCGTTTTTCCGCGGTCAAAATTGAAATGCCAGATGCCGAGAATGTTGCAGTCACGTCGGATACGCTTTCCGTTGACTTAAGTGACGGGCGAACGATCTCTGTGCCCCTATCCTGGTATCCGAGACTGTTGCACGCCACGCCGAAGGAGCGGAAGAATTGGCGGCTAATTGGCAAGGGACAAGGAATACATTGGGAAGGCATCGACGAAGACATCAGCGTCGAGGGGCTTCTGGCAGGTAAGCCGTCCGGGGAGAGCCAGNCGTCGTTTGCAGCGTGGCTCGCAACCCGAAGAACGCATTCAATTAAGAAGCGTAACGGACGCGCTCGACACCATCGAGCATGAGCAGGAGGCTCTATGAGCAAGTATCTCATGAACAAACTGATTCATCTGGTCAACATGAACCAAGAAGCGGAAGAGCAGTATACGGCCCACCCGCGCGAATTCGTCCAGAAGTGGGAGAACACTCAGAGCCTAAAACTGGAGCCGGAGGAACGGGAAGCGCTCGCAATCAAAGACTACGGCAAGCTCTACGCTCTCGGCGCCCATCCGTTTACGCTCTGGAGTTTCACCGAAGCCGTATGGATTCATGAAAAGCCGCGCGAGGAACTGGTCGCAGATTATAAAACCAAAGCGGCGAAAGCCGGCTATCCGAATTTTAAGACATAAGAAAAGGCATGAGGCCAGAGGCGCGAGTAATGTAGAATTTCTGGATATTCTTCGGGCTCACGCCTCAAGCCTCATGCCTCGCGCCTTTTTATTTGAGCAGCTTGTTTGCCAGCGCGGTCGCCGGGCTTCTGACCTTTCGAACCGAAGACTCCAGGTGGGTTTCTAGCCGGAGATAATCCTCCACGGTCATCACATCCTTGCAGCCCTGGATGCCGAATTCTTTCAGCCATTCCGTGCTCACATCGATCCGGCGCGTGCCTTGAGTCATCGCCTTGCCGTAGGTCTCCTGACCTTCCTTGCCAAGCAGCCAGTTGACAAAAACTTTGGCCGCGTTCGGATGCGGCGGATTTTTTACAACGGCCACAACGCCGCTGCCGTTATTGGCGTGGGCGCCCTCTTTGATTCTGGAAACCGGTCCCACGGGTAGTCCGGCCTTAATGAAGGGACCGAAGGTGTAGTAACTGACACCTATGGTGAACGCCAGCTTGCCCTTCGCCAGCGAATCGGCGAGCTGGCGCAAATTCTGATTGACGAGCAGATCTTGCTGCGCCAGCTTGGTGAGAAATTCTTCGCCTTTGACCTTCCAAAGAAAAGACCAGGTGTTTTGTCCCGAGCCGGGGTTACGCGGGTCGAGCAAGCCGATCCGCCCTTTCCATTTGGGATTGAGCAAGTCGTCGAAGGAGCGCGCCTCATTCGCCTCCACCTGGCTGCTGTTTTGCCACCAGGTCTCGCTCGTATAGCAAAGAAATGCGTAGACCTGGTGCTTGCCGCTCACGTTATCTTCCCAGATATGCCCGCCCCACCAGTTTTTCGGATCTTTGACTTCCGGCAGAATCATATACTGTTGAAAATCATCGGCCGCGCCCGCAGCGACCAGCGAGAGCGGCGTCGCTCCGCCTGCGACGAGGATGTCAAAGTAACGAACGCCGGCGTTGAACTCGGTCACGATCCGCGTCACATTTTCCGGTCCTCGGGCCGGCAGCAACTCCGTCGCGATGCCGAACTTTTCCTTGAACTTCGTGCTAATTGCCGTTCGCAACTCGCTGCTGGCGGGAATGCCGATGACGACCGTGCCCTCTTTTTTCGCCGCGGCAACGGTTTTTTCCCACTCGCTTTGCCACTCGGCCGCCGACGACAACGAAAATGATAAAAGGACATGCAGGGCCACACTCGTCCAAAATCTCCCCTTGCCCCTCTTTACAAAAGAGGGGTTAAAGAAGAATTCGAAAAAATTCCCCCTTTGTAAAAGGGGGACTGAGGGGGATTTCATAACGAATCGACGATAGAAAATCCGTAGGGACTCTTTGATTTTTCTCATGACGCTCTCGCTTCTCACGCGCCCGGAAATGGAATCACGTTGCGAAATTTTTCAATAACCCTTTCGCGCAACTCGCGGCTCGAGCGGCTGACCTTGGGAAACTTGTCTTTCCATTCGTACGGCCGGACAGCGTAGAAAATCGCTCGCCCGTTGGTGTGATCTTTGGAATCCCGCTTATCCGGCGGCATGCGCGGATCGAGCGGCGTGCTCCAGCAACCGTCGAGGATGTCGATGTTGGCCGGCGGATCGACCCGCGTCATCATCGCCCACAGGACTTCTTTCAAATTCGTCGGATCGATATCCTCATCGACGATGACAACATAGCGACCATTGCGCGCGGCGGCGGCGCAACTGACTGTGGCGAGGCCCGCTTGCTTTGCGTGTCCGGCATATTTTTGCTGGATGGCGACCACCGTAAAATAGGGCGAATGATTGTAAACACCGACGATGTTTTGAATCCCGGAGGCCTCCAACTGATCCCAGAGAATACCCGCCGTGGGATTGCCGTCGATCTTCATCGCGCCGGTCCAAAGCGGTGCTTCTTCTTCAAGGATAGGATCGTCGCGGTGGTAAATCGCTTTGACTCGGATCACCGGCTGAGGCTCGCCGGTGCCGAGAGTGCCGCCGGAATAGTAGCCGGGCCATTCGCCGAACGGCCCTTCGGCGCGCGACTCGATTCCGGGCGGCGGCACTTCGCCTTCGAGGGCGATCTCAGCGCCCGCTGGAATCGGCAGCCCGGTTAAGGGTCCCCGGATGACTTGCAGCGGCCGGCCCATGATCCCGCCGGCGTAACTTAATTCGGAATTTCCCCAGGCGACTTTGGTGTGCGCCAATGTAAAAAGCACCGGATCGGCGCTGAACGCGACGACGACGGGGCAGCTTTTGCCTTGCTCCCAGTATTTGGCGCAAATCATCCGTCCATGCTGGCCCGGACTCATCCATAAACCGAGCAGATCGTGCTCGTGCAGCTGCATGCGATAGGTGCCGGCATTGATGAAACCGCTCTCGGGATCTGCGTTGATCAGACAATTGCCGGTGCCGATGTAACGGCCGCCATCGCTCTCGTGAAAACGCGGCGCGGGGAACTTGAAAAGATCGACAGCGCCGCCCTGCAGCACATTCTCCATGAGCGGCGCTGCTTTCACTTCCTCCGGTGCGATCGTCTTGCCGGATTTCATTTTGCGCGCGAGCAAGCGCACCAGCTCAAGTTTGCTTTTCTCGGGTGAGATGCCGAATGCGAGCGCGGTGCGCTTGTAGTTGGCGAAGGTCAAGCTGACCAGCCGAAACCCGGCGGGATAGCCCTTGATCTTGTCGAACAAGAGCATGGGGCGAGCATCCAGCTCGGCGGTCGCTTCGATCAGCGCGCCGATTTCGCCGTCCCAGTCGGCGCCCTCGATGGCGCGCCATTCGCTCACCTTTTTCGCCGCTTCGATGAAGCTGCGAAAGTCGTGGTAGGGAATACTTTCCATGCAGTCACTCCGTTATGTTAGGCGGTCAGGGCACGGCACGCCGTGCCCCTACAGCTTGTTACGCGCGCTCTAATCCTTTTTCTGACGTCTTGAACGATTTGAACTTCTTGAACGTCTTGAACCGCGAACCAGGTTCGCCAATTACGGTAACACCGCCTGCGCAAACTTCTGCGATTTGAGCCGGACTTCGACGCATTTGTCTTCCAGGTAATTGCGCAGCCGTTCGTTGTCTTTGAGGCTGAGATGATCCTTGGATGCTTCCACGCCCTCTTTGGCCATCCACTTCGTGTCCACGTCCAAGCGCCGAGTGCCGTGCAAGAGCGCCCGGCTGTAGATCTCCTGGCCTTCCTTGCTGAGCAGCCAGTTCACGAAAATCTTCGTTGCGTTGGGATGCGGCGGGTTCTTGAGTATCGCCAGACTACCGTAGCCGTTACTCGATGGCGTTCCTTCGCGCGGTTCTGGCAGGCTCCTGAGCGGCAGGCCGGCTTTGACGAACGGCTCGGTTTGCGCCGTGCCGATGCCGAGGGTCAGCGCGACCTTGCCCTTGGCCAGCGCTTCGGCAAGCTGCCGCAGGTTTTGCGTGACGAAGAGATCCTGGTGGACGAGCTTTTGAAGATAATCCTCGCCTTTCACGCTCCAAAGATAAGACCATACTGACAATCCTGATCCGGCCACGCGCGGATCGCTGAGACCGATCCTGCTCTTCCACTTGGGGTTGAGATAGTCATCTAGAGAACGCAACTCTTCAGCCTTCGCGAGCGTCGTGTTGTGCCAGAACCCTTCCGTGCTCTTGGTGGCGATGAAGGAATAGAACAGTCGCGTGTTGCTGACATTGTCCATAAAGACGTGCCCACCCCACCAGTTCTTTGGCTCTTTAACTTCGGGAAGTATGAAATAAGGTTCGGCCTGATCGAACAGGCCCGTTTTGATCAGCGGCACGCCGGTGCACGAACCGAAAATAAACGTGTCGAAATAGCGCATGCCCGCATTGCCTTCGGTCACCACACGGTTGGCGATCTGCGGCCCGGTGGCGGGAAAGAGTTCCAACTCGAAGCCAAATTTCGCCTTGAACGCGGAATCGAGTTCCTTTCTCAACTCGGCGCTCGGCGGAATGCCGACCACCGCCTTACCCTCCATCTTGGCCGCCGCAAGTGTTTTTTCCCACTCGCTCTGCCAATTCGTCTGGGCGTCAGCTTTAGCCGAAAATACAGCGGTGAAAAGAACTGCTAGAAAAATCGCTAGCACGTTTCCACCGAACCTGTTTTTGAAGCCACTCGCCAAGTGTGAAGATCACGAAAGGCACAGCAATGGGCGAATCTCAAACTCAACCCCCCAACGAATTTTTGCGACCCTTGCGTTCTTTGCGGCTAAATTTCTTCCTACTGCGCGCGTTCGTGGTGAATACGCTTTTCACATCACCGGGGCGACAATAAACTCTACTGCACGTCGAAGCGCGTCTCGCGTTCAGAAATATTATTGAATGCCTTGGGATGAACCAGCTTGCGGCTGTAAAGCACCATACGCAAGAAACCCGGGCTGCCAGTGATCCGATGGGCGACGCCGCGGGGAATGTAGGTCATCTGCCCCGGGTCCAAATCGAGCGCGCCCCATTCGGTGTGGTTCAACGAGTGACCGCGGAACTGAAACCATATCTCGTCTTCGTCGCAGCCGCGGTGAAATCCGTTTTGTTCCTCTTCGAGATTGTAGACGTCGACGCGAAACTCCTTGCCATTGTAAAGTATCGGAGCGCGCGCGCCGCCTTTGCCGGTCATACCGGTAAAATAATTAAACGCGCTCAATTTCCGCGCGATCCGGCCGCCTTCCCGCTTGCAGCCGATGAGCGCCGCAACGTCGCGCTCGACCCAGAGATCCGACTGCGGGTCCCAGAAGCCGATATGCTCCAACACCGGCCCTTGGCCGTTAGACTCGGCCTTTCCTCCGTTTGTGGCTCCGAACGGATCGGAAGGACGAACAGTAAATTGCCTTTGCATCGTCGCCTTCTCTGGATCAACGCCTTCGGCGACCAACTCCTGCGTGGCCACGCGGACGCGCAAGCATTGGTCCGAGCCGATCGTCCGATGGGAAATCGCCGCTGGCACAAGCACGATCTCTCCCGGTTCGACTTCAATCACACCGCTCTCGCTTTCGATCTTCGAGCGCCCGCAGAATTGCAAATACACCAGATCGTGATCGGCGGCGCGGGTGAGCTGTGCCTCGCAGCCAACAATATGCTCCGTCGCGATGCGCAAGCTGTCGCCCTCGAAAATGGTCACGCGCGCGCGGTTGCCGGACAGCGGCGTGCTTCTGAGCAAATCGAACGGGCGAATCTTCGGCACCATTCTTTGCCCCATGCGCGCCGTGCCGATGACCGCGCTTTCGTCCCGCTCCATCCAGATATGCTCCGGCGGCTCCCGGTGCGTCATGAACTCACGGATTTTTTTAGCCACGTCGTCCCTCCTATGGGTTAAGCGAGTCCGTCAGTGACGATTGCCAATCTATTACATCGAAGCACTGTGACGTTACAACTTTGGCTTCCAGCTTTTCTTAAGCTCAACGTAGACTTTTTTGATGACGCTGTAATCGTAGAGCTTGGCCGGATCGGGAGCGCTGGGAACTTTGATCAACTCGGCGCGGGTCAATACTTCTTCTTTCAGCACATCGTCCGACACCGTGCCTTCGTCGGTCATGCTGGTCAAAGCAGTTTCATAGTCGACCAAAAGAGCTTCAGGCGAAAAAGGCGTATATTTTGACACCATCGCGATGGTCGGCTCCTTATAACGTCGCGCAAATTCCCGCCCCTTCACCAGGGCGCGGAGAAAACGCTCGACCAGCGCCGGATTGTCGCCGAGCAATCTGTTCGACACAGCCACACCGTTCCAGACCAGCTGAATTTCCTTGCTAAGGTCGGCGATAGTATTCACGCGCATCTGCCCGATCTGCGCGATATCTCTCGGCGACAGCGGAGCGGCATCGACGGCGCCGGAAAGGAACGCGGGGAATCGCGCCTCGCTGCGCACGGCAATGAACAGAAACGACTTCGGATCCATTCGGTATTTCTTTAGCAGCAGCAACGTGGCCAAATGCCCGGTATCGCCGAAGGTGTTGATGGCGATTGTTTTGCCGATCAAGTCCTGGAGCGTTTTAATTTCAGGTTTGTTCGAAAGCAATTTGTATGTGGGCCGAGATTGATTGGTGTAAATAATCTTGACCGGACCGCCGCGCAGCGCGGCGCTCAGCGCCGATCCGGCCGATGAGCTGAAGTGAATTTGTCCTGATAATAAAGTCTGGGTCGCTGAGCCTCCGCCGGACCGAAGAATCTTGATATTGAGCCCTTCCTCCAGGGCGTAACCTTTCTCGATGGCGACGACATGATCCATGTACGCCGCCCCGAGCGAAGCATAGGAGACGGTAATGTCTTCGGCGAACAGGCGCGTCGAGCACAATGCCGCGACGAACATCAACAAAAAACCCGCGGTTCTAACTTTCCAAGTTGAATGCAATTTCATGGTTTGCTGATAGCCTTAACCATCGAGTCGTGCAAGAGGGGCGAATCGGTCGATGCAAAAGCGCCGCGGGCGGAGCATGCTGCGCCGAATATTTGTGACCCTTGCGTTCCCTGCGGAAAAGTCTCGCTAACTGATTGGGGCGGACACACAGGTCCGCCCCTGCGTCCTTTAATCCGGTAGATTCTCTTGATCGCGGCTAGTTCTTCTTCGGCAGCTTCGCCGCGGGATAGAAATATTCGTAGGTTCCGTCATCGACTCTTTTGAAAATGCTGCTTACTGTTTTCCATGGATCTTTGGCGTAATCGTCGTATCGTCCTTTGGCATTAATGCCAGGAATCTCCGGCACCCAGTCTTCCGCGAGCAACTCTTTCGGATCGCCGTAGCGTGAGGTCAACGCGCGCACTTCCGGACTGTCGAGCGATGTCATGCGTCCCTTGTTGATGACCGTGACCCAGGTGTTCTTTGTGCCGCGCACCCGTAGCCGATACGTGGTGAAATAGTTGTGGATATGAAACCAGTGGTCGTCCGGCAAATTGTTCTTCTTGGTAAACTCGACCCATTCCTTGGCCCACTCGGGCGAATCAGGGCCATGATGCACGCGAATCCCGTGGCCGTAGTGCATCACGCCGCTGCGATTTCTCTCCGTCGTGTTTTCCCCCATCCTATTTTCATCCGGCCGCTTATAAAATTTTGGATTGGTGCCCAGCGCCGCCTCGTAAAGCAGCCAATAGCCGGGACGATCGTGATAGGGATAGGTCACTTCGTTGATCCTCGGATACCTCAAAAACTCACGCCAGGCTTCGGCGTATATGCCGGTCCCCTTAACATCGGCGACAAATCCGTCCTTGATTTGAACTTCGGTGCGCGGAAAATGGCCGGCGTGGTTCGCCGTGCCCGCAATGACGCCATTGGGCTTCGGGGTCGGCGAGCGCGCGTTCCATTTCTTCTGGAACGCCGGATACTCGACCACCGAGTAGGGAAATCTTCCCGTCGCTTGATTGGGAAACATGTAGAGATGTCCCTGCTGATAAACGCCGCGCGCCCAGCGCTCCGAGATATCTTCGCTGAGTTCGGAAGTCAGATTGGTTCCCTCCGGGTCTGTGATCTGCAGATTGTCGGCCCAACCGATGGGCTCGATGGTTCGTTCCTCGGCAAGGCGCCAGACATCACCGGGAAATGAAGAAATTTTGCTCATCACGGTCCAGCGGTTATCGTAGACCATCACGCCCAAATATTTCTCTTCATACGGACGCACGTAACGCCGCAACGTTGTGGTGCCGCCGGTGCCCCAGAAAAACCCTCGGACATTGGGATTTTTCTCGAGAAATTGCTTGATGCCCTTGCCGATATTTTCTCTGTCTAGTTTCTTCGCCACTTCCCTCAAGCGATCGGAGATCTCGGCCTTTGCGGGATAGAGCGCCTCGTAAAGATCCGGCCGTCTTTCTTTGAGCCATTTCTTTGGCGCTTCGGGATCGGCAAAGCGATCATCGATCCATCTTCTCGCCTCCATGTAGCCCTGCTCCGAAGAAAATTGCCGGCGTACCTTGCGCAGTTCCGCAGCGTCGGCGCGGCTCACACCGACCAGCTCGTACTCATAGAGAAGATTCACTTTTACGCCGCGCTCCTCGATGGCACGCCTGATCGCCTGCACCACCATGTCCTCAGCGGTAGCCGTCAAAACCAGCACCACGCTTTCGCCGTCCTTGAGGATGCCGAAGCCGTCGCCTTGTAATCCGGTCGTCTGCCGCGCGATCGCGCGTGCGTGTGGCATGACCTCGTCAATGGACTTCGGCGCCTTGGTATAAGACGGAAAACGCGGCGGCGGGTAGGTGGTTTTGTCGGCGCTGGACGACATTCCACTCCACGACAGCGCAATTACGACGGCGAGTAAAGCCATCCAGAGTTTCATAGAACCTCCGAGTTATTTTTTTCTGTTTAACAGGGCGGTAGAACTAAAATCCGTTGGTACATTGTCCAGTGCCAGTTTGTCATTCCAGCGCACGCGGGAATCAGGTTTCCAGTTCCGCTCCTACATTCGGGTCCCGCGAGTTAACGCCTGCTTGGGATTCTAATCCCGACTATATCGGCAGCATAGACGAACGGCTGCAGTATTGAGCTAGCGAGTAAAAGCCCGATCAGTTTCCCATACGACCTCTCCCGGCGACTTGCCGGTGATTCCAAAACCAACACCACTTGTCCCAGCTAGTTTTTCCAAAGTTGCTTGGAAAACCCGCTTTGTTCAATTTCTTGAAGCAATGATATATCAACGAAACTCTCCGGCGCCACATTCTTTGCCCGCGGCTGTTTTTCGGCCATTTCGTCCAAAATAAATTTTATCCCCTTGAGGGTGGGCATCGGGATTTTTTGCAGTCTTTGCGAGTAAAAGGAATAGGCATCATCCAAAAGCTCTCTGTCGTCCACCCGCAAATATTTTTTCAGCACCTGAATGGAATAGTCGCGGTCCGTCATGAACCGGTGCAGGCCCTCCATGTAGGCCTGGAGAAAAGACCTTACAACCGGCCGCCGCTCGCGCAAGTATTTGGTCGTAACCGTCACACAGGTCTGCTGCAGCTCTACTCCGAGCGCGTTTAGATCAAAGAGTTCTCTCATGCCGAGCCGTCTGGCCCGACTCGTTTGCGGAGGATTGGCAAAGCCTGCATCGACAGCCCCTCGTTCCATGGCCGTGATGATCTCCGGCAGGCCGCCCAACTGGATGATCGCCACGTCTGTGCTGCGCTTGAGGCCGAAGCGCGCCAGAAACATCGCCACACCGGTTTCGCTCACCGCCCCGAATCTCGATATCCCAATTTTTTTTCCTTTCAGGTCCTCCGGCGTCTTGATCTCCGGGCGGGCGTAGATCGAGCCGGCGAGCCGGTCCTGCACGCTGGCTATGATTCTCACGTCCGCCCCTGCTAAGATCGCTCCGGAGGTGGAGACCCCGGTCACTTGGGCCAGTTGAATCTCTCCTGCGATCAGCGCTTGTGTAGCTGCGACTGCAGGAATATAGATGAGTTCCGCTTCGATGCCGTATTTTGAGAAGTACCCGGCCTCCTTTGCCATCCAGGGAGCCACCTGACCTGCCGTGAGAGCCGCGTAGCCGAGCTTGAGGGTTTCAGCAGCGAAGACCTCGGCGCTGCTCAACACAAATAACGCCAAAGACAGCGCCAGAGATTTAGCAAAAAAACAACGCCTTCGCTGCCAAAACGAGAGCGCTCCGTCGCTCTGACGGAAACTTTTTGGGGAGCCGCATTGAAAATCTACGAGCAACGTTTGCGGGTGATCATAGAAATTCATTTCAAGATCCTCCTCTGTTACATTGCTTCACATTTTGCCCGATCGTTACCTCGCCGTAATTCCAAGCTCCTTCTGCGCTTCTTTCAAGATCGACAGATCCGCGACTTCGCTCGGAGAAATCTCGCGCTCCACCTTGGCAAGCTTTTTTAGCTCATCGATCACCAGGAGCAGGCCTTTTTCAGGCACGCTTCCGTCATCGTTGAAAAGCTTCAAAACGCTTTCATAGCCGGCTGTCGCCATCTCTTTATCGGACTTACTCCAATCGATCATGAGTTGAATCGTGCCGTCTCGGTTCTGACGGATATAGCGGGTCGCCTTGATTCCCGCCTTGATCACGCGCTTGATCTCCTCCGGTTTTTCTTTGATCTTCTTGACACTGGCGACAACGCCGCTGGTCGGATAACTGAAAAGCTCGTGGGCCCGCGCAAGTACGACAAACCCCATTTTTTTGCCAAGAAAATCCAAAGGAGGAGAGCCCATCGTGCCGGCGGTCAACCCTTGCTTCATCGCGGAAAAACGGCGTTCGTTCGTTCCCAAAGGAAGAAACTTTATCTCCTTGTCGGGATCGACGCCAAAATGCTTGAATGTCAACCTTGCCATGGACTCGAGAGCGCCGCCGGAGGTATTGAGTCCAATCGCTTTCCCCCTGAGCTCGGGAACCGATTTAAACTCGGGGCGTACGATCAGCGCGCTGGGAGAGCCAGGCACGTAACAGGCCAGGACTCTAAGCGGCGCTCCCTGGATCGCCGCCGCGACCGAATTTCCAATGACCGCCCAGTAGTCGAGTTCTCCGCTGACCAACGCGGCCAGCGCAACGGTGGGATTGATGCGGATGACCTCGCCTTGAAAACCATCCTCTTTAAAGAAGCCCCGCTTTTCTGCGAGAGCGAGAGGAAGGAATTGGGCGTTGAGCTCCGGAACGCCGACGCGGATTTTCTCAACCGCGAGGGCTGAAGTATCTAGGATGACAATTGCGAGCAGGGCCAAAAGACTCTTCCTCATCGGAAACCTTGTGGCTACAGCGTCAATTCGTCTCGATCCCAGCTCCCGTTGCAAATGTCCTATGCGCGACAGGCCGAGTCTTGAACCACGCCTACTTAAGCTCCGCCTTCTTGCTCAAATAAAACTCGCGTACCGCCGACCGGTACCCCCATCAGTTCTTCGTTCATTTCGACCACGGACGTGATGGGCACGTTCGCCTATGTCACCGGCTTCGCGCCAGTACGTATACGCTTCATAAGGAACATCGGTCGCTGTTGTCAACCCATAGATTACCCACACGACGCGAGATATTCCTCAACATCACCGCTGTTGCGATATATAAATAGCTAAAACGACGGGCGGCGATAGTTTGAGAGAGTCTCAGGCCTCAAAGTAGAATACTCGGTCTAAATAGACGGAGCACCATCGATATTGCGAGATCACACGAAACTCCCGTCCCGCATGTTGTAGACTTTCTTGAAATGCTCGACGGCTTTGGGGTCGTGGCTCGCCATGATGACGGTTTTGCCATACTTCTCGGCAAGCGAAAGAAACAGCGATGTAATCGTTTCGGTGTTCCCGGTGTCCAGATTGCCTGTCGGTTCATCGGCAAGAATCAACGCCGGATCATTAGCCAACGAGAGTGCGACGGCGACGCGCTGTTGCTCGCCGCCGCTCAACTCCTCCGGTCGCTTGTTGCCCTTGGCGCCGAGGCCGACCATTTGCAGCAAGCCGTCAACGCGCTGCTTGCGTTGAGCTGCATCGACGTCGGCGATCAGCATCGGCAGCTCTAAATTCTCGCCCGCCGTCAAAGTCGGAATGAGATTGAAAAACTGAAAGACAAAACCGACTTTGTGCAGCCGATATTTTTCCAGATCGCGTTCGGAAAGCGCCGCAAGCTTTTGGTCGCCGACGAGAATCTCTCCGCTCGTCGAATGATCGACACCGCCAAGCAGATTGAGCAGCGTCGTCTTGCCACAGCCAGACGGCCCCATTAAGGCGACGGCTTCGCCCGGACCGATTTCCCAATCGACACCTTTCAACGCTCGCACTTGTTCCGCGGAAGTTTCATAGGCCTTTGTCAACTTGGCGACTTTAACCGGCACGCCGGGATTTCTGAAAAAACCGTTCTCAGACATAATGTCCTCCGAAGTCGAAATGATTGGAGTGATGGAGTGTTGGAGTACTGGAGTATTGGGTTCGATCGACCCATTATTCCATCACTCCAACACTCCATTCTTCTTACCCTTCCGTCATGCTCGTCCGCGCCGAGCGGCGAAATACCCATAGACTAAATAGCAGCGCGATGGTCACGACCACCACCAGCAATCCGAGGCTGATCCACACAGTCCAGTCTGAAATGACTAAATGCGTCGGCAAAAGATGAACCACGGACTTCAATTCGCGCAAGCTCCAGATCAGGTTCGTCAGTCCGAATCCCGCCGCGCCGGCAACCAACAACCCAACGGCTAACCCGAGCAATGCGGGCGCCAACAGACTGGACGCAAAGAAGCGGAACAATTGCGCCGGCGACACGCCGCGCACGCGCAGCAATCCTAGGGTACGGCGGTCTTCCAAGTAGTTCGTCAGCGCGATGGCGAGAATCGCGATCAGTGCCAGAAGCACGCCACCAACGAGATAGATGCGCATGTTTTCCAAAGCGAGAAAGATGAACATGTCGCCGCCGACTTTTTTGAGCTCGCGCTTGAGCTCGCGAACTTCCAGCGGCCGCGCCTTGAGCGCTTGAGTTAATGACTTGACGATCGAACCGGCATCGCCGTCGGGCTTTACTCGAACAAGCAGCAGGATGCGCGGGATTAGCACCTTGAGATGCGCCATTCGCTGATTGTCCATGGTGCCCGCGAGGTAGGCGTCGGTGCTCGAAAGATAATTCAGATAATCGATGCGCGCCGAGACATAGCTCTGGCGATCGGAAATGCTGCGAGGCGGCATGCCGGGAAGAAAGCCGACGATACCACTAGCCGGTACCAAAACCGGCTTCTTGCTCACATCGGCCCCCAATAGAACCGGCTCGCCCGCGCTCAGGTTCCAAAACGCCGCCACCGGCGGCGACGCGGCGATGGTCTGGCCCTTGAGATCGGCGATCACCTCGCTGAATTTTCCCGTGACGCCTAGTTTTTCCTCGAAGATGGCGTTTTTCAAATAGCGTTGCGGATCGTCGATCAGATAGAGCGGCACGCCGCTGAGGCCATATCCGGGAAAGAAAAATCCCGGCAGGATTGCTTCAAAAATATATTCTGTGGCGGTCACAGCCGGGTTCTGAAACTTGGCTAACCGTTCCTTCAATTCGCCGCGAATGGCCTGAACTTGACCGCCCAGTCCTTGTTCGAGTTGCTCCGCCGAGACCAGATCGGTGGGACTTATCGAAACGTGCAGCTCGCTGCCGACTTGCACCGTGGCGCCGCGCAACGCTTTGTCCTCGAAGGATTTTGACGCGATGCTCGGATACAAGCTTACACTCGCCATCAGACCGACGATTAAAAGGAAACTCGAGATGCGGTGCGGCTTGAGAGACATGTGCTTGAGGGACAACGTGCGCAGCCTGCCGCCGACAAAATACGTAACGGAGCTAAGAAGGCCACTAACCACACTGCGCTGCGCCACGAGCAGCGCGACAAGCCCGTAAACGAAAAGCGGCAGCGCGATAAAATCGAGCGCTCGATCGACCATGGTCGCAGCTTGAACAAATTGAGTCCAGGTCGCACTGTCTTCCTCGCCGGCGACGAGATGCGACGTCAGATTGTAATCGATGATCCACCCGGAGATCTTGGCGGCGCCGATAATGAGCGCGAGCCATTCAAGCGCACCGAAACCGGCGCGTGCTTGGGTGAGTTCCGACACTGCTACCCGGCGCGATGCTTCCAGCGGCGAGATCGTCGTGGCGTAACGGACCAACCTGCGGCTGATCAGCAACACGAGCATCAAACCGACGATCAAGAACAGCAGCATAAGTGCCGGGCCCTGCACCCGCGAAAGCGTTTGCCACGAAAGCACGCCTCCTTCGTAAACGTAGAGCGGGATCACTGTTCCCAGCGTCAGTCCGATGACGCCACCGATCATCCCGCCGAGGCCGATGCTGATCAACAAGCTTTGACCGAGCAGCCTCCCTGGAACGCCGCGCAGCCGCATGAGACCCAGCTTGCGCCGCTCGTTGAGAATCAGCAGCGACGAGAGATTCGACGCCAGCATCCAGGCGATCGCGAGCAGAGGAATGGCAATCAGCAATGTCGCCAGACCGATCAGCCGGGAAATTTCCGCCATGCGCTTGAGCAAGACAAGAATCGCGTTGTCGAGGAAAATTGTCGGCCCCAAGGATTTGATTTTTTCATCCACTTCCGCATGCAGCCTCTCAAGATTAGCGAGTGAACCGGAAATATCCCAGCCGGAGATCAGCGCCTTGCGGTCGATACGCGCCAGGTGCACGACTTCGGGAAGATATTCTCCGGCCGTCACATGAATATCGGCGTGATCGCCCAGAGAGCCGCGGGAAAGCGCATCGAAGCGTTGGAGCAGCTCAAAATTGTACGGCACAACCAGGATCACGCCGATGTACGGAACAAAAGAGATGGAGCCAATCTCGTCCATGAAATAACGATTTACTTCCGAGCGCTCCAACCTCACGATGCCTCCCAGCGCCATGTCAAAAACTCCCGCGCTGGTCTTTTTGTGCTCGGAATAAACTCTCACGGTAAAACGGCGCGAGCCCTGGAGCGCCAGGTAGGCTTTGCCCATGTGCTGCTCGGGGCCCACCAGCGCAAGAAATGCGTTGTTGCCGTTGGCTGCCGTCGGCCGCGCCTCTGGCGGCAAGAGCGAAACGTCGGTCGCTGACAGAACCGATACCCAAGGCGAGGCGAGCGGCTTACCGTCGACCATGAGAATCGCCTCCGGCGGCGGCTTGGAGCGCAAAAAGCTCAGGCTTTCGACGCGTTGTATGCCGGTGATCTTACGCAATGCGGGCGAGACTTCCGCGGAGATCGAAAAATCCGTGGTCTGGTAGAGTGCGATGTCCCACGACAAGCGCGATAGCTGATCTTCGATATAAAGTTTCAGCGCGTAGTGTGACGCGAGATTAATCGCGGCCAATAAACCCGCGACCAAAAGAGTGACAATTCCAAAAGCAAAAAAGGCTCTTTTGCCGAGAATCCGCGCGAGTCGGACGTGGAGACGAGTCACGTTTTACATTTTGGATTTTAGATTTTGGATTTTGGATTGCGGGTCAATCCCAAATTCGAAACCTCAATCGTTTTCCTTTCACAATCGCACATCATCTTTTCGTTTTCGGCGATGGATAAAAATACTCGAAGGTGCCGGCGTCGATCTTGCGCATCACATCGCTAAAAGTTTTCCAGGGATCTTTGGCGTAGTCCTGAAACTTGCCGGGCGCGTTGATCCCGGGAATGTACGGTGACCAATCGTCGCTCAGCACCTCGTCGGGATTACCGTAGCGTGACGCGAGAGCGCGAATCTCAGGGCTCTTCAGCGCATTGACTTCCCCCTTGTCGATCAAAGTGAGCCAGGTGTTCTTAGTGCCGCGCACACGCACCCGATAGGTCGGCAGCGTATTGTGAATATGCCACCAGTGATCGTTGGGCAAACCATGCTGCTTAGCGAAATCCATCCATTCCTTGGACTCCGTCGCCTTATCCGGACCATGATCGAGCCGGAGGCCGAAGCCCCAGTGAATCACGCCGGCGTTGTTCCGTTCGGAGCCGTTGGTTCCTTCCATATTCTCGTCCGGTCGCCGGAAAAATTTTGGATTGGTGCCCATGCCCGCCTCGTAGATCCACCAGTATCCGGGCTGGTCGTGATAAGGATAGGAGAGATCGTTGATCCTGGGATACTTGAGAAACTCGCGCCACAGTTCGCCGTACAGGCCGCCGCCCTTGACCTCTTTTACATAGCCGTCCTTCACATGCACTTCGATCCTCGGGTAGGAACCCGTATGGTTGCTCGTGCCGGCGAACACGCCGTTCACTTTGACCAAATAACGGGGATTATATTTTTTTGTGAAAGCGGGATAATCCACGGAAGAGTATGGAAAGCGGCCGGTCGCCTGATGGGGGAACATGAACAGGTGACCTTGCTGATAGGCGCCTTCGCCCCACGCCTGCGCCTGTTTCTCATCGAGCTCAAAGGAAAAGTTAGTCCCTTCCGGATCGTTCACCTCGACCCGGTCCGTCCACGCCAGCGGCTCAACGACCCGCTCTTCCGCCAGGCGCCAGATATCGCCGGGAAAAGTCGCCGCTTTGTTCATCAGCTCGTAGCGGTTATCGAAGATAAAATTGCCGAAAAATTTGCTGCCGTGCGGCTCGATCGACTTGCGCGTTACGGTACGGCCGCCGCGCCGCCAGAAAATCGCGTTCACTTCTTTGTGCTGATCGAGATATTT
>Ga0065707_10082276_pt1 | contig 17633 bp, 15 predicted proteins | sample SwiRhicommuniRL3_FD_59094 | JGI IMG/M metagenome (GOLD analysis project Ga0065707, IMG submission 59094) | Switchgrass rhizosphere bacterial communities from Rose Lake, Michigan, USA - RL3 v2 (version 2) | ecosystem: Host-associated > Plants > Roots > Rhizosphere > Soil | place: East Lansing...
CTCGCGAGCCGGCGAGGGACTGGTTCCGAGCGGGCTGTGGCATCTCGACAGCACTTCCGAGTTCGAGGCCTTTCGCGAGGTGACGTGCAGCACTCCGCTTGCAATGGGAGCCGGCCTGCCGGGACGAGTCCTGGCAAGCGGCAAGCCCGCATGGATCCCGGACATCAGCCTGGATGAAAACTTTCCGAGAACCAAGGCCATCCTCGATCTCGGCGTGAAAGGAACGTTTGCGTTCCCGGTGTTCGCGGAGGGCGCGGTGGTCGCAGTGCTGGAATTCTTTTCCAGTCGAATCGAAGAACCCGACAGCGAGTTTCTCACCGTGATGGCGAACGTCGGCGCGCAGCTCGGCCAAGTGGTGGAGCGCACTCGCGCCCAAGAGGTCCTGGCCCGTAAAGCCGAGGAACTGGCAAGGTCGAATGCGGATCTCGAACAATTTGCCTACGTGGCTTCGCACGATCTCCAGGAGCCGCTGCGCATGGTAGCGAGCTATACGCAGCTCCTGGCACGCCGTTACCGGGGAAAGCTGGACGCCGATGCCGACGACTTCATCGGCTTTGCGGTGGATGGTGCGACCAGGATGCAGGCACTGATCCAGGACCTGCTGTCCTTTTCCCGGGTTACCACCAAGGGACGCTCGCTGCAGTTCATAGACGCCAAGGCCGCCTGCGATTCCGCCTGCGTGAATCTGCAGAGATCTATCGAGAAGTCCGCGGCGGTAGTGAGCGTCGCACCGCTGCCCAGTGTGCTGGCGGATGCCGGCCAGCTCACGCAGCTGTTCCAGAATCTGATCGGCAACGCCATCAAATATCGCAACGACCGCGAGCCGAAAATCCACGTGGCCGCCAAGCCGACCGGCGCTACCTGGACATTCTCGGTCCAGGACAATGGCATCGGCATCGACCCGCAGTATTGGGACCGCATATTCCAGATGTTCCAGCGACTCCACACCCGCGAGGAATACTCCGGCACCGGCATCGGCCTGGCCATTTGCCGCAAGATCGTCGAACGCCACGGAGGCAGGATATGGGTGGAGTCGCAGCTCGGCCAGGGATCGACATTTCTATTTACGATTCCGCAAACCGAGGAGACCACGACATGAACTCCGGGACCATCGAGATCCTGCTGGTCGAAGACAATCCGGGCGATGTGCGCCTGACGCTGGAGGCCTTCAAGGAAGGCAAGGTTCTCAACCATATTACGGTAGTGAAGGACGGCGTCGAGGCACTGGCGTTCCTGCGGCAACAGGGTTCGTACGCCGGCGCCAAGACGCCGGACCTGATCCTGCTCGACCTGAACCTGCCCAAGAAAAGCGGTCGCGAAGTGCTGGCGGAGGTCAAAGAAGACGAGCAGCTCAAGAAAATACCGGTCGTGGTCCTGACTACTTCGGAAAATAAGGAAGATATCGCGCGCGCTTACAGTCACCATGCGAATTGCTACGTCACCAAGCCGGTCGACCTGGAGCAATTCCTGCGCGCCGTGCAATCGATCGAAAACTTCTGGCTGACGTTCGTGAGGTTTCCGGCAACCGGAGAAAGCAATGCCTGATGAAACCGTCGGCATATTGCTCGTCGAGGACAATCCAGGCGATGCGCGCCTGTTCAAGGAGGCACTGAAGGAGGTCTACTCATCCAGATTCGATTTGGTCCACTGCCAGTCTCTCGGCCGGGCGCTCGACTACCTGGCGCACGCCACTCCCACTGTGATCGTCGTAGACCTGGGCCTTCCGGATGCTTCCGGCCTGGAGGTCGTGAAAAAAATGCGGGCTGCCGCGCTGACGATACCGGTGGTCGTGCTGACCAGCCGCGCCGATGAAACGTTGGGCCTGCAAGCCCTGCACGATGGCGCGCAGGACTACTTGATCAAAAGCGAGCTCGACGGCAATCTCCTGTCGCGAGCCCTGCGTTACGCCATCGAACGCCACCGCATGCAGGAGGCTCTGCGCAACGAAAGCCTGATCGATGAGCTTACGCAGCTATACAACCGCAGAGGCTTCCTGACGCTCGCGGGCAATCATCTGAAGCTCGCCGAACGGATGCACTCGGTGTTCTCCCTGGTGTTCATCGACCTGGACGGGATGAAGCGGATCAACGACTCGCTCGGCCATCTTGCGGGAGACCGGGCGCTCGTCGAAACAGCCGACCTGCTGGGCAAATGCGTTCGTCAGTCCGACATCGTTGCCCGCCTGGGCGGCGATGAATTCGTACTGCTGCTCACAACCGTTACGGACGATACGGAGGCGGTGATCAGACGACGCCTGCAGGAGCAACTCGATTCCCTGAACGGGCAACCGGACCGACCATACCTGCTGCACTTCAGCGTCGGTATCGTAACCGCCACCGCCAGTGAGTCGGTCACGCTGGAGGCCTTGCTCAAGGAGGCCGACTCGCTGATGTACCGGCAAAAGCAGGACCGCAAGGCACGGGAGAACGCAGCTGCGCCTTAGCTTCTACGCAAGCCCGCTGGCGCTACTCACATGCTGACGCAGCGGTTGCGGCCGTTCTCCTTGGCTCGGTACATCGCTTTGTCGGCGCGATCGAAGGCAGCGCTGGCGGAATCGCCGGCCAGCAATGCGGTGACGCCGCTCGATATCGTGACCGACAGCCGTGCACCGCGAAAGTGGAAGCCGATCTCCGCAATCGCGATACGCATCTCGTCCATCCGCCGCACGGCGTCGTCGAGTTGGGAGCCGCAGAGGATCATGACGAACTCCTCGCCACCGTAGCGCGCGAGGAAGTCGGTGCCACGAATGCGGCCCGCCAGGCACTCGGCCACGGTGCTGAGCACCCGGTCGCCGGCACGATGTCCGCACGTGTCGTTGATCCGCTTGAAATGGTCGACGTCCCACACCGCGATGCAGGTGGGCTGCTGGAAACGCCGCCAGCGATTCAGCTCCTCCTCCATGCGCTTTTCGTAGGCCAGGCGATTGGGAATCTTGGTCAGCACGTCGATCGTCGACAGCCGTCGTTCGGCCTTGAGCTGGTTGTGCAGTCGGTTGGCTTCGTCCTCCAGCAAGGTGACGCGCGCTCGCATCTGCTCGTTGCGCATTCGTATCGCACCGGCCATGGCAGTTTCGCGCTGGCGAAACTCCTGCAAGTGTCGATCGATGGAATCCAGGCGGCTGCGGACCTGCAGGCGGATCTGCTGCAGGTCGCCGGCCGCTTCCACGCTCTCGCCCATGGCTTTCATTTCGCCGGCCAGTTGAATGTTCAACGTCGCGCTGCTGGCCTGCGACTGGCTCTGGTTCTGATTCTGCTCGGCGACGAAGCGGCCGATTTCATCCAGCTTGCCCACCATCTGGCTCAGCAGGTCCTCGATTTCCTGCTTGGACCGTTCGATGCGCTGGATGCGCTGCGCGACGATTTCGGCCAGCGAAGACAACACTTCGGGCAGCTCGCCGAGCGTCATCGAAGCAGCGAGCTTCGCGTCTAGCGCCTCTACCTGGCTGACGAGTTCGGGGTCGCGCCGGAGCTCATCGAGAAGAGCGGAGAGCGTAGCCTGCACACGCTCATCGCCGATGGTCGTGTCATGTGGCAGCTTCGGCGGCGACTCCGGCAGCGCCTGGAGTCGCAGCTCGACTGGCGGCGCAGACTGCGCTTTCGGTGACTCGGGCGGCACCTTCGGCGGCTGAGCAGCCACCGGAGTCGGCACGGCCGGGGGCGCGACAGTCGACTGATCCAACGCTCCGATGGCCTCGGTCAGAGCCGGCGTGAGCTGGTCGAGCTCCTCGGGGGTAACGTCCCGCCGCAGCGTCTTCTGCAGCTTCCTGATCTCGTCGTCCAACCGCGAAGATTGCCCCAGCGACGCAGTGCAGAGCCGCCCGGCAAGACGCTTGAGCGCCGTCTCCATAGACTGGAAGCGCCGCTGGTCTTTCTCCAGCGAATCCAGGCTATCGAAGTATTTCTTGCGCCAATTGTCGGTTTCGCTACCGGTCTTCACAACGCATCGCCTGAGCAAGATCCCACCGCGGCATACAAGTACTGCGATCATCCCGCGCCGGACCGCAAAGGAATGCGGCCTGCTTCATGTATTTGCCGAATTATGTGTACCGTGCGACGCGCTGCGCAAATCTAAATTTGACGGCACAGGCATTCGAGCGAGCGGCAGCGCCGGCTGGGAAGAGCGAGCGGCTGCAATTCAGGGTTGGCCTTAAGGTCGGCGCATGTCGCGACGCTTACCGGGCAGGCTTGCGTCCGTACAAAGCGTACCTGCGGCCGCCAGTCACCGACCAATCCGCGAGGGGCTGGAGATCCAGGCCGGCGAGATCGGCGAGTCGCGCGGGGGCGGATGCATGCGACTTGGATTTCCAGCGACTCGTATCGACTGCCGGGAACAGCTCCTCGATGCGCTCGGTGCTCGCCGGAGACTGCACTTCCACCAGGAACTCCTGGTCGGCATGCTCCCGCAGCAGCCTGGCCACCGATGACGGCTTGCATACGTTCTGCGGACGCAGTCCGATAGCGTAGTCGAGCGTTGCCCGAATCGTTTCATCGCCGCAATACAGGGCGACGCGACCGCTGCGGAGTCTCGCTTCCGCGTGGACGACGAGCGCTCCTACGTTCTCCGCCCGGTCGATCATGGGAAAGACGGCGACTTCGAACAGCCCCAGGGCCACGAGGAACACGCCGGTCGTGCCGACGATGCCGCGCAAGGCGGGATCGCTTGCTTGCCTTGCAAGGTAAGTACCGACCAGTACCGATGCTGCGGATGCCAGCATCGCAGCGAGCGAGGAGCGGTCAAAGCCAAGGAGCGCAAGCAAACCGATCGTTGCAATCGCGAGCAGAACGGCGAGTACCTGCATTGCGCGTTCGGTCACTGTAAGCATCAATCGATCGACGCGACTGAAGCTGTCGGCGCAAGCGGTCAACCACAGAGACAACAGGACGGATCCGCCGAGCAAGGCAGGAGTGAAATAGACATCGCGCCCCGTGCGTGAAAGCAGCAGCACGAGGCAAGCAGGCAGCGTTGCGGCTACGCAGAATCGAACCGCGCTGCGCATCCGAGACGGCATACGCAGGATGCGCAAACTCCAGCTGGCAGCCGCCACCCAAGCGAGCGTCCAGGGAATCACGTAGATCGGCAGTCGCAACAGGAATTTCCAGCCCGACCCCTCATGACCCAGGTCGTAGTCGGCACTCGCGTTTACCGGAAGAAATCGCGTGACCAGGTTATCCCACAGCAGCACGCGCAAATGCTGGATACCGTCCGGTTGATCGACGAGCGCGATCAGCCACGGCGCTACGCACAACGCAAACCATCCAGCGGCAGCCCACAACGGCCATTGCATGAGACAGCGTAGACGCCGCTCCCAGGCCAACCATCCGAGCGCGGCCAGGACCGGAACCAGCAGTCCGAATCCGTTCTTGGCGAGAAACGCACCCGCCAGGCTCATCCCAAGCATCGCGCCATAGCCAAGCTGCGGGAGTCTGGTCCTGGCATGCATGAGCCGCCACACACTGAGCAGTGCTGCAGCAGTCATCGCGACCAGCGGAGCATCGGTCGCCAGCCACATCTGAACCTGCAGGGCCAGGAGCATCGTCGCAAACGTCAGCGCCGCGAGAACCGCCGCCTGTGTGCGCCTGTTATCCGGGGCCAGGTCGCCCGCGAGCATTCCGATGCACAGCGCTGCCAGCAGCGCCCAAAGCAGATTCGGCAATCTAGCCGCCGCCACCGAGACGCCAAATAGATGCATGCTCGCCGACTGCGCCCAGTAAGCGAGCGGCGGTTTTTCCAGGAATGGATCGCCCGCCAGTCGCGGGATCAACAGGTCGCCCTGGGTCAGCATGTCGAACCCAATAGCGTACTCGCGCGGCTCATCGGGCATCCAGATCCCGCGATGGAACAGCCCGACGCTCCATATCGGCAGCAATAGCATCAGCACGAGTAGCGGCCACCCTCGCATCGGCTCCGATAATTGGCGCGGATTCATGCCTGCTCTCGTCGCATGGGATGACTGCAGGCTTGGACGATACCGCGACAGGAAATCAACCGACCATGAAGGTCAATTCACCCAGGCGAGCGGATCATGCGATCCGACCGCCAATCGTTCAGTGGATGCGGGACGCTGGCAGGTTCATAGTCTCGGCAGCAGGAACGCGAACGAGCTGCCGAGCAGATACGCAACCGCTGCGAACGCATACAGCCAGTGGCTGATCGCTCGAAGTCTCATGCAGCTTCGGGCAGCACGCGGCTCTGTGGGACACGGCAGCCTGCGTGCATTCCACAACAGGATGCCGCTTGCGATGAGACGAACACGTTCGCTTGCGCCGCCTCCATGTTCCAGCGCTTGGGCAGATAGTTGAAACGCGCATAGGTGATATCTCGCGTTCGGTCATCGACATCGCTGCTGAGCGATAGATACCCCAACCCCACGGATAGCGAAAAGTCGGCGCATAGAACGCCTGCACTTCGGTCATCGTGCCGGCGCCGTACTCCGCCATGACGGTAGTGCCGTCGGCAAAGGCGATGGGTTTGGCGTGCGCATGGAACGGCAGCGCACTGAGGAGGATTCGGCGGCGGATAGGTCGCTCACGCAGCCTCCTGGCTCTTCAACCACTGTATCGAGTCCGACAGGCTGCGAACCGCTTGCCTGCCGTCGCGTTCTCGCAGCGACACAGTCCCGGCGGAGCACTCCTTCGCACCGACGATGCAGAGGATGGGAATGCCTCTCTCGTGTGCCGAGACGATCCGCCGCGAGAGAGTCTCATCCGCAATGTCGATCGTGCCGCGCACATCCGCAGCGTTGAGTGCATCGACGACGCTGTTCGCATAGTCCTGCTGCTCGGCCGTGACGGGACAGACGACGACTTGCTCCGGCGCGAGCCAGAACGGCAACGCTCCACGATGATGTTCGAGCAACACTGCTGTGAAGCGCTCGATGCTGCCGAGCACCGCATGATGGAGCATGACCGGGCGCACACTTGCCCCCGAAGCAGTGGCTAGCTCGGCATCGAGCCGCTCAGGCAACACCAGGTCTACTTGTATCGTGCCGCATTGCCACTCGCGGCCGTCGCGATCGCGCAGAATGAATTCGAGCTTGGGTCCGTAGAACGCACCTTCGCCCGGTTGCTCTCGAAACGCGAGTCCAGCCGAACGCGCAGCCGAAGCGAGCAACGCTTCCGCTTCATCCCATACAGCGTCCGAGCCCTCTCGCAGCGGCGGTCGCGTCGAGAAACCGACGACGAATTCTCCAAAGCCGAAGCGCTTATAGACCCGTCGCAGCAACTCACAGAAGCGTGCGACCTCGCCGTCGATGTGCTCGCGCAAACAGAACACATGGGCATCATCCTGCGTGAACGCCCGGGCACGCATCAGCCCATGCAGCGCACCCGAGGGTTCATAGCGATGACAGGCGCCGAATTCGCTGAAGCGCAACGGCAACTCCCGATAGGAACGGATCTGTTGGCGGAACATCTGTACGTGTCCCGGACAATTCATCGGTTTCAGCGCATACGCGCGTTCGCCGTCCGCGAAGGCGAACATGTTGTCGCCATACTTTGCCCAGTGCCCGCTGCGCTCCCACAGGGACCGCGCAAGGAGCTGCGGTGTACGGACCTCCAGAAATCCCGCACGTCGCATTTCGCAGCGAATGTAGCTCTCAATCAGGCGATAGAGCGTCGCGCCGCGCGGATGCCAGAATGCAGTACCCGGCGCTTCATCCTGCTGATGGAACAGCCCGAGCCGTGGCCCGAGCATCCGATGATCGTGAGAGTCCATGATGTCCTCCAGTTGAATCGCTTGGTACGGAGGGTGCCCATGAACGACAAAGGCCCCGTCCGTCGCCGGCGGGGCCTTCGTAGAATCGCTGTGAGCTGGGAATTCAGAACACGAGCGACTGCGACGGCCCGCCGATGGGGGTCGTCGTGGTAGTGCATACTGCGTTGAATATCCTGTTCACGCCTCGAAGCTACCGGAACGGCGGGCCGGTCGTCAATGGCTGGCGCCCGATCCCGACCTGACACATTGCAGCCAGAGACCTCTCATGCGCGGCTCCAGCAACGGTTGCGAATTCGGCGGGATTTCGCACCGGGCATCGATTCCTGGTACAGACGGTGCGGCACAGCCTTCTAGCGTCGGCGGGAATGTCTATATATTTCGCGAATGCAGCGGCTCGCTCGAACTCGTCGGCACACTCGCCATCGCTCCGGATCTGCGAGCGTCGCCAAGGTGGCGCGACGCGGTGTTGAGTTCGCCGGTATTTCGGGAGTCGACGATGCAGGCATCCTGACGGAAGCCTTGCGCGAAAGTGTTGGCAGCAATGTCGCGAGCGATGACAGTTACTACGACAGGAAAAATATCTCCCATGCCCGACACCATCGAGACCTGCGAGCTTCCTGCCTCCGCGCTGCTTCGCAAGTACGTCTATGCAGGAGCCTATACCGATTGCTATGTAACGCAGATCGCAGCATCCGTGTCGCTGGCCGAGTATGTCGAGGCTTTCTACACGACGGTGCCGTTCAAGCTCGAGCGATTCATATTGAAATGGGTCGTCTCCAAGCCTTCGAGCGATTCCGACGCCAGGCATCTTGCGCTCGCGCAAGCAGATTCGTTTGCTGCCTGGAGAGTCGAGGGCCGCAGCGCAGATCAGCTGCTCCTGTGCGATTTTCGGCAGAGCACGCGGTCGTGGCTGATGGTTGCCCCGCCCGAGCGCAATGCCACAGGCACCCGACTGTACTTCGGTTCCGCGGTCGTCCCGGCTCGAACCAAGTCGGGCGAAGCGCAAATGGGCTTCGTCTTCCAGGCGCTGCTCGGCTTTCACAAGCTCTATTCCAGGGTCCTGCTGAGAGCGGCGACGGCGCGGTTGGTTCGCTGAATGCTGCCACGCGCTGGCATTGACCGAATCGGCCAGCGATCAGGCACGCACTTCACCAACGAGCTCTTTTGCACTGCGGTCAGGCCCGAGCGGGCGCAAACCTGAGATTTGGGTCTCAGATCGGGCCGGTGGGCTATCCTATAAGTAATTGCCGGTTTACCCGATGTCCAGAGATCGTCATGCGCCTCGCCGAACTCCTTGCTTGTGGAGCACTCCTCGCCGCCGGGAATGCGTCCGCTGAATCCCCGTATACAGCGAGCGTCCAGCATAGCTACGTGCCGGCGAGCGAGACGAAGCGTCTTGCCATCGTGCCGTTTGCCTGCCCGGATACGCTCCAGTGCGACGACTTCGCCGCCCACATGATCAAGAGATTGGCGAAGCTCACGAAACTGACGATCACGCCGGCCACGCGGACCGGCGAGATCATGACGAAAGCGGGCATCGACAAGCTCGACTACGAGACGGGGTACATCCTGGCGGAAGCGCTCGCGGTTGACGCGTTCGCGGTCGTCACTATCCAGCAGGCCGCGATCGAAACGCTCTCGCAGAAACAGATCTCCCTGGATGGCAAGGAGATCCAGGTCGACGGACCGCAGGTCAAGCACGTCAAGCTCAACCTGAAGCTCGTCAACAAAGGCGGGGGCGAACTGCTCGCAGCGAGCGGCGAAGGCCAGGTGCGCAGTATCTTCAGCTCGCTCGATGAAGTAGCGACGGAGACCTTCGACGTCGTGCTGGAGAAATCGCTGGCGGAGGATTGAGCGCCGCCACTCGCTCGTCTATTTCGCCGTCATGTCGACGGCAATGACTGCAGCCAATTGATAACGAGCGCTTGAAGCGCGATGCGCTTGTCGGACCATGAGTGGTCCGTAGGCACGAATGTAGATTCCAGCTTGCGGCCGCCAGCCGTCTTGATCCCGGCGATCAGTCTTTCGGAATCCGCTTTGACGAAGTCCGCGCTGAACAGCACGAGCAGGCGTGTATCGACCAACTGCGGCGCAATCGTGGCGAGCGACCACTCGGCGCCGTGAGCAGCCAGTTCATCCGCCATGTTCTCCGGGGTCACGCCTGCGAGCGCTTCCATATTGTCTTTCATCCTGGCAGCTATATCGGCGCGGGCGGTCTTTGCCTGCAAGCCCATCGCGCCCATGTCTCCAACTGAAATGGTGACGGCGCCGAGAATGGCGGAGTCGGCGGCCGCAGTTTCAGCAGTGACCCAGCCGCCCATCGAGTGTCCGCCGATCGCGATGCGCCGCGGATCGATGCCAAGTTTCGCGGCGTTGGCGGGATCGCGAATGAAAGACAGCGTGGCCTTTGCATCCTCGATGTTCTGGGCGAAACGAAACTGGCCGGGGCTGCCCCACGAACCTCGATAGTTGATCGTCACTACCGTCCAGCCGGCACGACGCACCGCTTGCGCCAGGTCGAGATTTTTTTCGTTGCCCGGCAGGCCATGGAACAGCACGAACGTCGGATGCGGCCCTGCCCCCGCGGCGACGAGAGCGATGCCATTGATCGCAACGCCGCCGGACGGAATGTGCAGGACTTCCATGCGTGCGGGAAACTTTGCATCGGGCGCGGGATCGGCAAGTATCGCCTGTGGAATCTTGACCGCCTGCGGAATCCTGGACTGACTCGTGGAGAGCGCAGGAGCCGATGTTTGCGCGCAGGCAAGCGTAGCGGCAACAGCAAGGCACGAGAACAGAACGAGTCTGGATCGCATGTGCTAGGTCCCGAAGGCGGTGAATCGAGTATAGCGAGCCAGGAACGTGGGTGTATTGCAGGCCGGCCAGAGCCGTCGAGCCTTCTCGACTCACCCCCGCTGCAGCTCTCCAGGCTGGCGCCCCGACCTGGCAAGCAGTTGATCCTGGATGACTTAATCAGGTCCTGCGGGCAGGCTGCCGCGTGCGAATCCGCCGACAGTTTCATGCCTGCGGCGGCATGAAAGGCAAGCAGGATGGCTCCCATACGGGTAAAGTGTCTGCGGCTCGCGATCTTTCCATTTACCTTTCCGGCCACCTTCCCGCCTTGCCGGCCAGCTGTAGCGAACCGATCGTTCACGAACCACAGGAGACAGCCGCTCGTGCCGCTGTCGTTGTCAGCGACATCCGGGACGCCCCCCCTCCGGAACGGTTGAAGTTCATGCCACTAAACGAGTTGAATGACGTCCTCGCTGCTGCAGGATCCAGCACCAACGATCGGCGCGCCGCGGTCATTCGCGAAAATGCCGAGCGTACTGCCCGACGACGCTCGGAAATCGAAGCGCAGTCGTCGCCGCTGATGAATCCCCAGGAGCGCATCCGCCTGTGGGAGAAGCTTCATGAAGTCACTCTGCCCGTCAACCGGGACCACAAGCTGCTGCGCCTGATAGCACAGAGCACCGCTCTGTCGCTGGAGGAAATTCACGAAGAACAGGTGCGGCGCCTCGGATCGATGCGGCACTCGCCTGCTGGCGCCAACGCATGAGCGCCCCGCAGCTGTCCGAACTCAGCGAAACACCCTTTGCCATCGCCTCAGTCGTCCCGGTCGCCGACCCAACGGGCGGCTCCAACCAGTGGTATCGCTACGTCATTTGCCAGGGCACCAACCAGGCCAATGCCATCACCGGCACCCGCATGGGCAATCTCGAAGAAATCAATCTGCAGCTGGCCGACATGGTCGCGAGGCTGAACGAGCGCTGCGGAAAACTGCGCGCGAAGAAAAAATAGCATCGACCGCCCCGCCGATCGGCAGGGCTGGTGTGCATCCTCAGTCACTGCCCTGTCAAGCGTTCTGCGCGCGGGCTTCCTTGCGAACCGGCAGTCTCCAGTTGGGCCGCACGAAATGACAGGTGTACCCGTTGGGAATCCGCTCCAGGTAGTCCTGGTGTTCGGGCTCGGCCTCCCAGAAATCGCCGGCGGGCGCGACTTCGGTCACTACTTTTCCCGGCCACAGTCCTGACGCGTTGACATCGGCGATGGTATCCACGGCGATACGCTCCTGCTCCTCGCTCGTGTAGAAAATAGCCGATCGATAACTGGTCCCGACATCGTTGCCCTGGCGGTTGCGTGTCGTCGGATCGTGGATCTGGAAAAAGAATTCGAGCAGCCGCCGATAGCTGAGCTTGGCGGGATCGAAAACGATCTCGATGGCTTCGGCATGCGTGCCGTGATTGCGGTAGGTCGCATTGGGGACATTGCCACCGGAATAGCCGACCCGTGTCGAGACCACGCCCTCGTAGCGGCGCAGCAGGCCCTGCATGCCCCAGAAGCAGCCGCCCGCAAGAATCGCTCGTTGTGTCGTCATCGAATCTCCTGCAACTCGACTGGTGGAGGAAGACATACAGAATGCGGACTGACGCAGTCTTGCACAAGTCCCCTGGGCAGGCCCCGTTCGGCTTGTTTTGTCATGTGGCCTCCACTACCCTTTCCCGCCACTCGGGGCGCCGCACTCGAGTAACTCCTGGACAGCGCACGCTGTCTCGACATCGATGGCCACAGGGAAGGTTCAATGAAGAACAAAACGCGCTCTGGCGCCCTCAGCACTGCAGTGTTCGCTTCCAGCGCAATGCTCACTTCGCTGTCCGCGCTGCCTCAGACCCAGCTGCCCAGGTACCAGGTCCTCGACATCGGTACGCTGGGCGGCAATGAAGCGAATGCGACGGATATCAACGATCGCGGCGAAGTGACCGGCTCCGCCTCGCGGGCCGACGGCTGGCGGCATGCATTCATCTACAAGGACGGCAAGATGGTTGACCTCGGCACGCTGCAAGCGGACCGCTATGGAGCAGGCAGCAGCGGCGGCGCCGATATCAACAACAAGGGCGAAGTCGCCGGCCGCTCCAACACGCAGGACGGCTACTCCCATGCAGTCCTCTACTCCAACGGAGCAATAACGGACCTCGGTACGCTGGGTGGATTCACCAGCAGCGGCTATGCCCTGAACGAAAGCGGCCAGGTGACCGGCGTCTCCTATCTGACCGGCAACGATGAATATCACGCGTTCCTATATTCGCCGGGCAGTGGGATGCGCGACGTGGGAACGCTCGGCGATTCGTACAGCACTGGTGATGGCATCAATGACGCCGGCGACGTCGCCGGCATCTACCAGCTCGACTTCGATAGCCATGCTTATCTCTATACGCAGGGCGCGCTCGTGGACCTGGTCCCCGGCGTATCGTCGTATGTGTCCTCGACCTCGGTGATCCTCAATGCGGCCGGTCACGTGACCGGCACATATCGAACCGACGCGACCCGATCGTTCCTGTATCGAGACGGCGGCATCGTCGACCTGGGCGGGCTCGGCAGCGACTTCAGCTTTGCAGCCGCGATCAACGACGTGGACCAGATCGTTGGCAGTTCGACTACCGCTTCGGGCTCCTCCCATGCATTCCTGTGGTCGGAAGGCGCGATGGCGGACCTCGGAACGCTGGGCGGCACGTACAGCAATGCGCTTGCGGTCAATCGCTCGGGACAAGTGACCGGACAGGCGCTCACCGCCGACGGCGTATATCATCCTTTCATCTATACGCAAGGCGAGATGATCGATCTGGGCGTGCCTGCGGGCGGCACTGAAGGTTTCGGCTCTGCAATCAACGCCGCAGGCCAGGTCGTCGGAACCTATATGCTGCCGGACCAGAGTACGTTTCCACCGTATGTACTGCGCGGCTTCGTCGCCACTCCCATTTCTCTGTTGTATTCGAAGCTCGGTGAGAAAGCCGGCAAGACCCCTCCCGGTATTTTCCTGCAGTATTCCGTGCGGCTCGCGCAGCACTCCTACGAGGAATCGGATCTCAAGGGAACCTGCCTGATGCTCACCGCCTTCGATCTGCAGGCCGGCCTGCTTGCCTACGACAAGAAGCTCACGGCCCAGATGAAAGAACTGATCGCCGATGCCCGTGCGATAAAAACGGCGGTAGGCTGCACGGATCGTGGCGATCCAGCTCCAGCCGCGACGCCCGTTGCGCGAATCGCTGCGCTGGATGCGGACCCGGCAATTGCAGCGGCGCGTGAGTGGTATCGAAATCGTTTCGGCATCGGCGCGAACGGCGTACTGACTGCCGGGCCGCTCAAGGACCTGCTCGACCCCTGAGGCCGCTGCGGTTATCGCAGGCCGCGCTCAGGATCCCCGGGGTTCACAACCCCACGGCGTCCATGCGCGGATCCTCGTATTCCCCGTCTTCGGCGGGAAAGCGCAGCTCCTTGTCGAAGCGTTGCGATTCCTTCGCCAGGGCCCACACGATGCTTTCGCCCGCGGGCAGGATGTTGGGCTGGGCCGCGAAGATGGGATCTTTATAGGCTGTCGCGGCATCGATCAAAGTCCAGCCGCGCGAGCTGAACATGTGCAGCAGGTCGGGAAGGAACAACGCCGACACCAGATTGTGATGCACCAGCAGCGTATGCGACGGCGATCGTCCCAGCACTTTCTTCGCCAGCCCATCGTAGTACTGCGCCCGTTGCCACATGTGCTCCAGGTAGAAACGGCGATAGGGTTCGAGATTCGCCGTGGGATCCGCGTGCAAGCGGCGACGCAGCCTCGCATCGATGGCCCAATCCGAGGTATCGATGGTGACGTAGCCATTGCGGTAACCATGACTGCTCAGGAAATCACGCATGCCATCGCGCTGCTCGGCAGTGCGGCCTTCCTTCAGCATGGGAAAGCGAAACATCCTGGTGAAGCCATGCAGCTCCTCGAGCAAGGCTTCGGTGCGCAGGACTTCGTCGCCGAACATCTCCGCGCCGCCCGCGGAAAAGTTGGGATGAGTCCAGGAATGATTGCCGATGAGATGGCCGGCACGCGCCCACGTGTCCAGGTGCCGCCTGCCGATCTCACTATCCACCCTCGTGCCGCAGACGAAAATGATCGCCTTCAGCTGTACGCGATCCAACGCGGCGAGAATAGCCGCATTACGCTGTTCCAGGCTGAGCAGCGGCGTGTCGTCGGCATTGACGTCGAGATCGTCCATGGTGATCGCCACGCTCTGCGCATGCAGCAGGGATGCACAGGACTGCGAAAGACAAAGCATCAGCACTAGTTGGGTCAGCGAACGCACGGAACGTGCGGATCGCCTGCTCGGCCGGGCCTGCGGCCCGCTGTTCGACAGTTCCATGATGTGTGAGTTCGACTCCTGTATCGCTGTCAATCCCGCTCGCCTCGGAGCACAGCCGCGAATACTACGCATGGAAAAACATTTCGGCAGCGGTTTTCTACTCACGCAAGCAGCCGGCCGCGAGCCTGGCGCCGTTTGTGCCGTTCGAGTGTAAATACCCGTCTACACCGTCGTCGAATCGCAACGCTGCCCCCGCCTCTCCGCTGTCAGCCTGACAACGGACCGTCACCATACTTTCAATGCGTACGCACGCATCGCCGCACGCGAGGACATCGACCTGGTGCTGCATCTAGGCGACTACATTTACGAATATCCGCTCGGCGGCTCTGCGAATCCCAAGCGGCATTCAAGACGGCGCATCCGACGTGCCGTCAGACGATCCAGTCATTGCGGACGCTTCGCGAACGCTGCTCGGTTTCGACCAGGAACGCTGGCTCGAGCGGCAGTTGTGGGAATCGAAGTTGCGCGGCGCCTCGTGGCGAGTGCTGGGTCAGCAAGTGATGATGGCGCAGTTGAGCACCGCGTTCGGCCGCACCGTCATCAATCCGGATCAATGGGACGGCTATCAACCGGCGCGTTTGCTTATTCGACCATCTCGCGTCCAACCGCATCGAAGACAATCTCGTGCTCACCGGTCGCGACGACTGCATCGCCCTGTTCGGCAGCCGCAGGATCCGCCTTGGCAATTTGCTTTTTCCTGCTCGCGGGCTTGCGCTCGGGCGGCGTCTGCCCGTCCACGATCCGTACTTTCTTGGTGGTGGCGCGTTTGGCACGCTTCGGCGCGACTTCGGCAGCTTCGCTCGCCGGCGAGTTGCTTGCGTTCAATACAGCTTCCTGCTCTTCCTGTGCGGCAATGAGTGCTTTGCGTGCCCGGCGCTTGTCTTTCTTCGCTTCCTTGGCCAGCGCCTTGGCGTCCTTCACTGCCTTCTTGGCCAACCGCGACCGTTCCGTCGCCTTCTGCAACTCCAGTTCCAGAGCTTGCACCCTGGCCTCTACTTCGTCGATCGACATTCTTGCAGCGCTCCAGCCGGTCACCGCGGCAAGTCTACTTGATGGGATCGCGGCGCGGGCTGACATATCTCCGCACTGCCATATATCTGCAACATGCCGGTTGTAGTTCATCGAGCTGCCTGCCGACGCCGCACCGTGCAACATCCGCGTGGAGATTCGCATCGCCGGCAATCACGTCGCCATGATCTTCGATGACGACGGCCGTGAGTTCGATCCTGTCAACGCGCAGCTTCCCGACAAGCCGGAATCGAGCGCAGCCGCGCCGGCAAGTTTGCGAAACATTGTGCTTCTCCCTGCGATGGATCAGGCAGCGCGACGGCGACGGGCGAAGCCAAGCAGGCCACCGATGCCGGACAGCATCAGCCAGGCCGCGGCGGGCAGCGGCACTGGAGCGACGGTGAACGCCGTGGTGTTCGGAACGACGCTGGCGTACGAGCCGTCACCGCCATCGTTCCAGTTGGCGACGTTGTTCACCAGCGAACGATAGCCTGCGAAGGTGGACTGGTTGCTGCGCGAACCGGTGTACTGGCCGAAGTCCGAATCGGTGCTGAGCGTCAGCGCCGTCGTGCCTTCCACCAGGCCGGTGGCGGTCAGCAAGCCGTCGGTTGCGTTGAAGCTGCCGGCTGAAGACACCGCAGCCAGAAATGCGTCGGGCGATGTGATCGAGCTGCCGCGATATGCATAGATCGTATCGCCGTCCTGGCTCATGCCGAAGTTGCTGCTGCCGCTGACGCTGCCGCGGGTCAACGTGCCGATCGATGCAGCGAGCGTAGTCGCATTGTCGATATGGCTGAAGCGGATGACGGTCCCGGCTTCGATGGCCGCTCCTCCCGAAACCCACTGGTGATAGCTTTCGCCGGTGTTGAAGGCACCGCCGGAGCCGATCGCGCTGCCATTCCACTCGTTGTCCGTGAAGTAGAGAGTGGTATTGGCATCGATGCCGGCCAGCGCAACGATCAACCAGCCGTCTTCGTCGGCATTGAACGCAGTGAAGGCGATGTCGCCGGCATTCAGCGTGGCTGCATTGGCAGCGGCGATGCTGAGAGTAGCCGCAGCGAGCGCGATCGATACGCGCGAGAGATAACCTGGCATATGCATTCCTCTGGAGATTTTTTGTGGCTCGAACCGATGGCAGTGGACTCATCACATATCGAGTCCAACATTGCCTGCCTGTCATTTATCGCCGCTCGACGTGAAGCTGCGATGGCCGCGTTGTGACAGATTGCGCACACGGAGCCGCTGCGGACCGTTGCTGTCTTACCTCGAGTAGACAACGGTGCTGCGAATCGTCAGACGACTTCGACACCCCTTCTTCACGCCAATGTCGACGTGCTGTCACAGCTGAGCTGGCAGTCTTGAGCCATGCGCGAGGGTGTCGCGCTGCTGCATCGCTGCCTCATATATAGACTCACGCCACGGATGTAACCATGAACCGATTGCTTTGTGCGCTCGCCCTGAGCGTTGCCGCCGCCAGCGCGAACGCTGCGACGATATCCATCGATCCATCGAGCCAGTCGACGACTGTCGGCAGTACGGTCAGCGCCACGGTGCGCATTGCCGATCTCACCACCGGAACTGCGCCGTCGCTCGGAGGTTACGATCTCAACCTGTCGTTCGACCCGACGGTTCTCAGCTTCAGCGGGCTGACCTATGGCTCAGGACTGGATGTCCTCGGGCTCGGCAGCATCCGCGTCTCCGACACCGGCGCGGCGGGCCTGCTGAACGTCG
>Ga0065707_10082277_pt1 | contig 17603 bp, 24 predicted proteins | sample SwiRhicommuniRL3_FD_59094 | JGI IMG/M metagenome (GOLD analysis project Ga0065707, IMG submission 59094) | Switchgrass rhizosphere bacterial communities from Rose Lake, Michigan, USA - RL3 v2 (version 2) | ecosystem: Host-associated > Plants > Roots > Rhizosphere > Soil | place: East Lansing...
GCCCCAATAGCCGCCACCACCCACAGAGCGCGGGACACCAACCGGTGCCCCGCGCTCGACCACGTTCAGCCGCTGATGTTGTGGCCCTGCGCCCGTAGCACCGCCCACACAGCATCCGTAGCCGCATCCTCATCCCACACACCATCCGGCGACACCAACTCCGGCGGCATAGCAGCCACCTCAGCCGCCAACTTCAGACGATCCTCCGCCGAAGCATCCCGCCAAATCAGCGCGTAGAACGCGGCCAGGAACGCACCCAACGACACACGCCCCGGATCCACCCCCGCCAACGTCAACAGGGCGCCCGTCGTCTCCCACGCATGACCGAGTGTGCCGATCAGCTTCGACGCCGACCACCACGCCCAACCAGACACCTGCTCCAACGCCGCCCGATTCTCGTCCACCAACTGCTCAGCGGTGATCAGGCCATCGTCGATCGCCTCCAACAGACGCTCCCGATCCTCCGTACGCAACAGCCCCGGAATGTACGACAGATGCCCCGCGTCTAACGTGGCATCAATCCAGTCTGCCGCTGGTAGCGGATCGATCCGGAACACGTGCAAGCCCCCACCCTCCCCCAGCACGCCAGGGAACGTGGCCTCATACGCCCACAGGCGCAACGCGGCGAGCGCGTCCACTAGCGGACCCTGGAACCGCGGCCCTTAGCGCGCCGCTCGGCACGGTTCGCCGGCTCGACCTCACCCCGGTATGCGGCGCCGATCAGCGCGGGCAGGTCGGTGAAGTCCTCCCACGGGATGCTGCGGTCGGCCATGCCGTCTTGCACCCAGTCCCAGTCGTCGGGGTCGGTGAGGAGTGCGCCGACGAGTTTCTGTAGGCGGGCGATGCGGGAGGTTGCGGCTTGGGCGAGGTTGCGGGCCGTCTCCTGCGCGGGGGTTTCGGCCGCACCGCCGTCGTCTTCTTTCAGCCGGTCGGCGACGGTGGCTATGCCGCGCTGGTTCTTCCGCCACCATTCCTGGAGTTCGACGATGAGCGCCCACTGTTCGGTGGTGGGTTCGAGTACGGGGATGTCTCGGCCGTGGAAGGTGATGGTTGTGGGGGTGGGTGTAGGGGTTTCGGTCATGGGGGGAGTGTACCGGTCGCATACATCACACATTGTTGGTTGCTACAACCGTGAACCGAATGTATGCTTGGGGTACACACGAATGAGGGAGCGGAAATGCAGACCATCGAAATCGGCCAGAAGATCACCAACGAGCGTGGCGCATGGGTTCGGCTGAACATCTCGCAGCACCCATCGAACTACTACCACGTCTACTCGTTTACTTACTTCGCGACCGACTTCGATCCTTCCCTCACCTCAGCCGAGTCGACGTCGAACATGTCCCGCGCGAAGATCGAACGCCAGATGCGCAACTGGCTCAAGAACCGCTGAACGGTCAGTGGCCCGTCAGGCGGTAGCCTCTCGGGCCACACACCTCAAACAGAGCCCGCCGCAACCACGGACGACCCGCAAACGACGCAGGCGTGTTCACCGCCGCCACGATCACCGTCGTCCCACCCACCCGAAACCGCAACGCCTTCTTACGCACCGGCCTGATCGGCGCCGACCTGTGCCAGCCCTCATGCACCGGCAGGGCATACGCCGTGTTGTTGTACACCTCACCCACGACACGCTTACCAAACGACCGCACCCGAATAAAGTTCGCCGACCGAAGCAGACCGGTGTCAACCGGCGTCAACACCTTCGCCCGGTTCTGCGTCCTGCGTGTCGACTCGAACACCTCGCGTCTTGCCGCGTCCAACGCGGTTGCCCTTACCGCCGCCCTCGCCAACCGGACCCTCGGCCGACCCATCGCCCACCCCCGGGAAGTCTTCAACCTCGGCCGTGAACCCGATCAGGTCCACATATTCGGCAAGCCGGTTCTCCATCAACCCCGCCGCCACATCCAGGCCACACGACACCAGAGTCCCCCGCCGGCCGTACCCGGACACGTTGCGGAGCATCCGCACCTGCACGATCTCACCCACGATCGTCACCTGCCGGTCAGCACTCATCACACGCCCCCACCATCACAGTCACTTCCATGTACTGCTGTAGACACTTCCCCGCCGGCCCCACCCGCAACGGACGGCCCAACGACACCCTCTCAAGCGGGTCGATGGTCGTGAAACAGCAGTTGACCGCCTTCCGCATCCCCAACCCGTCGCCCATAATCAGCTCCTGAAACGCCAGCATCTGCGCCGACGTAGGCAGCGACTGCGCATCTCCGTCCGGCGGACACCGACCAATGCCCATCTCAAGGACGAGCGCCCACAGCCGGGGACACACCTGCGGTTCAGGATCGGCGTCAGGGAACGTGTCCTCCGTCGTCGGATACCAGGTGACCATCCGCACCCAGCCGAACCCGCACTTGCACTCATCCACCCCGTTGGCCATACGTGGCGTCGGTACGTCGTCATCCCACCGGAACTCGCACTTGTCCGGCGCAGGGGTCGTCAGGGCGAGCTGCGCACACCAGCAGTCCAGTAGCCGTTGCGCGTACGGCTGGAACAGGGTGTCGACGAGAGCCATCAGGCAACGACCGTCATACGAGGTGTGCCCATGTCCGGAGACCACACGCGCGGACGCGAAGCCAGCTGATTCGGGTTGACGCTGCGCAGCCACAGATCCACGGACGCTATGCCGGTCTGACCGCGCGAGATCACATCATCCTGCGACATGATCGTGTACGTCACCCCGTCACGCGTGATCGACGTCGCCTGCGGAGACAGGACACAGTCATCACCGCGGCACAGCTTCGCGTACTCGCACGCCAACGCACCAGCGGCGATCTTCCCCGCAGCCGGAACCTCCTTACCGCGCCCGTACGTGACCGTGAACGTGTTCGTGGTTCCCGCAGCCGGCTCGTCGAACGACTGGCATTCGGGCCACACGCGGCCCTTCTCGCCGACCAGCCAGAAATGGCCGTCGTTCGCTATATCAACCCGGTACTCATCAGCCGGGACGATCACATTGTTGACCCGAACCTCGGCCACACCGTTCACCGGACCGGGCAGCCACACCTGCGACGTCGGCGCGCACGAGCACCAGCCGGCACAGCCGCAGTTCCGCCACGCACCATCCACGCCGATGAACGGGATCCAGTTCGGGCCGACACCCACCGCATAGTCGGAGTCGGTCCACACCCCGTACGTCCGGTACGTCTGCGCCACGACCCGCTGACACGGCCGAACCGTGATCGGACACACCCCGTACTGCCGCCCCGACAACGCCGCAAGTATCTCCGTCGCCCACGCAATGGCGTTCGCCTGCAACCCCGGATCGAACGTGTCCCAACAATCACAACACCCGGTTGTGATCTCCCACGCGCATGGTGCCGCCATCAACCCCACCTCCTACGAGCAGGCTACCGCCCTACCGGTCACGTTACGATGACCGCATCGTAGAAGGGGGCCCCCGATGGCTTTGACGACCGTGCAGGTGCATGGCGAAATCCTCGAACTGGACGGGCTCACCCCTGCGGTAGGGACCGTCACATTCCGGACCCTCATCGAACTCCGAGACGTCGTCGACAACATCGTCTACCCGCCAGCCGCTTTCGTCGCCACCCTCGACCTGCTCGGCGAGTTCACGATCGTCCTACCCGCCACCGACAATCCCGATGTGCTGCCCCTCAACTGGGTGTACCAGGTGTACATCAACACCGCGACGTGGACCCGCACCCAGTATGTTCAGCTTCCGTTCGCACCTGGTGTGACCGAGTTCGCCGACCTGACACCACTCGACTACGACCCGTGCACGGGCATAACCGCCGCGGCACCGTTCCCGCCAGACCCGGGAAGCCTGTTCGTACTGAAGTCCGGCGACACGATGACCGGCAACCTGATCATCAACGCGAATCTTCAGGTCAACGGGGACGCCGGGGTCTCTGACGATCTCACAGTCGGCGACGACCTGAGCGTCCTCGGCGATGTGGGCGTCACGGGACTACTGACGGCCAACAGCGCCAGCATCGGCACACTGTCCGGACTCACGGCGAACTTCACCACCGGCACGTTCGGGGACCTGAACGTCACCGATGACCTGGTGGTCGGCGACGACGCCCAGATCACCGGAGACCTCAACGTAGACGGCACCCTGACCGCCGAATACCAGGGCGTCAACGGCGATGTAATGCGCCTGATCTCATCAGTGCTGTCCACCGGGGTCACCTCGGGTGGTGTCCTCACCGCCAACGGGGACCCGACGAAGATCGACATCTCCGCCATGACCGGTTGGATCATCGACTACAACGCCTCCGGGGCCATCGGCGCCACGAACCCGATGATCACTTACGTGACATACCCGGGAACCACCGCGCTCACTCCCACCTTCGCGCCCACCACCTGGTTCAGCATCGACTCCGCCGGAGCGCTGATCCAACAGGCGAACCGGCCGACCCCGGCTGAACGACGCCAGCGGGTAGTCCTGGGAACCATCGCCTCATCAGGCGGGATCATGGTTCAGATCAACACGCTACCGGCCGTGCAATCACAGCCGTTGCAGCAATACCAGGACCTCACGGAGGGGCTGCGGGGCTTCAGTACCAGCGGGAACCTCATCGGACCCAACGGTGTCAACCTGAACTTCAACAAAACCTCAGGAACCGTGTTCTTCAGAGGCTTCGACCTGACCACCAACTACCAGGATCCCCACAACTCCCCCCTGGCGGCACAGACCCCGGCACAGTTCAGGCACCTCACCGCCCTACCCGGTTCAACCGGACCAGTGACCACGACCCTGGCTGTCGGCTCCTACGACCCGGGCGGCCTCGGAGTCGTAACCCCGGTAGGTGGCGGTGCCAACACATCCACCAACTTCCGGGTATGGATCGCCCCGGCCCCCAGTCCGGCCGCGCAGATCCTTGTCCAATACGGGCAGAACACCTACGCATCCCTAGCCGCAGCCAGGAGTGGCATCGGAACCGGAAGCTACATCCCGAACCCCATCGTGGCCGCAGCGGTCCTGCTCGGATGGATCTCCGTCATCCGGACCGCCACGAACCTATCCGACCCCACCCAGGCCATCTTCACCCAAGCCGGCAAGTTCGCGACCCCGTAGGAGTATTCGATGACCGACCACATCCACTGGCCCGGACCCGTGGGCGCCACTGTGAACGCCTTCGGCCAGGACCTGACCATCACCGTTGATGAAGTACCCGGCGACCCGATCGGCACCCTGCGGATCAAGGAATCCTCGTACGTGGGAACCGGTCTGATCCTGCCGAATTCGACGAACGCCGCACCGGTCACCGACCCTATCCCCGGCACCAACCCGACCCTCATGGCACGCCAGGACGGGTCGTGGCCTTCCAACTACATCCAGGTCGAACCGGCCAGCGGACCCGTCGATCCGTTCAACCAGGACGCGGCATGGATCACCACCGGAATCCTGCCTTACCAGCGACTGGCCGGAACCATCCCCGAGGACGACACGATCGTCCTATGGAACCGCCCCACCCTGGTAACCCCAGGCACGGCAAAGGATTCGTGGCGTTGGCTGTATAACGGCACCCGCACCGTGTACGGCAACGAGTTCAACCTGCTGCGGGTCCGCGGCGTGTCAGAAGACCAGGTGCCGGGCCGGTTCATGCCCAACGCGGCCCGTGACGGCCTGACCACGGCGATCTTTCAAGTGTCACTGTCCGATGCTTCCTCGCACCTGTTCCAGGTGTTGGGCAACGGCGACATCCTGGCTCCCGGTGGGCTGTCAATGCTGCCCAGCGCACCCGTAGCTGTTACGTTCACCGGCGCCATGGGAAACGCCCCCCTCATCAACGATGGCAACGTCGTCAACACCGGCGCCCCCTACCCGGTTACAACCATGTACACGCCATCAGACAACCGAGTCCACCTCGACGGAAACATGACCAACACCAGCGGCGTCAGCATCCCCGCGCAGACGACCCTGTTCACGATCGGCGCCGCACACCGTCCGGCCGCATGGGTACAGTTCGCCGGCCGCACCTCCACCAACCTAGCCGTCAGGTTCACGTGCAAAGGCGCGACCGGTATCTGTGTAGCGGACCAAGCCATGGCAGCCGGCGCCACCTACTCGGTAGACGGCGAAAGCTTCCGCAAGAGCTAGTCCTTCGCGACGACGAGAACGTGCACGCCGGGCAGGGACACCAGGGACGTCTGAACCTGTACCGTCACCGTGTCCGCATCCGTCACCGTCACACTGTTGATCGTCACCTGGCCGAGGTTGACACCCGTCCCGAACAGGTACGCGTACGGGGTGTACGAGCTGTCGGCCATCGCCGGGATCAGCTGCACCGCCACATTCGCGGGCGTGTTCAACAGCAGCGTCCCCGCCGACGCCACCCCCGCCGACCGCACCGCCGCGGCGCCGACACCGGCAAGAGCGGTCTCGGCCGCGTCGAGACGCGTATCCAGGGCGGCCACATCACCGGCGAGCGCGTTCTCAACGTAGAAGGTGAAGAAGTCGGCGTTGTCGAACACACCCGACACGTTCCCCTGCGTATAGGTGATCCACTGGCCGGTGTTCGCGGTGTACGACCCGACCGACGTGAAGTCGAGAACACCGCCAGACTCGGACACGATCGTGAAGTTGGGGATCGTCGCGTCGATCTCAGCCGAGTTGGAGCCGGTGTACTGGATGGCGCGCCGGTTGTCGACGAACGGAATGGATGGCATGGGGGCACTCCTCAGGTGATGCCGCGTGTGCCCCACCATCGCGGAGGTTTGACGGGCGCCGCCTGTGCCCCACCAGGCGGCGCCCAAACTTCAGGTGTTACGGGATCTTGACGGTGGTGAGGGCGAAGTCAGTCGTGACCGACGCGTCCTCAACCCGGATCGTGTACACGCCAGGGAACGGATACGTGTGTGTGCCGGTCGTACCAGACTCGGCGGCGCCGAGCGTGGAGGTACCGTCACCCCAGTAGATATTGACGGTGCCGGCCGCCGCCACGTTCGCGTAGGTGAGCGTCACAGCTGCCGGGTTCCCGCCCACGTTCGTAGCCAGCGCCGATACGGTCGGCTGCGCAGCCGACGACGGACACGTGTTCGGATCCTGCCCCACCGTCGTAGCATTCCCCGCCGTGAAGCTGATGTTCGTCCCCGCCACGTATCCCGATAGGAGGTCGGTGCCGCCGCGGCGTAGGAGCAGCGTCGCCCCGAACGCCTCTTCCGGGATGTACACGGACATGGTGCCAGCGCTCACACCCGACCGCATCTGGATGAGCGGCTTGTTGGCTGCGGACACCGAGCAGAGGACGCGCTGGAGGACGGCCGGCAGCTGGAAGTACGTCGCCGTGGTGATGGTCAAACTTCCGCCTGCCATGATCCACTCTCCTTAGTAGATGTAGACGTTACCGGACACAGCGCCGGCCACCTGGTCATAGAACAGACCATTAGAGATCGTGATCCCCGCAGGCCAATCCAGCTTCACCGTCTCATTCGCGGCCGGCGCCCCACCCACGAACTGCGTGCCCGTGATGCTCGTGGCGTCGAACAGGCGCCACTCCGCCACAGCACCAGCCGTCTCCGCCGCCAGCACCGAATCCAGCGATACCGCACCCGTATACAGGAGCAGGTCAGCACCGACGAACGGAATCGCCCGCAGGGCACCGGCCGATCCGACGATCAGGGATCCGGTGATGTCACCGCCGGTCGCGGTCAGATGCAGACCGGTACCGAACTTGACACCCTTGTCCCACCACAGTTGTGCCTCACCATCAGCGGTCAGCCGAACCGTCGCCAGAACCGTCCCGGCTGCCGCCGTGTTGTCGTACAGGACCGCCGTAGCCGCCGCAGCGACCGCTGTCGCCTCACGGATCGTGATACCGAACAGGCCGCCAGCACCGGTGACGACCGTGGCCGCACCCGCAGCGGCTACGGCGAAAGGCCGCTTACCGTATGCCATGATCTTTTCTCCCTGGTCAGCTCACCACGACGGGTGCCGTGGAAGTGTAGGTGGGCGAACTGTAGGCAGTCGGCGTGAACGTCGGCGAATACGAGCCGGCGAGCGTGTACGAGTGCATAACCGACGTACCCGACGTGACCGTCTCCACGTTCGTGTCGTCCCAGTCGATCGAGGCGGGCAGGATCGGTGCCCCGTTCGCGTCGAGCGGGAATGTGAGCGTCACCGCGAGCGGTGCGGCACCGGCGAGGGGCGCCACCTCGAACGTCGGCTCCAGTTCCTGGCAGCCGCACACCGGCGGCGGCGGCGCGAGCGTGGTTTGGAACTGACGCGACAGGCCCTCATCCCCGGCCGTCGTGGAGATCGCGGTCAGCATCGGACGCGGCAGACCGGTCACGCCGTCGATCTCGACGTTGTACGGGCCGACACCCCACGGCGACGGAACACCGGAGATCGCATTCGAGATGACGAAGTTGATGACGTTGTTGCCGACCGTCCGATCACCGGGAACGCCCTGCATCAGCCACGGGGCAACCCAGTAGATGTACGGCGTCTCCCCGGGGGCGCACACCTTCCCGACATCCCGCAGCCACAGCTCAAGCGCCCAGTTGGCGTCAGACGGCATGTTGCGGGTGTTCGAGAACCCGATGATGTCCGGCGTCGGCGCGTTGTTCCACAGATAGAGGGCAGCCCCGGTCGCCATGTTCCACAGCTCCGGATCGACCTGGTTCAGGGTCGCCGTGTAGTTCTCCCACTTGATCGACGGCGGGGTGCGGAACACGAAACAGGCCGTGCCGTCCATGTTCAGCGAATCCGGCCCGAGTTCGGTGCCGTCGATCAGCTCAGCGGTCGTCTCCACGGTCGCGACACACTTCGACACGATGTAGCAGCCGGTGGGAACACCGCACTCGTCGAGCTGGGTAGCGCGGAGGATGGTGCCGCCGGCAGGGTTGAGGCAGCGTGTAGCCATCAGTTGACCTCGTCTTTCACAGCGGCTTCGGTCTGCTTGCGGGGCCGTCCGGGCTTGCGCCGTACGGGAGGTTCAGGAGCAGCCACCACCGCGGCGGGGGTGTCGTCGGCGGGAGGCGTCTCAGCGGTCTCTGCGGCAGGCTCGACGGCGGTCATGCCATCGGCATACCGTGCCGCCACATACTCCGGCACGGTCAGATGCCCGGCCCGGTGCTCCCACACCACCTCATGCGGATCGTCAGCCAGACCGATCAACGCAGCCGCCAACTCCGACAGGGACTGTCCGTCGCCGGTACGGACGATCACACGATCAGTCATCACGGCACCGCCGGGTTCGGAATGTCCACCAGCGCGTACGCGTGGAAACAGTCGTAGGTGGCGAGGTAGCCGCGCTCCGACAGGGCATGCCACTGGTTCAGCGTGCGGTCGAACGTCTGCCACAGCGACGGTGTGAACGTCGGCTGACGCCACACCGTCACATTGCCCGTAATCCAGATGTATGTTTCGCCCGCACCAGGTGCGGCACCTGCCGGGCCGGTGCCCGGGTAGCCGCCACCGAACGCCCACTTCGTACCCAGCGGGGTACGCAGCGTCGGATCCGACGTCGGCGAACCCCACACCCCGCCGAACTCGACCGCGGACCACACCAGGTTCGCCTCCGACGCGTACGCGTGCACACCCGTGTTGGCGTGAAGGGTCGCGTGGTATCCGTAGGTGAGGTGCGCGAACGCTTCCAGCGCCGACACGGCGTCGACGATGTTCGCGAACGTGCCACCACCACCAACGTCGGTAGCACCGGCAGCGTCGGTGAGGAACGGCGTGTTACCCGCCGACCCGGTCCAGAACGCGTTCTCTACCGCTTCCTGCTCGTTCGCGAACAGACGCGTGTTGACCTTCGTCTCGAGATAGTCCGGGGTGTATCCGTACGTGCCGCAGATCAGCGACGCGTACACGTTCCACGGCAGCACCTCAACCTCGGGGCTGTTCGCGTCGAACGTCTTCGCGACCGGCGTATCACAGTTGATCTCATAGTTGTGTGCGTCACCGCACCCCACCGGGTCATACACGAGCCCGCCACCATACGCATGGTCGGGCAGGTTCGGGTCTTCCGGCGTCGCCTGGATCGTCTGCGGCGGGGCCACGTTGAACAGGCCGTAGCGCAGCGGCCCCGGCTGCGGACGCTGCTCAACGGGCAGCCGCGCCGGCCCCATCGTGCCTAGCGCCATCGTGAACCCCCTTCCTCGGGGTGAGCCCCCACCCGTTGCCGGGTGGGGGCGACCAACTCAGGACAGGGGATCACGCGCAGGAACGGGTGACCAGGTCGGACGTGGCACCGGTCGGGCAGAGCGGGTACACGACACGACGCGAGTCGGGGCACATCTTCGCCACGAGCACGCCTTCCTCCGTGAACAGGGCCGTGTACTGGTTCGTGGACAGCTTCGTCGAGTCGTACACGGTCTCGAGGCGGACGATGTCGTCGACGCCCTTCACCCACGTACCCGCCGGGTAGATCATGAACTCGACCGTCGCCGGGAACGTCGTGATACCCGGCAGCGCGGCACCCGGGCCGGTCACGACACCCGAGTAGGCGTCCTGCCAGTCGTACACCCAGCGCACGTTCAGGTTCCGGTCCGAGAACCAGCGGTCGATGGTCGCATCCGAGATCGACACCAGATCGACGCCGGTCCGGCGGGACATGTCCGCACGAATCTGCGCACGCGCCCAACACGGCAGCACGATCTCCAGCATCGCCTCACACGCCATCCGGTTCCGGTACCGCATGTCCACCGCGACCATCTCAGCCGCGGCGAGCAGACCCGACGACGTGACATCGCCGACGAGGGAACCAGCCGGGATCGGGTCGAAGTCGACCAGGGTCGAGCCGGCGGCCATCTGCGCGAGCACGAACGCGTTCACCCGGTGAAGGTGCGCGATCAGCGCGCCCCGGATGAACCGGGCCACCAGCTCCGGATACCCGCGACGCTGGAGCAGCCCGCCGGTGACACAGACCCCCAGTGCGTTTAGTCGCAGTTCCGTAAAGGGGGGGCAGCCGATTTCCATGCACGGCTTCGTCGTAGACGCGATGACCTGCGCTTCGGTGTAGTTCCAGTACCCGGTGCCGCCGAAGATCGTGGCGAAGTCGGGGCCGGTCGTGAAGAAGATACCGCCACGGGTGATGTTGACCTCGGGAAGCTGAAGGATCCCATCGGCGGTTTCCAGCTCGCACAGCTCGTACAGGGTCATCGACGGCGCACACCAGCCGGCCGCGGCGACCTGGTCCAGGTTCTGCGGATACAGCTCCCCGGCGTGGAGGAGCATCGCGTACTCGGCCGACTGGGAGGTGGTGTTCGGGGCCACCAGGTCCTGCGGGAACTCGCGCTTGATCGTCGCGAACGTCCGCTTGTCGAAGTCGCCCTTGAACCCGTTGTAGTCGGCGAGGGAGTTGACGAGCGCGTCGGCGAGCTGGTTCATGCCGGTGAACTCGGACAGCTGCACCCGGGGCGCGTAATGCAGAGTCGACTTGAGCGCGGGCAGCACTTCGCCGGTGATGGCTTCGGTGCGGGGTGCGGTGGTGCGTGCGGCGACGTCCTTCGCCCGGACGGGCGCGAACGTCGGCTTCACCTCCACAGCGGTACCGGGCGTCTTCACCTCGGCCGCAGCGGCGGCGGCGGTCTTGTCGGCGTCGTCGAGTGCCGAGAACACGCCTGCGGCGGCGGAGAACTCCTCAGCCTTCACGGCCCGTGCTGCCTGCTCGGCCTGAGCGGTCACAGCGACCTGCGACAGTTCCCGAAGCTCGTCCTTCTGCTCCGCCGTCAGGTTGGCCGTGTCGGCGAGGAGAGGGCGTGCGGCGTCGCGGGCCTGCTGGGTGATGTCGGCAAGTTCACTATCGGTCGCGGCCGAGAAGTCGGCCGGCACGTTGAAGGGCAGTGCCATGTCAGGTGTGCTCCCTGGTCGGCGGGTGGACAGAAGGTGTTGCTTTTTCTGTCGCCCGGTCGGCCCTTAGCACTGCACCTGCGGCGTTGATCCGGTTTCAGGCTATCGCATGTGTGGGGTGGGATGCACGAAACCCTCCACCTTCGCAGGATGGAGGGTTTCGTCACCGGAAATACGGAAGTCCCGATGGCGTCCTGATCAGTCTACGCGCTCGGGCCAATGCCACGTGCCGCCCTTGTTCTCAAGACCGCCATGTCGAACCGTGCGGTTGAAGTACATTCCTTCCGGGTTGAGGACGCACAGGTCAATCCAGTACGGCTCAACATCGGGCAGAAGCGCCATGGCTCGGCGGTCGCGTTCGTCCATCGGGTATACAGACGTCACGACCGCAGCCCGGCACACGCTCTGGTACTCACCGCCGGGGGTGCCGTACGAGGTGTAGTGGACGATCCGGCCCACGCTTGGTTTCTGGCTCATGTGTGCACTATATCCACTCATGCACGAAACCCCCCCGCCGGGAGGAGGCGGAGGGTTTCTGCTGGATCCCAGGGTGGCTGGTTGGTTCAGTCTACGACGCATCCGGCAGCCCGGAGTACGTCACGGCGTTCGAGGAGGATCGGGATGTAGATGGCGGCCATGAACGACATCCGGCCGAGTCCGATCCATACGAGCCACAGGGCCCACCGTCCGACCGGATGCCGGTTCGCACGCCGGTACACCCGGCGCACTTCCCGGCGTGCCCTTTTGATGGTCATGAGTGGGTTCCTTCCGGGTCGTTGGCTTCCAACTGCCGCATGGCGTAGGCGATCTCGTCGCGCCATGCGTCGTCGAGGTTCGCGGAGTCGTCGAGGATGTAGTAGCCCTCCAGGGCGCGACGGTCTTCCCGCTCACGATGTAGTTGAATGTTCAACTCGTTGATGGTGCGGCGCAGACCGGCGTACGTCTCGGCGTAGCTTTTCACCCGCCGATCCCGATCCCAACGCCACACCATCACACCGGCGGCTAGCACCAGCAGATACAGCAGCGATACCCCGGCGAACACCCGACCGTCCATCACGCTCCCTCCACCGGCCGAAGTGTAGGACGGTAGAACACGGCCGTACCGAAGTAGCGGGAGAACCGGTCACGCCACGGTGTGTCGTACTCGTACCGCAGGATCTCCCGCGACTCCGGACCGGCCCACGCATGGACGAGCCCGACTGTGCGGCCTTCGCGGACACCGCCGCACCAGCAGCGTTCGGTGACGTCCATGACCGCGAAGTAGCCGTGAACGCCGATCGACCACGGGGCGCACCGGTGCACGATCCGGCGCCGGAGACTGAGCGTGTGCTCTCCGGTGAGCGGGGCCTCGTTCCAGGGCATAACCAGCGGCGAGCCGTCAGGCCACGTGCCGATGATCGGGTGTCCTACCCAGCCGTTGTGTTCGGTGATCCAGTACACGGCGTCACTCATCCCGGAGGTTCTTCAGGCGGTAGATGATGTCGGCGAGATGACCAGCCTCGGCTAGGTCCACGTCGCGGCTGCCGTAGCTGATCTCGCCACGTCCGATGGCCTCGAACTCAGTGGTGGCTAGGTCGATGAGGGTGTCGAGGTCGTCGGCGGTGAGGTCGAGGTTTTTGAGTGCCATGGGTTCCTCCGGTTCCGTCGTGTGTGAACCCTATGGTAGACTGTACACGTGACAGACACAAGAGACCTACTCGAATCCGCCGCCATCGACCTAGCCCACCAACTCTTCACCCGACTCGTCGACATCGAAAACTTCGGCTTCGTCTCCGCCGCCGAACTCCGCTCCGAAATCCTCGCCTCAGCCAGCCTCCACGTCCGCAACCTCCACCACCGGCGCGGCGACACCGAAAACGAGGGCAGTGCCCGTGTCACCTGCCGTGCCCTCCACGGCCTGTCCGACCCTCCTGCCGGATTCTGGGCTACGAAGGTGGGCCGGGATGTGGCGTGGGCGATCGGCTATCCCCTGCACACCGCCCCCGTGTGGGCTGTCGTAGCCGTCCTGGGATCGTCGCGTTCGTACGTGCATAGGCTGATCCGGGAGAACACGCTGACGACAGGTGACAACGGTGAGGTGTTCGCGATGTCCCTGCGGGACTACGCCCGCCGCACACCGGCACCGAGCCGCGGCGGGGTCAAAGCCGAGTAGCGTGAAAGCGGCCCCGAGGCGCCCGCACAGCCGGGACGTCCTCGGGGCCAGCCGCCGTTACTGTTCGATGATGCGGCCCTTGTTGGAGTAGACGCGCGCGTTCGCGATCTCCGCATGCGAACGGGTCGGATAGTCACCCACCCTGGTTCCGTTCGGGAGTTGCAGCGCAAACCGGGGGCCGGCTGCCGCCCGTGCCGCCGCGCTGCTGGCGCTGCCGCCTCCACCACCGCATCCGCAATCCTTGGCCATGGGTGCCCCTTCCGTGTGTGTTCGGGTCAAGGTCGAGTGTGCCAGACACAACCCCCACACATGATGTACACTAAACGCATACACATGGAGGTGCAGTGGACTACATAAGCCTGTTCTCCGGAATCGGCGGCCTCGACCTAGGTTTAGACCGGGCTGGCTTCAACTGCGTAGGCATGGTCGAGATCGACCCGTACTGCCGAACCGTACTCAACCACCGATGGCCCGAGGTGCCCAAACATGACGACGCCCGCACAGCCCCCGCATGGTGGGCATCAACAAGACGTCCTGCCGTTCGACTGGTCGCAGGAGGATTCCCCTGCCAACCCGCGTCCCGCATGGGAAAACGGAGGGCGCAGAACGACCCTCGGTGGGGATGGCCGTGGTTCCGAGACGTCGTACGCGCAGTACGACCCGAATACGTCCTCGTGGAAAACGTGCTCGGACTCCTTGACGCCGGGTTTGACGATGTCCTCGGTGACCTTCACACTCTCGGGTTCGATGCGGAATGGTCGATTGTCTCCGCGTGCGCCATGGGTGCCCCACACACACGAGAGCGCCTGTTCGTACTGGCCTACCCCACGGGCTCTCATGGCACGGATGCTATGCAGATACCGGCCCCAATGGAGGGAGGACGCGACGGTACTGGAGCAGAGGGTAGCCGCACGGGGGGGGCAGGTTGGCTACCTGAACCCGCGGTGGATCGAGTGGCTTATGGGGTTCCCCGCGCGGTGGGCCTCGAAGAACTGACCGCGCTCGGTAACGCCGTGGTGCCCCAAGTCGGCGAGTACATGGGGCACCTCATCGCAGCTCACGCCAGGCTTTCGGACAGCCTCCGTGCCTCATCCTGCCATTCGGCCTGATCCAGGATCGCGAACACCGCGGCGGCATCCTCCACCGGATCCCCGTCCGGCTCGTAATACCCAGACGCGACCTGGTTCAGCACCAGATCAGGGCCATGCGTCGGATGACCCTGCACGTTCACCGCAGCAACTGCGATCAGCTCAGACGAACGCGTCGGACGGTGTTCCGTCCAATGCCCCGAAGGGGGCATGGAGAAGAACTCGACAGCCTCACCCGGGGTGACGTTGGGGCCGACGACACCGGAGAAGAAGATCCCCCACTCGTCCTCATGCGCCCGACCGTGAGCTACGGTCTTGCCGGCTTTGTCATACCAGGCCCGGGTGACCTGCATGTTGCCGGACACGTCGGCGTGCCCTTCACCCATGACGATCTTCCCCACCCGTAGTGTGCCCTCCGACGTCCGGATGGGCACGGTGTGGAACTGCGCATAGTTGGTCTTCGACCGCGGCGGCGGCAGGCACTTCCCGCGCACACCCCGGTTGCAGGAATCCCACGGCGCGATATGCCCGAACACCGAACCGTCTTCCAGAATCGTCATCGGCGTCGGACCCGAAGCAGTCCGCTGGAATGCTGCGATCGGGTGCGGCGGAATGTCCCCGAACACCCCGTAGGCGGCAGCAACCTGCTCAAGGGGGTCTCCGCCGCAGGTGCCGCAGAACTCGCCACCGTGCACATCGGCGCCATACGCGTCTACCGCACTGTCCCCCGACGCGTCCAGGTCATGTTCCATCTCGTCCGACGCTTCGGCCATCTCCCACGGCGCCTGAACCGTGTCGTCATCCCACTCGTCGGCCATCTGGTCATACAGGTCGGTGATCGCCACCCTCAGCGCTTCCCTGGCATCCCCGGACACGTCCGCCTGGTTCAGCCGTGCAGCCGCGGCGAACACGGCACGTGGCACGATCGTAAGCTCACCATCCACGACCGTGGCCACGGGAAACTTATAAGCGCCTTTCGTGTGTCCGTCCGCCTCAGGATCCCGATACAGGAAAGCCCTGCCGTACTTGTTGAAGTCGATGTCCCCGTCAGCATCGGTCGCCCACCGGGAGATAGCAGCCTCAGCCTCACCAACATCCCAATCCATGTCCCGGGACGCGATCGGAAGATCATCGAAGTCCGACCGTACCGCGGCCGTCTGCGACCCGACCGCACAGGCGCAGAACTCGCCGGCAGCCGACATCGGACGCTCGACCCCATCCGGGTCACACGCGCACGTGCTTCCGTCCGTCGACACCGCGAACTCGGCCACGCCCGCACGGGTCGCGCACCCGCACGCCGTCAGCGACGTCGAAGCCGTCTGGCTCCCGTCCTCCGGCGTCTCCTCGTCGGCATCCTCCACCCGGAACACCAGATCGTCAGGGTCGTTGAGGGCGCTCTTAGCGTCTGTCATGGCACAATCCTCGTCTTCACCTGGTAGTTTCCCGAACCCGGCGGGTTTTCCTTCACCGACGTCACGTTCATCTTCGCACCGGCAGCGAGCAACACCTCCTGCTCGGACGGCACCCTAGCGTTGCCGTCGAGCCACAGCGACGGCGTACCTTCCGGCATGTCTATCTCAAACTCAAGATTCCCGCCGAAGATCTCCCCCGCATCCACTGATGTGGACGTGAACGCGTCATTGACAAGATCCTTACCCACAAGGGCCTGCATCTCCGCCAGGGTAGGTTTCGCCGACAGTCCGACACTGGCCGTGTTCGTGCCCCGGAAAAGTTTGCTGCTACGCGGGGCGGGAGCCATCGCCGACTGGATCGTCTCAGCGCGGGCGATCGCCGCCTTCTGCTCACGGGTCAGCTTCGCATCCTGCGACTTCAACGCATTGTTGATCTGAAAGTATCCGGACGTCGTGTACTCGTGCACCGCATCCCGCTGCGCCTTCGACAAGGTGTCATTGTGCGCGGCCCAATCCGAATCCATCACCGAAGGCTTCACAGCTTTCGTTACCTTCGCGGTGGTGGACGGTTCGCCGATCTCGGCACTCGGCGTCACCCGCCGCGGCGGCTTAACGGCGGGAGCGGACCGCTTCGACGGCACCGACCTGGCAGCCTTCGTGACCGTCTTCGCCGGCGAGGGGGTGGCGAGTTTGCTGCCCTTCCAGCCTTTGCACGGCCCCGGGTGCAGCGGTGCACGACAGAACTCGTTCAGGGCGCACTGCTCATGCCCGGCGACAGCGAACTGTGCCAGCCTAGCCTCATCGCGTTCGATGGAGGCCTGTACCCGCTTCGGCCACTTCGATCGGGGCCCGTACCGTTCCCGTGCCGCCGCTGCTTTCACCCGGACTTCGGCACGGCGTGCCCGACGCTGCTCCGTCTGCGCCTTCCGTATCGCGTTCTGTTCGTCGGCGGCACGCTGCTCTGCCGTCTGGTCGTTGTTGGCGACCTGCGGGCTGTCCAGAAACTTTTCCCGCATCAGCGCGTCGAGGATGCCCCGCCCGGGTGCCTGCGCGGGAGTCTGCTCGGCCGCAGGCGTGCCGCCCTTCTCCTTGCTGTCGCCGGCCGTCTTGCTGCCCTTCCCCCCGCCGCCGCTGCCGCCACCGGATCCGGACTCCTTGCACGGCCC
>Ga0065707_10000698_pt1 | contig 17597 bp, 20 predicted proteins | sample SwiRhicommuniRL3_FD_59094 | JGI IMG/M metagenome (GOLD analysis project Ga0065707, IMG submission 59094) | Switchgrass rhizosphere bacterial communities from Rose Lake, Michigan, USA - RL3 v2 (version 2) | ecosystem: Host-associated > Plants > Roots > Rhizosphere > Soil | place: East Lansing...
TCGACCACAACATCCCACTCACCGTCATCCCCGGCGTCCCGAAGGGCTGGTGCCGCACCGGAACCGCCATCCGCCTTCGGCCGGCGCCATCCTCGTCGGCAAGTCGCATTCGCGCTCGCGTCTGGGACTACCCGACTCCACTCGCCGACCCTTCGGCGTCAAACTACTGGACGAACCAGCACGACGACCTGATCGAGGACATGGCGACGGCACTCGGCTATCGCTGGCTCAGCGACTTCGAGCGGTACAACGCGATCTGGCAGATGAGCATGCAAGAGCTGCAGACGCGGATCGCCGACGATATGAAGCGTCTCCGCCCGGCCCGCCAGACCGTCTCGCCGTCACTTCGGGCCGGGAAGCCGTCGTCCAGTGTCGGCCCGCGGATCGGCGAGGACGGATACTATCGGCAGTACAGCCCGTGAGGTGAGCCATGGCGAAGACGGCAACCGACATCCCCATCACCCAGGGTAGCGGCGTCAACCTCTCCAACTTCGCGCTGGCCTCGGGCCGGCGTCGCCAGACCGTCATCCTCGCCGACGCCGATGACGCGGGCGAGGCACTCGTCGCCGAGCTTCCAGCGCACGACGCCCCCGACCGCGGCAGCCCGCTCAAGATCGGCGGGCGCGCCTCGGCGGATGCACTTTCCGCGGTTGGCGCGGGGGATCGCACCGATGCGTGGTTCACGCTGCAAGGGCAGCAGTCCGCTATTGCGACGATCGAGCCTGCATACGTCTACGAGAAGGGCCGCCAGGTCATCGGCTCCCAGCTCTTCCCCATGACCGCTGCGGCTGCGCCGATCATCGGTGCCGTGGCTGGGCTACGAACCAAGGTTCTCTCGTTCCACGTCGCATGCACGAGCTTCACCACTGCGGGCTCCATCTCGGTGCTACAGGGCAGTGGCGGCTTCCCGATGATCGCACTCTGGGTTTCGGCGCTGGGTAACTACTCGATCCCGACCACAGGCTACGTCCTCGCTCAGACCGCCGTCAACCAGGACCTCTGGTGGACTTTCAGCGGCGGCGCGGCCACCTTCGCCGTTTCCCTGACTTGGTATAACGCGCCGTGATCGATCCGACCGGGGGCGCGGCTGCCGCAGGCCAGCACGCTGCTAACAGCGTCTATGACGGTGGCGTAGCGAGGAACATTGTCAGTGTTCGCTTCGCATCAACGGCGCTTACTGCCACCGTAGTAGCAGCAGCGGCGGGTTTGAAAACGAAACTTCTCGGCGTTCATGTGGCGTTTGCTGCTCCAGCTACAACGGGGGCGTTCTACTTCAAAGATGGAGGAGGAACCCTCTTGTTCGTGGTGCATACGATTCCCGTTGCCGTCACGGTTCTCACCATCGCGATGTCGGGTTACGTCATATGCGAGACGCCCGTCAACTCCGCACTAGTAGCCCAGTTCGATGGCACGGGGCCGAACTACAACCTGCAAATACAGTACTACCAGGCGCCGTGAATGCTGATCGAGTACCTCGCCATGCCGCGCGCTGGCGATATCGACACGCCAGGTGAGGTCGGCGATTCCTACGTCTGGGTGAAGGAGACGATCCCCCCCGCGACCTGGCATCTCGACGAGGACATGTAGATGCCGGACTACGCGCCGGTCACGGCGCCGAAGTCGTCGCTCCCGATGGCGACGAACATCCCGCAGCCGCGCGACGTCGCGATGCCCGACTTCACGTCGAACACCTACGTCCCGTTCGCCGGGGTACTTACCGGCAATATCAATACTGCTGCAAACATGGTCGTCGCGTGGGCGCCGAGGGAGACGCGCTTCGTGCTCCGCGGCGGCTACGTCCACATTCTCTGCACGGCGTCATTGGCGGGAGCCGCGTCTCCTGGGGAACTCCTATTTCAAGACGAGACGGCCAATATAGTCCTGCCGATCACGAGTTACCACGGCACTCAGACGCTCGTTAACTGGGTAAACGCGATTTCCCCTTGGCACTTCGACTTAGGCAAGGGCTACAAGAGCGCGGCCAAGAACAACCGCCTACTGATCGGTGGCACTCTCGCTATCGGGGCGGGCCTCCTCTACTGCACCGGCCTCGTCTGGGGCGTGCAGGAGCTGTAGGTGCCGAAGCAGATCGAGCGCCTCGGGCCACTGCGCGGACTCAACCCGACGAACGTCGGCGAGGAGGCCGGACTCCAGGGCACCTTCATGCGTGGCGGCTACAACGTGGAAGTCGTCGATGCGGAGTGGTGGGTGCGCCACGGCTGCGGGCAGGTGAGCAAGAGCATCGGCTCGATCTGGTGGCGCTGGATGATCTCGTCGCCGTCCCAGGACCGATGCTTCCTCGTATCGAACAACTACGTCGTGCAGGTCGATCAGCAAGTCGGCGAGCCTGGCGTGCCCGACGCCCTCGGTGCGCCCATCGCGCCTCCCGACCCGCCGCAGTTCTTCAGCGAGCTGACCATCCCATACCTGCACAACCATACGATGGACGTCACGTTCACCTACGGCTCGGTTTCCGCCGTGGTGAACTCCGTTTCCGGCGGTACGCAGAGTGTGGGCCAGATCTTCCAGATGGAGGGTGTCTCGGGCGTCGCCGACCAGGTCTACCGCATCGTCGAGATTCCTAACGCCGGCCTGCGGACCCTCGATCGCCCTTTCGCGCCGTGGGGGTCTGGAACCATCGGCACCGCCAACTTCGCGGCGCTGAAAGTCTACGATCCGTGCATCGCGAGTCCGACGTCCGCCGCCGGGGAGCTGGACAGCGACCTCGATGGGGGCTGCGTCCTCTACGAGCAGACGGCGACGCACCCCGCTAACACGCTCGGCTACGTCAACGATGCTGCCTCGCCGGGCTCCTACATCATCATGGTCTCGAGGCTTGGCTACGCAGCCGTCCCGCTCAGCCCTACGCTGCCAATCGCCCGGTCATTCCTTCGCCAGACTCAGCTGCCGGCGCCCACGGCGGCGACGTTCAAGAACATGCGCCCCGGCGTCTACAAGGATCGGCTGTTCATGCAGGCAGACGATCCGAACGGAGCTTCCGGCTTCCGCACCTTCTGGTACTCGCGACCGTTCGACTTCATGCAGTGGCACACCGGCCTGCAAGGGCTCGGCGGTACGGCGAACTACTTTACGCTGGTCGACCCCACCGACCCGATCTCGGGGTTCATGATTCAGGGCGATACCCTGGTCGTTCACCGGCGGAATTCGCAAGACATCATCCAGACCTACGGCGCGGGGTTCAAGGCCACGCACAACGACATCGGCCTCGGCTTCTGGCCGCGCTCGATGATGGAATCCATCCCCACGGGGCATATCGGCTGGACTCGCTACGGCCCGGGACTCTTCAGCCAAGAAGGGTTCACCGTCATGTTCCCCGAGCTGGAGCGGATGCTCGCGGCGTTCAACCAGTCGCAGCGCATGAACCCGCGCCTGCGCGGCGTGATCCACGATCAGAACCGCCGACGCATTTACTTCCTGCTCGGCTGGGAGGCGACGGGGCTGGTGTACGGTGGCGACACCGGCGTCCGGCGCATCATCCGGCATCAGGATGCGAGCCTGACGAATTCGCAGTTCAAACCTTCGGGGCAACCCTGGTACACCCGTAGCCCCGTTCTCGTGGTCGACTACGCGCGGAATGAGTCGTGGCTCGAAGACCATGCGGGCCTGTGCGGCGGCGGCGACCACCTTGGGCAGATGTACCTCTTCCGCTACGACGGGACGGTACTCAACCACCCGACCGGCTGGAGCGGACGGGACTTCGACGTCGGCAAAGTCAACGCGCGCACGCCCGTGGACGCTTGGGTCGAGACGCAGTGGATGGCTCACGGCGTCCCGCAGCGAAAGATGCTCCAGAAGATCTACCTGACTTTCCGTGCGCTCGACGTGGACGAAGATGTGGATGAGATCCTCGGCGGCAAGTTCGACCCGCTGCGAATCTCGGACCTGTGGGACTCGCCGACCGACACGCTGCACCTCTGCACCGTCGAAGTGATGTGCGACAACCGGGACGACGTTCAGGCGACATCCGATGTCTCGATCCTCGTCTCCGACATGCTCGGCCGGTCGCTCGAAGGGAACCGCATGCTCCCGGTGATGCTGTTCTCGATCACCCCTCGCGTCGCCGGGCGATCGTTCAAGTACCGCTTCAAGACGGCGCTCTCGCCAGCCGCTGCCGCAGCGGGGCATAAGGTGGGCTCCTTCCGTCTAGTAGACGCGGCGATCGAGTTTGAGGTAGAAACGGACACCCGTGCGGCCGGGCTGACAGGAGGTTCGCCATGATAGGTGGAATGGGGCAACGCAGGCCGCCGACCGGCCCGTCGCCGTACACCGCGGGGAGGCCCAACCCGATGGCGGGGTTCCAGGGTGGCGGAGGTGGGTTCAAGGGTGCTCAGCCCATGGCGCCGTGGATGCGGCCTCCTCCTCCGCAGATGCCTCCTGGTGGAGGCGGCGGCGTTCAAGTTGCGCAGGGGCAGCCTCCGCCCGGTGGTTGGGGCTCCGGTGGCGCGCCCGGCTACTACCCGCCGGGGCCGCAGCAGGCCATGCCGCTGCTCCAGGCGCCAATGGGAATGGGCGGCGGCGGCATGCAAGCCAAGCCGTACCAGGGTGCTCCGCCGGGACAGATGGGCGGCATGCAGCGCGTCAGCAACGATGAATACGTCATGGACCTCGGCAACTTCGGCGGCAGTGCGCCGGGGGCGCAGGGCATCGGCCAGAACGTGATGCCGGAAGGCGGCATGGGTCGCGGTTACGCGATGCCTCTGCTGCAAGCTCCACTGGACATGGGCGGCGCGCAGGGCATGTCCGACGCGATGATGCATCCGTTCGCGCCACGCAATCGTCCGCAGTTTATGGGCGCCGCGCAGGGCGGAATCATGGGTGGGATGGGTGGGGGTCCGCAGATGGGCAGGCGTTTCCCGCCGCAAATGCCGCCATGGATGCAGATGCAAGGGACTCGGTTGGTCTGATGGCTACCGTACGAAGGCCGGCAACTCCGCCAGCTCGGCAAGGCATGCAACGCCCGCGGCCGGGACCGCAGCAACTCGGAAGTCCTGCGTCCGCTCCCGCTCCCGACCGTCTTCAGCCCGGCGACCCGCGCTTTCTCGCCGGTGGTGGTCCCTTCGGCGAGAGCAACGCCTACTACGCCTCCGGCAAGCACTACGGGGAGCGGCGATACACCGACGCCGAGGAGCAGGCTCGCATCGCGACGGCCGCAGCCGAGCAAGCGAACCCACCCACGGGCACCGCGGGGCACGCGCGGTACGACCCCGAGCTGTTCGCGCTCTGGCGGCAGCAGCATCCGAACGACCCGCGCCAGTACGCAGGCCCCGGGGCGTTGCCTGAGGCAGAGCAGAAGAAGATCTACGCCAACAAGGGCCGCGAGATGTGGCAGCAGGCGGTTGTCCACCAGGCCAACCAGCCGAACAGCGGTCAAGAACCGATGCCGCAGGGTGGGCTGTCTCGTACCACGCCCGGCATCGAAGCTGGCGACAACCCGATCTGGGCTCAGCGCGGGCAGCAGTGGTACCAGCAGCAGGGCGCTCCCTTCGGCGGTGGCACGCCCGCAGCCACTGCTCGACAGCCGGTCGGAACGCCGGGACCGGGGGCAGCGGGGAGGACCCCAACTGGTCAGCGGCAACTCCCATTCTCGAATGAGCAGCTCACGCCGCGGTTCGCCAAGATGAAGCCCGGCGAGAAGGTCACGCTCGGAGACGGCAAGACCTACTTCAAGAACCAGAACGGCGCGGTGGTCGACGTCACCGACCCTCGTGCGAGGAAGCGGATCACCGACCGTCAAGGCAATTTCATCGGGCAGGCGACGGCACCTCCGCCGACGACTACCCCACCGCCAACGACGACTCCTCCGCCGGGAACGCGGCCACCCATCGGTGCGCAACCCCCGCCGACGACTCAACCTCCACCGACGACTCAACCGCCACCGCAGCAACAACCTCCGCCGCCGGAATACCCGCCGACGAATCAGCCGCCGTACCAGTACGACCCGTATTCGATGAATCAGTTCGCGTACCCGCAGAGTCAAGGACCAGGCCCCTACGGCTGGAACCCCGGCTATGGCGGGTCGCCGTTCAACTACTCGAATTTCCAGAACTCGCTCGTGCAGGGCATGATGGGCGGCGGCTACGGCTGGCCCGAGCAGAATATGGGCGGCTACGGCGGCGGGATGATGCCGCAGATGCAGGATCTCTACCAGGGCATGATGGGTGGCATGGGCTACGGCGATCCCTACGGCGGCATGGGCTTCGATCCCAACATGATGGGTCAAGTGATGATGGGGTACTACTGATGAACCCAGCATTCGATCCGTTCAACCCGATGGCCCCGAGGCCGTCGCCCGGGCCGGGCACCAATTTCACCGGGACTGCCGGCGGCTATGTGCCTACGGAGCAGTTCACCAACCGAGTGCCTACGCACATGAACGAGTCGCTGCGCCTCGCGCAGACGCGCGATGCATCGGTGGGCGATGGGTCGCCCGCAGGGCCGCGACCGATTCCTGGGCCGAGCGTTCCTAACTTGAACACTGGCAGGGCTCCTACCGGCGGCGCTCCCAGCCCTGCGCCCGCCCCTACGGGCAATTGGACGCCACCTTCGCAGTACTCGAGGTACTTCGGCGGCGGCAACATCGGGCAATCGGCGCCTGGGTCCAGAAGTACGACGGGAGCTATGCCGGTAGACAACGTCGGCGAGTACCCCTGGATGCAGGATCAGTCGATCCAGTGGGGTGGCGGGCCGTTCGGCTACCTGCCGATCGGCTATGTACCGCAGAACTTCGACTACTACTCCCAAGGCAACTACGGCGGTCACCTCGCGCCGTGGGAGTACAAGTATATGCAGGACACCTTCACCCAGAACTACAACCCGAACGATCCCGGGTACATCAACACTGCCAATCCCGCTGCCATGGGAAGAACGCGAGGCTAGCTCATGGCTTCCGGCATCGGACTAGTTGGCATTCTCCCAGGGATGAAGCAACTCTGGGGGAACCTCACTGGGAATCCACTTAGCCCCAACGTCGATCCTGCAGCGCAAAATTGGTTCGGCACCGATCCCATGGCTGCGGGCGCTCGCACCATGGACTGGGGCCGGCTTGGCGGCTTCGTCTCGCGCGGGCCGCAGTCGACAGCGTATCAAGCACCCAATACCCCGCTCGGTGATCCTGCGGGCGCAGGACTCAACACCGCACTCTTCGGACATACCTACAACCCCGCCGCCGGACAGAGTGCTTATGAGCGGTTCACCGATGCCGGCGACTCCTACCTCCGCCGCTACGGCACCGACCTTTACGGCCCCCAAGGAAACATCATCGGACTCTCGCCCGAGCACAGCGCGGGTCTCCGCTCGTTCCAAGACTTGGGCGGACGCGACCAAGCTGGGAATCCGCTTTACGGCTCGCAGTACGATACCGCTAGGACCTTCGGCGGACTTGCCCAGCTTCAGCAGGCGGCCAACCCGTGGCTGAACGATCCGCGCATGGCGGCGGCGATGGTGCGAGCGGACGAAGCCGACTCGCCCTTCGCTCGGGCAAATCCGACGCAGTACCTCGCGACGGCTCTCGGTGCCGAGGGCACGACTCCGACGACGGCGTCGGTGGCGAACTCCTACGTGAACCCAACCTACGAGCTGGGTGGGCGCAGCGTCACGCAGATGGGCGGCATGACCAACGCCTATGAGCAGGCGTTGATGGATCAGATCGCCAACGAGGGATCGAAGGACCTCTCCCTCGGAGTCGAGGACGCTCGCAACCAACTCTCCTCGATGGGCCTCGGGAGGAGTGGACAGGGGCAGTCGACCGCAGCCGGCGTGTGGTCGGACATCCAGCAGCGCAATGCACTCCAGCGGCAGCAACTCATGGCGCAGTTCGCCGAAGCAGGGATGGGACGCCAAGCGCAGGCGATCATGGGGCAGCAGCAGGGCGGCATCAACGCGATGTTGGCCGCGCAGCAAGCCGCTACCGGCGGTGCAGAGTCGCGGCTCGGGCGGATGAATCAGGCGGCGATGGGCGGCATGAACGCGCTCACGGCTTCCCTCGAAGCGTCTCGCGCGGCGCAGCGCGGCGCACTTACGGGCGGCATGGCGAACACGGCGCAGTGGAATCAGGGAGTGCAGCAAAACTACCTGAATGCTCTCACCAGTGGCGACCAGGCAGCACTCGCCCGCATGCAGGCAACGGGCAACCAGCAGTCACAGGGGCTCGCTGACTATATGAGGCTGCAGGCGACCAAGGACGCCATGCGAAGCGATCGGCTGAACGAGATGCTCGGCCTTGAGGACCGCTACCGCACGTCGCAGAACGAAGTGCTCAACCAAATGCAGCAGTACGGGATGATGGGGCCGAACTACCTGATGCAGATGATCACCGGCATCGCACCTACCGGCGGCGCACCGGCGCGGACTAGTCCGTGGGGAGCCATCGGCGCTAACCTAGGTGCGTCAGCGATCGGCGCACTCCCCGGCGCGTATTCGGCCTGGCGTGGTCAGTACGACCCAGGCGGCATCCAGCCATAAGTAATGTGCTCATCCGACTTGCAAACGGCGACGACGGCCCGAAGCTCTGGCGCCTCGTAGAGGAGTACATCGAGGAGGAGAAGCTTCGCGGATCGCCCGACCAGCGCAAGGTCATTGCGATGGCGATCGAGTATGGTGTGCGTCGTGGCGAGGCGGTCGTCGTCGCGGAAGAGTCAGGCGAGCTAGCTGGCTTCGTCATCTGGGTGGCTCTTCCCGACGCGGCCGAGGGCGAGGTGCTCGGCGCCGGCACCTACGTCACCCCGAAGTTCCGCAGGCAACTCGTCAGCGTCCAGCTCCGCGAGTTTGCGAAGGACTTCTGCCGGGCGAAGGGGAAGAAGTTCGTGACCGGCGCCGTCTGGGGCGACAACGTCCCAGCACTCAAGGCGGCGAAGCGCACGGGCGCGAAGGTCAAGGGATACCTCGTGGAGTGGCGACTATGATCCTCCTCGTCGGCGACTTCTCGATCTGGAGCTTGCTCATCGGTGCGTGCGTCTTCGGCGTGACGACGGCACTCATCGTCGGTGCCATCGCCGCCGCCGCAGCGGGCGGACTCGCCTACGAAGCTTCCAACCTCGCGCAGGGCAACATGCCTTGGGACGACTGGGAGGGCTGGATCCTCGGGCATTTGAAGGGCGAGTTGGGTGGCCTCGGCTCAGTCATCTCGGCTGTGAGAGGGGAGGACACTCTCCAAACGCAACTCAAGGGTGGAGAAACCGTCGCGAGCGGTGCTGGCAGTGGGGGCACCCTCCAGGGTGTGACCGGGCAGGGGCCACTGCAGCTCCAGAACGCCGCGCTAGCTGCCGGCGGCGCACCTCCGCCAGCGTTTCAGATGGGAGCCGGGGCCGACCAGCCACGCGGGGCAGGGTCACAGCCGCAGCCGATGGGTGGTCAGGGCATAGGGGGCGGAGGTGCCAGTCGCTACGACGCGATGGATGCCGAGGAACAGGGGGGAGGATCATCGCGTGGCGACATCCTGAAGGGTGCGGCGAAGGATATCGGGATCGGCCTCGCGACCACGGCGGCATCCGTCTTGCCAGTGGTGGGACAGCTTGGCTCTGTAGCCGGCACTGCAGGGCAGTTCGCTAACGTCGCAGCGGGAGCGAGCAGCACGGCCGCGGAGGCCGCGGGCGCCGCGGTGCCGGCGGTGGCAGCGATCGGAGCACAGGCCGCGCCGGCCGCTCCGAGCTTCGCATCGAGCGCCCTCCACGCACTGCGCGTCGTTCCCGACACGATCGGCAACACGGCGACGGGCATCCTCCAGAAGTCGCTCCTCGGTGCCGGGACGGGCGCTGTGTCCTCTGCGCTACAGGGGCAAGATCCCCTACGCGGCGCAGCGATGGGTGGCGCGGGTGGAGCAGTCGGCGGCATCGCCGGGTATGGCGCGCAGCAGTTCGCGCCGCCGCCAGTCCCGACCATCACCGCGAATCCCTTCCCCATGCCCGAGATCAACTCGCCGTCATTCGTCGGGGGCACGGCGCCGGGCGCTCCGACGCTTGGCTCCTTCGCCGCGTCCAGGCTGCCATCGTTGCTAGCCAGCGGCGCGAGTCAGGGTGTCGGGTACATGATGACTCCGCCGCAGCCGCCGCAGCCGGATGCGCCGGTCTACTCCGCGAGACCGAGTTACTACGACGTCTACGACATCGGCGGGCCGAACGCGGCCTACGGCGGCCGGCGGCCTCCGTACTGGAGTCAGTGATGCCGTTCGTGAATGGCACATGGGTCGACGACGCGACCGGCGTACCAGATCCGAGCATGCCGCCGGGGATGGGCGACCCGACCGGGGGGATCGTGCCGGCACCACAGCAGACTCCGATGGCGCCGCAGCAGATCAACCCGCGGCCGATGGCAGGGGCAGCACCGGCTTTCACTCCAAGTGCCGTAGACGCCAGCGGCAACCCGCTGCAGGCACCGCCCATTCCACCACCGATTACAGATCCGCAGGTAGGACAGCAGATCCGGCAAGGTTTCCAGCAACTCGACCGACCGTCCATGAGCCCTGGGAATCTCGCCGCGACGATCCTGAAGGCTCCGCTCACCGTGCCCATGGGTATCATCGAGGAACTGCGAGGACTCCTCGGCGGCGACACCATCGAGGGCTGGGCCAATCAAGCTCGGAGTCGTTACGGCGACCCGAACTACACCGAGAGTCGGGCATTCGGCGTACGGGGGGCAGCCGAGGAGCCTGCGTTCGGCGATCGGTTCACCGGAGTCGTCACCGGCTCGGCGCAGCGCGGCGCGATGGCGGGCAAGATACTTCGCCAGCAGATCGGTGAGTACAACGCCAACCGGAGGGCCGCCCTCAAGGAGACCAAGGACGTTCAGCAATTGCAGCTGGGCGACATCAATCTGCAGCAGGGGACATTCAAGGTCCAGACTCAGGAGGAGGAATTCAAGGCGCGGATGGCTGCACGGCGGGCGGCGACTCGCGCGAGCGGGGCATCAGCCAACCTCTCCGAATACAACCTCCAGAAGAAGCAGGAGGATGCGGCGACGGTAGCTCAGCTAGCCGAGGCAATCGCGGCGGACCCCTCACTCGCCGATGGGCAGCACAACTCCGCGTTGATGTCGCTTGCCAAGGGTAACCTGAATCTCGTCAAACAGGCACTCGAAGTCACCTCGGTTGGAAGGACGATGCCCGACGTGATGGGCGTGCCGCCTGCCACGCGGTACACCACCGAGGCCGGACAAGCCGGCGACATCGCCAAGACCTACAGCGACGTGGCTGGGACCGACGAGCAGCGAGCGTATGCCGCGTCACTGCTCGAAGCAGAGAACGCACGCAAGGACGCTGAGACGCAGAGAGCTGTCGCCGAGGCGGCGCGGGTTCGCGCCGGCACTCTGGAAACCGATCTCGCCAAAGAGGCCAGGGATCGAGTCGCAGGCTTCTACAAGGGGCGGGAGGATCTGCTCACCGAGCCAGGATTCTGGGGCAGCGGACCGGACCTTCGAACGCAGCTCAAGGATCTGCAAGCAGAACAGGCTCGCGTGCAAGGGTTCCTCCAGAGTGGCGAGCTGCCTCGGGCCGATGCATACGCGATTGCCAGCGGAGACTACGACGCACTCGCGACCCCGCTCGACCAGCCGACGCCCATGCCCACGACCGTCACGCCTACGCCAAGGGCTACGCCCACGCCTCGGCCCGCCGACTACGAGTCGCCCGCGGATGTTCGGGCGCGGGTGCTCAGGGAGGAGATGTCTAGGCTCGGCCTCGGCGTGCGGCCGACTCCGATGGCGACGCCATCCCCGACTCCGAGCCGCGCGGGGACGATGAGCGAAGACGCGCGGCGGACGAATGCCGACAAGCTCGCGCGGTTCACTCAGCAGTTTCAAAGAGACTGGCAGACCAAACATCCCGACAAGCCGATGCGTGGCCCGCTGTACGAGAGTGAGTTCAAGCGGAACGCCGAAGCGAACCACCTCGTGGTGGAGAGCTTGCAGTAGTGGACGAGTTCAACATCGACATCGGCGGGGACCAGCCGCCGCCCGAATTCAACATCGACCTAGGCGACGAGCCTGAGTTCAAGATCGACTTCGGGAACGTCGATGCAGGCAGCTCGGCCGACACGCCCGTTGCTACGCCGGCGCCTGCAGCGGCAGAGCCCTCGAACGACCTGTGGAGCGTGGTCAAGCGCGAGGCTTTCCGCGACCCGAAAATCGAGTTGATGAAGGAACACCCCGGGGTCGCGGCCGCCCTCCTGACTGGCGAGGCGTCGCTCCCGGTCCAGGCCGGCACGAGCCTCATCGGCGGCGCCGTCGAGCGTTACAAGGCTGGTGAGCCCGTCCTCGACAAGAAGGCGATGTTGCTGGATCTGGCTGCGCCGGTCGGTGTCAACGTCGCGCTCGGCGCCGCGAAGGGTGTCGGGAAGGTACTCAGAGGGACGACTCCCGGCCTCGACGAGGCGATCAACGACATCACGAAGGGTTGGGCGGACCTCGGTGACGTGAAGCCCACGGGGGCAGTACCGCAGGAACTTCCAGCGAAAGGCCCCGCGCGAGCGACGGTCGACTTCACGAAGGACGTCCTTGGTTCGCCCATCAGGGCGGGCGCGGCGTCCAAGGTGCAGGAGCTGCAAGACGTAGCCAAGCGCATCGCCGCCTACGCCCCGGCGCGCAACCGCATCAGGCAGTTCCTCGACGAGCAGGGGCGCGAGATCTTCACCGAGGCCGTTCCCGGCGTGCGCGGGACGGTCCTCCGCCAGCGCCAGGCCATTCCGCTAGCCGACCGCGAGGACATGAAGCTCCTGCTTGAGGGGCATAAGACCGCCGAGGAGGTAGCCCCACACGTCGTCGAGCGGGCCGCGAAGCTGAAGCAGGTATATGACCGATTCGGCGAGATGGGACAGGAGTCGGGACTCCTGCACCCCGGCGCGCCAATGGTCCGCAGCCGTTACGGCACTCCCGAACCGGCGTACTCAGGCCCGAACATCCCCAAGGACCCAGAGGAGGCGGCGCGCTACATCGGCGACCTCACCAAGCTCGGCCACGAGGGAAAGCGCACCGTGGGCTTCCACGAGCGCGTGGAGCACAAGTATTTCGAGCCCGAAATCCACGACGCCGACGCACTCAGGGGATTCGAGGCGTACAAGAAGTACGCGCCCGAGCAGTTCGCTGCTGCCTACGCCTTCGGTGCGCCGGGCGAGTACACATCCCTCGCCAAGACGGTCGAGGGGTTCGGCAAGCGCACGCTTGCGCCTGGGGCGTCGGTCTCCAAGTCGACCGGGAGGCTGGTCGAGCAGCGCATCCCCGGCGCCACAGTCGCCGAGGGAGGGACGAAAGCCTTCGGTCGCGACATCAACGAGCTCCTGAACCGGGCCTCGGCGGGGGGGCTCTCGCCCGCCGACCGGGGTGCCCTGGAGCGGATGACCGGCACCCTGAACCAGATCTACCACACGGGCGAGCGGAGCCCGGCGGCCGCCCTCGCCGGCAAGGCAGTGGGAACGACGCTGCTGCCGCTGTCGTGGCTGCAGCAGTACGGGCAGCAGGCCTGGAACATCGCGAAGCCCGGCCTCCAGAAGAACGTCGAGGGGCTTGTCCGCTACTCGCTGGACCCAGACTTCCGTGCGCTGATCAGGGCGAGCGGCGGGCAGGGCAGCTCGATGGAGCACCTTTTCAACGAAATGGTGGGCGAGCCGGGCGCGCTTCGCGACTTCGCTCGCGCAGGGCTGGCCCGGCTGCCGACGGGTATCAGCGGTCCCATCGAGCGGGGGGCGGCAAGGCTCGGGTCTTCGCGTCTCGGTGAAGGAGTCTCTAACCTCGCCGCCTACCTTCCCGAGAACCTCGTCGGGAAGGGTATCGGCTGGAGCGAGAGCATGCTCCGCGGGCCGCTCGGTGCGGGGCACTACGTCCACACTGAGGATCTGATCGGGCGGGCACTCGACGAAGCGGCAAGCACCGGCAGGCTAACGCGCGGCCTCTCGCGGGAGTTGCGCGAAGCAGGCATCAACGAGTCCGACGTCCTCGCTGGATCGCCCGACCTTCTCTCTGCACATACGCTACGCAACGCTGGCGCTAATCTGACAGGACGCTATCAGCTCATGTCGGGCGACCCCGGGCACTCAAGTGCGCGGATCATCGGATCACCTTGGGGTCGCGTGGCAGCGCAGTTCAAATCGTTCCCGCTCGGCGCTACGCGGCTCTTCAAGAGCGACGTGCTGGACCCGCTGGGCTCGGGCATCGCGAACCGCGACATGTCAGAGTTCTCGCTCGGAGCCGGGCGGCTCGCGCGCCTAGCCGCTGCCGGCTACGCCAGCCATCTCGCGGTGCAGACGGGGAAGAATATCGTCAAGGGGAAGAGTCCCGCGGATTGGGCCTACGACGACGTCCCCAGTCAGGCGGCGAGCACCAACATGGGCCTGCTCTACGATGTCCCAGCGGCCATCTACAAGGGCGAGAACCCCAAGACGGGGGAGTGGAGTGCCTGGGAGGCGGCCAAGAACCTGGGTGAGTTGGCGACCCCCCCGATCGTCGGTGCCTTCCGCAGGCCCGACCCGGTGCGGTTCGGTGCGCTAGCCGCCAACGCGCTCCTGCCCAAGTTGGGCGCCGCAGGGACGATGTTCCTGCCCGCAATCGAGCAGTATCGGAAGCCCGACGAGAACCCGATCGCGAAGCTGCGCCGCGAGATCGAGCAGTTGAGGCAGCGTGGACGCTGATGGACCGCTTGGTCCTCGCCGTGCTCTGCGCACTGGTGGGACTCCTGATGTTCATCATGGCCGAGCGGGAACTGGCGTTGACCGATCGGGTTGACGCCCTCCACCATCAACTCGATGCCCTGAAGCTGAGCGTCCAGCACAGCGACGAAGTTGGCAGCCCGGCGCTCCGCCGACACATGGATCTGCCCATGTCCCAGGCTCACCTAGGGCAGGATCGGTGTGCTTGCCCGCCTTTGTTTCCCTGACTCAGTTCTCCTGAAACTGCGCCATGTGCTGCTGGTATTTTCTGCGCCACGCCTCCGCGCGCTCACTCTGCCGCGCCTCCAGCCGGCGGACTTCTTCCATCCTGTCGTACAGTTCTAGTACCTCGCGCTGGTGTTGCGCTTGCTTCTTCTCCCGCTCCCGTAACTCTCGCTCGGCAGCCTTTATCTCTTTCCGCCGTTTCCGCTCGTAAGCATCTTCGGCCCTGGCCTGCTCCTGCGGGGTCATCAGCACCCAAGGCTTGGGGCCTCGGCGCTTCTTTTCCTTGACCGGCAGTGGCGCCGGCCGCACCACTTCGGGCAGATCGGCGAGCGCACGCCTGAACGGTCCCGGGTGGAAAAGTGCTAGTTCGCAGATGTCGTCGAACTCTCTACTCCAGATCCATTCCCTCGCAGTGAGAATCTCGTTCGTGCGCCGTAGCTCGTACTCCCGGGACTTCGATCTGGGCTGCCCGCCGAGGGCATCGCGGATGGCGTTTTCGATGACGCCGCGCCAGACTTCTATGCACGCGGTGATGGCCGGGTGTATCGGGAAACCCAGCGAGCCGATCGGCTCCTCGAGGAGGTAGGTACGGCTCCGATGCTCAGTCCCGGGACGGAAGGCGTAGAGCCCGCTCCGGTGCGCGCCTGCCGGGCGCATCCGCGTGCCTGCCTCCCATGACCCGTACGCCGGGTTCATCGCTAGACCTTCTTGGCAAGCCTAGCCCAAGTCGTCCACGAGAGAACCACCATCGGCTCGGAGCGGTCGCGGCGAAGGAACAGCAGATCATTCTTCCCGAGCCAACGTTCAAGCAGCGAGAAGCCGCTGCCGTTGCCGCGAGCTTTGACCTCGGCGCGCATGCCGTCGATCATCAGGTCACCGGGGTACTCGCGCACGGCACCGGACAGCGGCACCCGATGGGCCTCGAAGCCTGCATCGCGGCAGAGATGGACGATCTCCCTCTCTGCGCGCAGACCCTTACTGCGGGACTTCGCGCCCATTGGCTTTCGCGGCTTCCCGTTCGGCGCGTTCGCGTGCCCATCTTTCCTCAATGTCCTTGCGACGTTCGAGGTGGATGATGATCGACCGGCCTGGGAAGTAGTAGGACCACTCCACGTCGACGTGAACGCTCACATCGTATTTCTTTGCCCACGCAGCCAGCTCGGGCAGGTCGCGATCGTAGATGCCGTAGGGCTGAGTCAGCAGGACGCGGTAACCTTTGGAGTTCTTCCAGCACGAGGTGTGATCCATGCCTGGGACTTGGCATCTCTCCGCATTAACTGTCCGCCAGTTGTGGCGGCCGCTCAGGAGCATGCACCCGCAGCCGCGCTCGGAGAGCAGTTTCCAGCCTTGCTTTTTGAACGCCTGGAAGGTCTTCTCCGCTACGGCCGCGGCGTAGATACGCGACGCCGTATCGAGACTGACTTTGCGTAGGGCCTCGATGGTCGCCCAGTGCTTCGCTACGCCCTCGCTGCCGAGGATGTTGCAGGCGCGCCGTTCGGCCGAGCCCCTGATCACCTTGATAGCCGAGGTGCTCATTTCTTCTTGACGTGCCGGTACCCGCCGGACTTCGTGATGCGCCCGGCCTTGCCCATCGAGATCGCCGTCGCGATGGCTTGCTTCTCGGGCACGCCTTCGTGGCGGAGCACTTTGATCTTCTTCGACACGAGATCGGCACTGTTTCGTTTCATGTGAAACCTCACGCCACGGCTTGCTGTTCTTGCGCTGCTTGCCACCGAACGAGGATCTCCGCAAAGGCGTCGATGTCCCTGGCGGCCCCGTAGCGGACGAGTTCGGCCTTGGTGGGCCAGAGGTAGAGGCAGCCTGTCATGTCGGCATCGGGGCCGAGCCGCTGCGCTACGGCGAGCCTCTGCGCGGCGACTTCCAGCGCGTGCTTCCGCGCCTCGTCGTCGTTCGGCCTGCGCCCGGACTTCGACTTCGTCTTGATATCGACGATCCAGATCTGCCCGCGACGCCGGATCACCCGGTCGGGGCGAACGATGTAGTTAACGCCAGCGATCGTGCCCCAGAGCGGCCGCTCGATGGCGACCATCTCGTCGGTCGGCTGGAGCCACTCGCGCCAGGTCTGGGCATACTGCTCCAGTTCGGTACCGGCGATGGACGGCCAGTGGAGGTCGCGCTCGTCCAGGTAGTGGAGCGTGGTATGGACCTTCGAGCCGCGGTCCATGGCGACCCACACGAATGGCAAATCGGGCGGCCCGCCGAACTGCCAGGCGATGGCGCCGGTGGCGGAGGGTACCTTCGTCGCGTCCCAGTAGTCTGGTAGTTCCTTCTCGTAGATCGACCAAGCTCGCCGGTGCTCGGGGACCTCGGCCATCACGCCACCTTCATGCCGACGGCCGCGAGGGCGTCGTCGAGCTGTTGCGTCAACGCGGAAAGTGCCTGACGGGCGACGTCGTATGCCCCAAAATCCGCTTGCCGTACCGACTCCTGGCGGACCTCCTGCGCTTGCCGATACTCCAGCGCCGCCTCCGCGACCTTCCGCAGGAGTGCAATCTCTCGCTCAACCGCCAGCCTCTCCTCGACGAGGTCCCTGGGGAAGCTCATAGCGGCATCGGGTCGCGCAGCCGCGCGCAGATCTCGGCGAGTTGATCCCTCTGGATCTCCGCCGTGGAGTTGTAGCCGTAGTACTCCTGCAGCCACGCCTTCGTCGCGTCCTTGGGGTGGTTCCCCTCGCAACGGGCGGCGTGGAACGCGCGGCGGTCC
>Ga0065707_10000595_pt1 | contig 17567 bp, 14 predicted proteins | sample SwiRhicommuniRL3_FD_59094 | JGI IMG/M metagenome (GOLD analysis project Ga0065707, IMG submission 59094) | Switchgrass rhizosphere bacterial communities from Rose Lake, Michigan, USA - RL3 v2 (version 2) | ecosystem: Host-associated > Plants > Roots > Rhizosphere > Soil | place: East Lansing...
GCCCACGCAATTGGTGTGGTGCCAGTAAGCACCCCGCCGAGACATGACCGTAGGTCTCACTCACCATGAGATTTGGCTTTGAGACCTGGGGTCATTTTTTCCCCGGCGCTTGGTGATAGTGCATTGGCAAGCGGGGAGATTGCTTCGTCGCCGAAGTGAACGAGCGGCAGCTCGCAAAGACACTACTTTGGTAAACCAACTGTACATACTATGATGGATCCGGTGTGGCGTCCGTCTCAATTCCTGGCACGCGGACAGGCTTGCCCGTCTATATCCCCCACCTCCGCATAAAGTAGTCCTTCATCATCGCCTGATCGAGCGGCTCAAAGAGAACCCTGACAAATCTTTATAAGGCCCGTCCCCCCTGGCTCGACCTCGCTCATAAGCGCCTCGATGAAACCGTCTCTGCCGCATATGGCTGGAAATCCGATCTGAGCGATGAGAAGATTTTGGAGAAGTTACTGGCATTGAACTTGGAGAGAAGTAAGGGCAAGGCTAGTGTATGAACAACGGGTTGGAGCGTATAATTTCAGCTATAGGTGCTTATACTGCTGCACGGCTGTATAAACCGTAGTTAGGCCCTGGAATTACAGAGAGGAGAGCACGATGAGCAACGAACAAATGGCACCTGAGACGAAAGGTGTTACGGTGAAGTTACTTGAAACGGTTGACCTTGGCCCTGAGATCGAGGGTATGGCAGGGCGCCAACTTCGAATGCGTATGGTGACCNTCGAGCCTGGAGGCGTCTTCGGCCCGATTCACGACCATAAAGACAGACCAGGCATCGTCTATATANTGCAAGGAACGATCACTGACCATCGAAATGGAGTCGCNACGGACTATGANGGGCCGGGAGTGGGCTGGCCCGAGGATAGGAACACCACACACTGGCTTGAGAACAGAGGAACGATTCCGGCAGTGGAGATCTCAGTCGATATAGTCAGACAAGAGTAAGCTCAGACCCGACATCTAACACGCGGCTCAACCGCACGCGCTTCAGTCGGCTTCGCCTCCTTTCGCGCGCCGGTTAGCCACAACGTTGGGCCGCACGACACCGAAGTGGTTTAGGGAAGGCTCAAGTTCGTGGGTTGTCCGATGTTTCAGAGTAGCAACGGAAGGAGTACAAAATGGGAACCGTAACTTCAAAAGACGGTACAAAAATCGCATATGACAGGACAGGTAAGGGTCCCGCGCTAATATTGGTTCTTGGAGCACTGAATTCAAGAAAGTCTGGAGCCAAGTTAGCCAAATTGCTTGCGGCCCGCTTCACCGTCATAAGCTATGACAGGCGCGGGCGCGGTGATAGTACCGACACTGCCCCATATTCACCTCAGTGTGAAGTCGAAGATATTGCAGCGCTGATCGGCGCGGTTGGTGAACCAGTTTGCCTTTATGGCCATTCTTCCGGTGGCGCTCTCGCGCTGGAAGTTGCAATTAAGCTGAGCAAAAAGATTGGGAAGCTGGCTATTTATGAAGTGCCATATGCTCTCGACGACACTGCACGCAAAGCTGCCAATGAGTATTACAAGACGCTCAAGAAGTTGCTCGCAGCTGGACGTAAAGACGACGCTGTCGCCTTATTTGTTCGGTCTGTGGGAGTATCTGACAAGCAGATTCAGTCCATGAAGCGCATGCCGATGTGGAAAGGATTAGAAAAATTAGCTCCAACATTGGCGTATGACAGCGAAGTTCTAGGTAAAGGCCATGCTCTGCCGGCCGCTCGCTTATCACGTATTACCATTCCGACACTTGTTATGCACGGCGGTGCCGGAGCATCGTCTATGCGTGATGCGGCTAGAGCGATCAGCGAAGCTATTCCTCAGGCGCAACTTCGTACTCTTGCTCGCCAGACACACGGCGTAAGCCCTAAAGTCCTCACGCCAGTATTGGAAGAATTCTTCTTGTGAAGTAATCGTCTTAAGATCAAGATAACAAATGCATACATGCTATATGTGCAAAGCCAAGTGTCCAAGTTAAAGCGAAAATTGCCAAAGCTCTAGCGTAGGTTTCGCACAACGCCTACGCCAACACCGTAAGGTATCTTTTAAAGACTCCTCAACATAGCCTCCTTCGGAGATGCTTCGCGACGTGCAGCAAATGTCCTGGATGTCAAGGCAATTGCTGTTTTTTATTTACCAGGGAAATGCAGGACGATCAAACGATGCAGCAGAGTGGAAACGCTGCTCGAAAGGAAATCCCGTTTCGGAGGAGATTGCTCACCTGCACTCAATTTTTGAAATTGAATTGCTGGGCAATTCATAGCGCTTCATAGCAAATCGTGCGGCGCAAGTGTCGCGGACAGCGCTGGCAACACTTGCACCTGGTGCACACCGCCTGATTTGCTGAGTAAAGCATGGTTCGATGCCGGGGAGTGCAGGTGTGACAGGACTCAAGCGCGGCAGTAGACCAACTGGGCGTACTATCATGGATCCATGGTCGCGTCCGCGCCGATTCCTGGTCTACATCCCCCATCTCCGCATAAACTGTAGTCCGGCCTCGCGTAGCTTTAGTCCAGGATCTCTACATAATCCAAGTTAATGGATTCTCCGCTTTCATGGATGATCCGCACAAAATGATCGCCGGGAGAAAGTTGCGGGGAACTCCACAGGAGGTCGAAGGCTTCCTCGTGGAAGCTATAGGACTGATCGTCAATGATCACCGTCACCGTCCCGAAATTCTTGCCGCGCTGATAGCCCAAACGGAATCGTTCCCCTGTAAAACGGAAGGAGGCTTCATCTCCAACGCCAGCTGAGAAATGTAGGGCGCCTTTGTACGCGTTCTTAGTTCCCAGATTCTTCAAAACAGTCCAGTACCGATCATAAGCAATATTGGGATCCATATCATCATATTTTCCGGCTGGGAGTGGCTGAATTTGGTCTGGTGTATACGTAGCAGAAGGAGTCGGCAGGCTTTGCGTAATCAAGGTGCTGGTTGAAGAAAGTGTTTCAGCAGGTGGTCCGGGAGAAGCATCGGGACTGGTCCCAGTGGCGGTGTCCTCTGGAGGAGTCTCGTCCTGGGTGGAGGTCGCCAGGGGAGAAGGAGGCAGCGTCGGCGCCTCGAGGGAGCTAAAGCTGGATGGAATCGCCGTCGGAGGGATGAGTGACTGGCCGAGATCGCTTATCGAAAGGATCCACCCAATTCCAAGAATCGAAACGACGCCAATTGCAATCGGGATCAGAAGTGCACGGTCGAACGAGGGGCGGGGCTGCATACCTGACAAAGTCCTGCCGCGATTTTACCGCATTCGTTTCATTACAGAGCGCCGCACGCAGGGTGTGCCAGGCAAATCACGGGCGGTGCCAGGGGGTGTGCCTGATCTGAATGATTGACAATTTGGAATCATCCATATCTTGAAAAGATTGGGGGAACATCCTGGGGAGAGTTTGCCGGAGAAATTGAAGCCGTCGGAAAGGATGTAAAACGATTCAGAAAAGGCGGCCAGAGCATGGGAGCCTATGCCGAGTATCTGTGGATCCCTGAAGATGGAATGGTGGCGCTTTCCGGGCCGTACCCGCCTGACCGAGCGGCACAAGGTCTGCGGGACGATGTAGGGTTGATCAAAGCCAAGGTCCAGGTATTGTGGACAGGTCCTCCTGCCAGACAGAGACGACAGCCTGCATACGATCGTCCGGGCGAAGCTTACTCAGGAAACAGCTGACATTGCCCTTGTCGGTCTATTCCCTGTTCGAGAAATGTTCAGGCTGTATCACCCAAGCTTTCAATTTACGATTTCTTCATTTCCTTCTGTGCCAGAAGCGCTGCTTCCACCCGATTACGTACCTGAAGTTTCTGCAAAATGTTCGTCATGTAATGCTTCACTGTTTTCTCAGATAAAAACAACTTCTCTCCAATCTCCTTATTACTGAGACCGGCTGCCAGGCTCTCAAGAATTCCTCGTTCACGGGGAGTCAACTCGTCCAGGGGACTGGCGGTTTGCTTTTGCTGCGAATGAGCTTCGCGCATTTCGAGTAGCAAGCTGGCTGCCAGCATGGGCGGCACATAGCTTTCTCCAGCCCAGACCGCATGAAGAATACGGATCAACTCTCGAGCTGCCACACCTTTCAAAATATAAGCTCGCGCGCCGATCTTCAGAGCGCCAATCAAATGATCGTCTTCTTCGGATGATGTCAAGACGACGATGCGGGTGACAGGACATTCCTCAGCAACAATCCGTGCAGCTTCCAGTCCACCGCCTGGCATATCGATGTCCAGGAGAATGATATCCGGCAGGAGATCGCGAGCCAGTTGAACCGCCTCCTCCATTGTCCCGCCCTGCCCCACAACTTCAAAATCCTCTGTCCCGCCGATGATGCCCGCCAGGCCTTCGCGAAACAAGGTATGGTCGTCTGCGATCACAACATGGATCTTATCGCTCATCGTTGCCTTCTTCCGCCCGCAGAGCCAGCCGGGCCGTCACCTGTGTTCCTTTGCCTATCTCACTCTTCACCGAGAAAGTACCCCCCAGACTCTCCACGCGTTCTCTCATCCCGGCCAGCCCAAGGTGCCCATTGAATGTCGCTGTTGGCTGGCTTACAAAGCCTGGTCCCTCATCCGAAATTTCCAGTGCGAGCAGGTCACCATCCATTAATGCCCGTATCTGTTGGTTGGCTCCCCCTGCATGGCGGTATGCGTTGTTGAGCGACTCCTGTAAAACTCGATAGACTGTAATTTTTACTGGCAATGCTGCCTGCTCAGGCAACGGTGCTACATCCAGTTTTACGCGGCTGCCAGTGCGCCGTTCATGGGCGCGGACTGCCCGGATCACTGTTTCGGGAAGCGAAAGCTCTGCCAATTGCGGCAGGCTGAGCCCGCTGGAGATGGCGCGGATTTCCTTCTGGGCATTCTCCAGCGGGGACTGGATGCCCGTCAATTCCTCGACGAAGGCTGAGGTGGCCTGGCTCTGTTCCGAGCGACCGATCAGCGCATCCAGCTTCAACAGAACCAGGCCCAGGTCCTGTGACGGACCGTCGTGCAGCTCGGATCCAATCCGGCGCAGGAGGCGCTCGTTCAGCGTCGCCACACTGCCGGCAGCGCGGCGCACACGTTCGTGCAACTCCTGGTTCTGGCCAAGTAGCTCGGTCAGGCGGGAGATCTGGTCATTCAGCGTCGCCTGCTGCTGCTCAATTGTGTCGCTTGCCCGCCGGACGAAGCCTGCCAGCAGCAGGTAGATGACCAGCGTCACAGCACCCACTACGAGCCAGCTTCGGCGCTGTGACGCGGCAATTTCCTGATTGAGGGCATCCACGGTCTGGTAGAACTCTGCGACCGCGATCACCTCGTTCGTCCCGCTGAGACGGACAGGACTGTACGTCTCCAGCAGTTCCGAGCGGATGGCACGCTGGGGAGCATTTTCCGCCGCCTCCAGCTGGCTGATTTCTGCACTGACCTGTCCCAGGATGGCCTGGGCTAATCCATCCTTGATCGGGAATGTTTTCCCGGCGGTAGCCTCGTCGGTGCTGAAAATCACCTTCCCCGTGGGGTCCCAGACCCGGAAGGTAACGATCTGCTGTCCCATGGATGTATCCTGCAGTAATTTGTCCAGCTGCTCATGCCGCTGCGGCGAAAGCGTCCCCGTGCTGCCGAGCTCCTGTAAGATAGGTGCCACAAAACTGTCCACGTACAGGGCAGTTGTGGCGCCGGTGCGGTGGATGACTCCGTTCTTGATCTGGTCCCCGACCCAGATGCCGATCCCGGCCATACCTACGATCAAAATGATCAGGCTGGCAAGCATAAAACGCTGTGCGAGGGTTGGTTGTCTGACGGGGACCCGAAATGGCATTGACATAGGCATTCTCCATCCAAAAGTTCAGTGCCTTCATTATAGTAGACTCAGCCTCTTTTTTTGAATGACCAAAAGGCGCATGCCGCTTAAGACCAAAGTCTTAATCCATCTTCTACTCCTGGCACCCGGAGTTGCGACCAATGCAGATTGTGGCGGAAAATCCGTTCGGCTAAGATAGGGGCAATCAAATCTAATCAAGAGAGGCACATCATGAAAAACATTCGTTTTCTTACTTTTGTTCTAACCATTGGCACGTTGCTCCTGAGCGCCTGCGGCGCTGCAGCCACCCCAGCGACACCCGCCCCCATCGCTACGAGCGGAAGCAGCAAAGTGGACGCGATGCCGGTTGCATTTGTCGGGATCGTAGATAGTATTGCCGGTGATCAATGGGTCATCAGCGGCACGACCGTGACGGTCAACGCATCCATCGTACGCAATGGACCCTTTGGCGTCGGCGATCGTATAAAAGTGGAGGGTTTCGCCAACCCGGATGGTTCCTTCACGGTCTCGCGTGTGGAAGCTCCTACCCCGCAGGAAGTCGCCACACTGCCTCCAGTCAGTGTCGACAACTCGAACGAGGCGATCAGCAATGCAAACACTAACGATGCCAATATCAATGACGACAACAGCAACTCTGCCAATTCGAACGACGACCATGGTAACGATGTGAATTCCAACGACGATAATAGCAACACTGCCAATTCCAATGACCCGAACGCGAATATCAACGATGATCATGGCGGCAATGGGAATTCCAACGACGATAACAGCAACACTGCCAACTCGAACGATGATAAGGGTGGTGGCAGCAACTCGAATGATGATAACGGTGGTGGTGGCGGTAACTCGAATGATGACAATGGCAACAGCGGATAATTTCCAAAACCCTGCCCCCTGCTAACTGCTGGCTGCTAACGCAAAGATCGTCTGGATGGTTCAAACCATCCAGACGATCTCCCAAAAAATAATGTGTACTCATCCTTGAGTGTCAGGTTGTAGATTATGGCAAAAACTCTCGAACTCCATCGGACTCTGGTTCATCACACCCGGCAGGCTGCCCGGATGCGAAAACAATTCCTTCCCATCGCACTTTTTCTTCTATTCTTTTTAGGCATGGCTCTCATCCAGTTTGCCACGCCAGATATGCCCGATAACGACGGCTTCTACCACATCAAACTTGCCTGGCTCATGCGGACAGAGGGGCTCAAGCCGGATTTTCCTTACTTGCCGCTGAGCATCCTGAATGAGCGCGAATTCTACGATCATCATTTTCTTTTCCATGTCGCGCTGATCCCTTTCACCTTCGGTGATTTGCGCACGGGTGCAAAATCGGCGGCCGTGACCTTTGCCAGCCTGGCATTTTTAGCTGTGTGGTATCTCTTCCACCGTCAGCGGGTTCCCTTTGCATGGCTCTGGGCGCTGGGACTGCTTGGAATTTCCGATGCATTTCTCTTTCGCATGAGCATCACGCGCGCCCAATCGCTTTCCCTTGGTATGCTGGCACTTGCCTGTGCCTGGCTTCTGGAAGGCAAATACAAGCATCTTGCCGTTTTGGGCTTTATCTATGTGTGGATGTATGATGCCTTTCCCCTTATGATCGCGCTGGCGGTTCTGCATTTTCTGGCGGTCGCGCTGACGGAGCGTCGCATCGAGCTTCGTCCACTGCTGTTTGTTGCGGGGGGCGTGATTTTGGGAATGCTGATCAACCCCTATTTCCCGCAGAACCTGATCTTTTCCTATCATCACATGCTGCCCAAGCTTGCTAATGCCACCTCGGTCAGCGTGGGCAACGAATGGTATCCCTACGATACCAAACAACTTCTGGATAACTCGCTCCCGGCGCTGATGGCTTTTGCAAGCGGCATACTCGCTTTGGGACTCACCGGTCGCAAGATGGACGTGCGCACGGCACTGGGACTCTTTACATCCCTGCTCTTTGGACTCATGCTCTTTCAGGCGCGGCGCTTTGTGGAATATTTCCCGCCTTTCGCGCTGATCTTCGCGGCGTTTGCCTGGACACCTATGTTCGAATCAAGGCCTGCTTCGGAGCCATCCATTGCTTCTCCCCGTCTTCGATCCATGGGCTTGTTGCAGAGTTATCTGCCTGTGACTGTGTTATCGCTGGCGGTTGCCCTCGGTATTGGCGGGTCGATTTCTCCTGCACGTGCTGCGATAGATGGGTCCAAACCCTACGGCCTGTACGCGAATGCATCTTTATGGCTGGAGAAAAATACTCCGGCCGGTTCACGCCTATTCCAAACAGATTGGGACGATTTTCCGCGGCTCTTCTACTACAACACGCACAATACCTATCTGATCGGCCTTGACCCCACCTATTTGCAATTGTATGACGCGGACCTTTACGATCTGTGGGTGGATATCTCACAGGGTGATGTGAAAGATCCTTCCAGGATCATCGCGACTACATTTGGCTCTCGCTACATTCACACCGATCTCAACCACCGGGATTTCCTGAAAGTCGCTGCGGAGGATCCGGGACTGAAAGAAGTCTATCGGGATGATCAGGCCGTCGTTTTTGAAGTGGTAGCGCAGTGAAACTGCTTGCTCAAATAACAAACTCCTCGATGCTGATCGGGGAGTTTGTTATTTGAGCAAGCAGGCCGTCTGCACGGCAAAGACGATCATTATGGGAGTACAGCTGGTCAAACCCTGGTTTAGATATTGTCTGGCATAGCCGATACGCTTCATCTCCGATCTGCTGACTGAAACTGCCAGTGCTACTGCCGAGGCGAAAGAGTGGTTGATTTGGCCTGGTCCACTAGTAGGACTGATTGGTATTGTGAGGGGAGCGATAGCTCTTCGAAGGGCTCGTTGATCAGCGCAATCTGGTACTGATAAATTATGCAAATCAGACTTTGACAACAGCGTACAAACCCGTGAAAATGCAATGTCAACGGCCTATACATTACTCATGAAAATGGGACTCCACAAAAGGAGGATCCCATCGTTCGGAGTGAAACGAAATTATTCAGCTATGCCTGTGGTGTCAATTTTCAACTGTGTAGCAAGCTCCAACAAGGATTGGTGTTCGACATTGCTGATGAGTGCCTTTTCTTGAAGAATATTCAGGCAATTATCGAATTCAACAAATTGCATCATAATCAAACCCTTTTCGAGCATTGCGTGGAGAAATGTATAGGTCGATGAAGATTCCATAAAAGACCTACTTTCTCGAATGCTGGATTATCCCACAAAGGGCCCGAGTCTACAAAAGGAATGATACAACCATGAACGAACTCACACAACAACCGGAGCCGTAAGCCCTCACGGTATTAAATAAGGTTATGACCCAGGCCGGGCGTGCCTGCAACTGGACTTTATGACAATCCGCAAGCATGGCGAGGTGTCATATGGAGAATTGTCGAAGCCTTCAAAGCCTGGCAGTTACAGCAAGGCTATCCAATTGGATAGTATCGACGGAAGATTATCCACCGTCCGTACTATAATGGATCCATCGTTGTGTCTGCCCAAATGAGCAGAAATTACCGCTTGTCCACACTGCCGCCATGCGGCGTGCTACGCTTATCCACGGGATTGCTACGCTTATCCACGGGATTGCTACGCTTATCTCACTATAGTAACTTTACTTTTCATATGTGCTTGTAGGCTGAAATTTATACTTCACGTAAACGCATGTCTACATGCGTGCGGCACTCTGTGAAATTCTTAAGGAGGTTTCCATGGACGAGAAATTACAAAAAGAACTTGAACTCCAAACTCAGAACTTCAAAGGACTTATCGCTGATTATTGTCGCTTTGAAAGTGTCGCGGCACAAAATCGCATGATGAAAGAAACCGCGGACTGGGTTGAAACTCTTCTTAAAGAGACAGGCTTCCAAACCCGCCAGCTTAAAGTGGAGGGCGCGCCCAACTATGTTTTCGGAACGATGAACGGCCAAAGCGATTTCACGTTATTACTTTATAACCACTACGATGTGCAGCCTGAAACTCCGATCGAACTTTGGAACAGTCCGCCATTTGAAGCGACAGAAGTTGACGGCAAATTCGTCGCACGCGGGATTTGTGACAACAAAGCGGAATTGATTGCGCGTATTTGTGCAATCCGGGCCATTCTGGCCGCGGACGGTGAACTCCCCATCAACATCAAATGGATCGTCGAAGGGGAAGAGGAGATTGGGAGTCCGCACTTTGAAGCACTGACAAAGCAATTTGGTGACGTACTCAAAGCCGATGGCACTTTATGGGAAGGCGGTGGATTCAACGAGAAAGACCAGGCAACCGTGGCTGTCGGCTTTCGGGGCATGTTATATGTGGAATATAGTGTCGAGGTCATGAAGAGTGACGCGCATTCCGGTTCTGCGCATGCTCTGCCAAGCGGCGCGTGGAGATTGGTCAAGGCTTTGGCAAGTCTTAAAGATGAGAACGGTCGAGTCCTGATCCCGGGCTTTTATGAGGATGTCCGTGAACCCACTGAATCCGAAAAACAAATCATGAAAGACAGCGTTGACCCTGAGCAGGAGGAAAGACTCAAGGCGATGTATGGGATCGATTCATTTCTCCACGACCGGAGCGGCTATGAATTGGAAGCCTCGGTATTCGAACCCACCGCGAATATTGCGGGACTTTTGTCAGGCTATACAGAAGCGGGCGTGAAGACCGTCCTGCCTGCGAAAGCCATGGCCAAAATGGATTTCCGTCTGGTCCCGGACCAGGACCCCAATGATATTTTGAAAAAACTCAAAACCCATCTCAAAGCGCAGGGATTTGAGGATGTACGAATCAAAAAGCTGGGGGAAGCAGAACCTGTCGTCACGCCCATTGACGGTGAGTTCGTTCAACGCATCAGAAAGATTTGCCAGGATTTCACGGCGAAAGAGCCCGAGATCACGGCTCTGGTCGGTGGAACTCTTCCACTATTGGGATCCATGAAAAGAAATGTGGGCGTGCTGGGAATCTCAACCTCCGGGAATCCATCCTACTATGGCAGTGGTGCTCATGCTCCGAATGAACATATCCGCTTGCGTGATATTCCACGGGCCATTGAATTTAACGCATTCATGTTTACACAACTGGGAGACGTGTAAGCGGATCAGCTACTCGTCATAAGAAGATAAAATTACAGAGTGCCGCACGCATGTAGACATGCGTTACCTTTATTTGAAATATGGATTTCAGCCTGCAAGGACATACAAAAAGTAAAGTTATTATAATCAGACAAGCGGCAGGAAATACATATGAAACGTTTCTTCCGAACCCGCTTCAGCGGTCACGAGGACCACGCCCTGGGGATGATCGTCGGGTTGGCGGCCCTCAAGCTGGTCATTCATTTGCTGACCAGCTCCAATTACAGCTATTTCCGCGATGAGTTCTACTATCTGGCTGCCAGCAAGCACCTGGCATTCGGCTACGTGGACTTCCCACCCTTCATTGCCCTACTTACGGCCTTTGTGCGCCTCACGCTTGGTGACTCTCTCCTGGCATTGCATTTCTTCCCGGCGCTGGCAGGCGCAGGGGTCATCCTTTTGACTGGGCTGATGGCCCGCGAATTGGGCGCGGATCGCTTCGGGCAAGGCCTGGCGGCCCTGGCCGTTTTGGTCGCGCCGCAGTATCTGGGGATGAATGCCCTTTTGACGATGGATTCGTTCGATCTGCTGGTCTGGGCCGCGGCGCTCTACGTGCTGATCCTGATCCTCAAGTATGACCGCCCGAAGCTCTGGCTGGTCTTCGGCCTGGTGATGGGCATCGGCCTGACGATCAAGGTCACTCCGCTTTACTTCGGCCTTGCGCTGGTCGTTGGGCTGGCATTGACGCCCGGTCGTAAACATTTCCGCAGTCCCGATCTCTATCTGGGCGGAATGCTCGCCCTGGCATTTCTGCTCCCGTACCTGATCTGGAATGCCGCCAATGGCTGGCCGACAATCGAGTTCTGGCGTAACTACGGGAATAAGGTATTCCAGGCCTCTCCGTTCGTGTTCCTACTCCAGCAGATTGTCATCATGCATCCGTTCACTTTTCCGTTGTGGTTGAGCGGCCTGGTGTACCTGTTCACTGAAAAGGGAAAAGCATATCGCCTGTTCGGCTGGATGTATCTCGTCCTGTTCCTGCTCTTCATGCTCCAGCACGCCAAGAATTACTTCCTGGCTCCCTTCTATCCGGTACTGTTCGCCTGCGGGACGATCGCCATGCAGCAGTTTGCCAGTTCGCGCGGCTGGCACTGGCTGGGATGGCTGCGAGCCAATTACATTCCGTTCCTCGTCCTCGGCGGGATCCTGCTCGCACCACTGACGATCCCCATATTGCCGGTGAACGCCCTGGTGACTTATGTGCACGCGCTGGGCGGCACAAATGTAAAATCCGAAAATTCCGACACCGGTATCCTCCCTCAGAATTTTGCGGATCGCTTCGGCTGGGAAGAGATGGCTGCCAACCTGTCTGATGTTTATCGCTCGTTACCAGCCGAAGACCAGGCAAAGGCTTGCATTTTCACTAGCAACTATGGGGAAGCGGGCGCGTTGCAGTTCTACAGTTCCAAGTACGATTTGCCGCCTATCATCAGCGGACACAATAACTACTATTTGTGGGGCCCGGGAAACTGCCGCGGCGAAGTGGTCATCTACCTGGGTCAGGCCAATGTAGATGACCTGAAGCAGGGATTTACCGACGTTCAGCAGGTGGCGGTCAACAAATGTCAGTATTGTATGCCGTACGAAAATAACCTTCCCATTTTCCTCTGCCGCGGAATCAAAATGCCTATCGAGCAGACCTGGCCACAGACGAAGTTCTTTCAATAAAAACTGTCTCAATTTTTTGTGGAAATACTACCCTATAGTAACATTGTGATCACCTTCGATCATAGCGGGACCGGCGGCAGCGACAAACCCGACGTGGACTATTCCACACGCATGTTGGCTGCGGATGCAGTAGGACTGCTGCAGGCGCCTGACATTCCCCAGGCGCACGTCCTCGGGCATTCGATGGGCGGCCGCGTGGTGCAATGGCTGGCGCTCGACCATCCCGAACGGGTTCGCAGCCTGGTGGTGGCGGCTGGCAGCCCCGGGAAAATCGATCCTCGCAACCCCGTCATGCGCGGGATTCCGCTCAACGACGCGGTGGAGTTGGCAGAAAAAGGATATGAGGGATTTATCCGGAGCCTCTTTGCCAGCCCGTTCTTTTTCACACCAGAATTTTGCCGTGATCACCCCGAGGTCATCCAAAGGCTGATTGACACGTTCTGGACGAATCGTCCGCCACTTAAACTGTATCTGCGCCACACCGTTGCCCGGCAGCAGCACCCCCTGATCAACAGGTTGCCTACACCTGCCAGATAGTTTCACCGTTCAAAATGCGCTCGATGACGACGGGAAAGGCGGAGAGAGGGATCGGTTTGCCAATCGCACCATCAAAACCGCTTTTGCGCAATCGTTCGACTTCCTCGTTCATTACGCTGGCCGTCAAGGCAACGACTTTTGTATCGCAGTAAACAGAGTCCTCACGAATCATCTTCAGCATCTGAAACCCGTTAAACGGAGAAACGTGGATATCCAACAAGATGATGTCCGGACGTACCGGAAGATCCCGCAGTCTTGAAATAAAGTCCGCGCTATCTTCGAAGATCACATAACTTTTTGCAGTAAGGGTTTTCTCGACCAACAGTTTCATGACTAGGCGATTGGAAGGATCATCTTCCACACAAAGAAGGCAATCTATATTGATCACGGTGTACTCCTTCGATCGACTGGCAATGTAAAGAAGAATGCAGACCCTTCTCCGCTCTGGCTGTCCACCCACAACTCTCCACCGTGCGCCCGAACCAGACTGTGGGAGATTGGCAATCCCAGCCCCGTTCCGTGCACCTGTCTCTCACCATTTTCTGCCTGGATGAACGGTTCGAAGATCAAACCCTGTTTGTCAGGCGGGATGCCAGGCCCTGTATCGATCACGGCAAACAACACTTCCTGGCCCTGATTCTTCACGCTCACCGTGACGGTGCCTTTGTTTGTGAACTTGATTGCATTGCTGATCAGGTTCAGGAGCACCTGCCGCAGGCGCCGACGATCACAAGAGACCATTGGCAGGTGTGGATCAATATCTCGGATTAACTGCAAGCCCTTCTCTTGTAGCAGACCACCGACAATGCTCAACGTCGCTTCCACCTCTACCTGCACGCTCACTTCATCTTCCATAAACAACGTTAGTTGTCCGGCCTGGATTTTGCTGATATCTAACACGTCATTGATCAAGTTAAGCAGATGTTTCGAACTATAGAGCGCCTGGTCCAGTAATTCGACCTGTTCCTGGTTCACCGGACCGATCATGCCTCTGGCGACCATCTCCACAAAGTTGATGATGGCATTCAAAGGTGTCCTAAGCTCATGGCTCATGCTCGAGAGGAAAGCGCTCTTTGCCTGGTTGGCTTGTTCAGCTGCCGCATGGGCTTCTTTCGCTTCGATGAAGAGCCGCTGGGTTTCGTCGAAGAGACTGGCGTTTTCGAGGGCGACACTCATGGAAGAGGCGAGCGTTTCCAGAAGTCGGACATCCGCGTCAGAAAAAGCATGTTCCCTTTCCAGGTTCTGTAATGAGATGAATCCGCTGACTCTGTATCCCGAGGTCAAAGGTACGAAAATCATCGATTTGGGTGCCTGGGTTCCCGGCAGCAGGATCATTCCAAACTTGGTTTGCCATTCCGATGAATTCTCATTGATAACAACCGTATTTCTAGACTGTATGAGGTAGCGTTGAAGTCCGGTAAATGGATAGGACTCTGAGTAATAACGTGTTCCGTTTTCGCGATTATAAGTAACCTGTGCCATCTCATTGATGTGATCGAAGGTAACGATCAACAAGCTTTGGGCATCGAAAATTTCCTGCATCTTATCGCCCACCAATTCATAGATGGCTTGCATATCCAATTTTGAAGATAGGCCCTCCTGCACGCTATTGATGATGGCGAGCTCGGCAGCGCGCTGTTCCGTCTCTTTGAGCAGACGCTGCGTCTCATCAAACAGGCGGATATTTTCCAGGGTGATGCTCATCGAGGAGGCAAAGGTGGATAGCAAGTTGACATCGGACTCCGAGAAGGCATTTTCCCGTTCTATATTCGGAACACTAATGAACCCTCTCACGTCTTCCCCGGCCATGATTGGAATATAGACAATTGATTTGATCTGCTCCTGAGTACCAGCAATATTTACCATCTCGAATCTAGCGATGGCTTCTGTGAAATTCTGGTTGATCACCAGTGGCTTTTTTGTCGCAATCAGGTGTTCCGTCAGCTTGTTATAGGGGAATGACTCCTCGATGTAGTATCGTTGCCCTTTTTCGAAGCTATATCTGACACGACGAGTTCGAGTAGCCGGGTCGAAGGTCAGGATCCAAAGATGATGTGGGTTGAACAGATCGCGGATCTTATCTCCCACCAGATCGTAAATGGACTGCATATCCAGTTTGGATGCTAGCCCTGCCTGCACGCTGTTTATGATGGCAAGTTCCGCGTTGTGTTGTTCGGTCTCCTTAAGCAAGCGTTGCGTTTCATCGAAGAGGCGAGCATTTTCCAGGGCGACGCTCATCGAGTTGGCCAGAGTCTGAAGCAGGCGCAAATCGGAGTCGTTGTAGGCATTCTCTTTATCGAGGTTGGCAATCCCAACCATGCCCTTGAGTTCTTTTCCGAGCATGAGGGGCACGTACATGCCTGATTTGTACTCTTCACTGTTCTCAAGGACCGCTCCACCCAGGCCGCGATACTCCTCGAGCGTGCGATACGTGATCGGTTGAGGCTGATCGACCATCAATGCCGCGATCGGATGCTCAGCGAAGGGACGAGCTTCGATCTCGAATCGTTTTTTCAGAAAGCAATACGGAGTGTCTAGTAACTCTGTTTTATGGTCGAAGAGATAAATGGCAGTTCCCTGTGCGTGGAAGATATCGCGGATTTTGTCGCCCACCAGATCATAAATGGCTTGCACATCCAGTTTGGAGGCCAGCCCTTCCTGCACGCTGTTAATGATGGCAAGCTCGGCAGCGCGCTGTTCCGTCGCTTTGAGCAAATGCTGAGTCTCGTCAAAGAGGCGAGCATTCTCAAGGGCGACACTCATGGAGGAAGCGAGTGTGGATGACAAACTGATATCCGACTCAGAGAAGGCGTTTTCCTTTTCGATGTTTTGAAGGCTAATAAATCCTTTCACCTCATTATCGGTAATGAGTGGCACAAATATTGCAGATTTGAAGCTATCCGTATTCGCAATGGATACCATCTCGAATTCAGCAATTCTGGCGTCTGCGTCCTGGTTAATGACCAGTGTCTTTTTTGTCGCAATCAGATACCCCGTCAACTTGTTATAAGGAAGCAGCTCTGACGGGTAAAAACGTTGTCCATTTTCAAAGCTATATTTGACTTGACGGGTTCTCGTCGCTGGGTCAAACGTCAGAATCCAAACGGACTGTGCGCTAAATAAATCGCGGATCTTATCTCCCACCAGGTTGTAAATCGCCTGCATATCCAGTTTGGAGGCTAGCCCTTCTTGCACGCTGTTAATGATAGCCAGCTCAGCGTTGTGTTGTTCCGTCTCTTTTAAGAGGCTTTGGGTCTCATCGAACAGACGCGCGTTTTCGAGAGCCGTGCTCATGCTGCTGGCAAGGGTTTGAAGCAAGCGCACATCCGATTCGCTAAACGCATGTTCACGCTCCACATCGCCCAGTACAAGTAAACCGCGTGCCTGGTTATTCACTACCAATGGCACGAATACCGCTGATTTGGCAGGATGTCCTCCGGGCAAGATTTTCGAGCCGTACTTCTCTGTTTCCTGGATCAAATTTTCGTTAATCACCAACGTTTTGCCAGTGCTTAACACGTAAGAGCTCACTCCGAAATCTGTCACGGGAATGGGATCCATCGCAATACGCTTTCCCTGATCAGTGAAATAAGGAAAACGAATGAGATTTGTCTTGGGATCGTGGATACGAATCTCTGCGTCAGCATTGTGAAAGATCTCGCGAATCTTGTCCCCCACCAGATCATAGATGGACTGCACATCGAGCCTGGAGACAAGCCCTTCTTGCACACTTTGAATCATGGTGAGTTCGGCATTTCGCTCGTCCGCCAATTGGCGTAGATGTCCGTTTTCCTCCAGGAGGCGTGCGTTTTCCACCGCCTTATCATCGGCGTCCGAGACGTGAGTTTTCAGTCTGGTTGTTTTTTTTCTTATAGGGGATGACCGTTTTTCCACTTCGAATATTCCTCAAGTTTCTTGGACAAATATACTTTGCCAGTTAACGTAACAATAAAGCCAGGAATAATCATTTTCTATTTCTTACCTCTCTATTAAAGAAGAAAGAGGGAACGAGCAGAAATATGCCGAATATTTTAGCGCTGTTTCATTGCATTCTAAGCGGTTTCGTGGCTGACCGCCCCCTATGCTTAAGTACAGTGTTCCGCGCCTTCGTTTGAATGGGACGGAATCAAATCAGATTATTCTTCAATGCCACAACCAGGGCTTCCGACCGATTTTGGGCCCCCAACTTTCTAAAAATATTAGCCGAATGATATTTCACCGTGGAAAGAGTGATTGAAAATTTCAATGCCATTTGCTGCAAGGTAAGACCATCCGCCATGGCTACCAGGATCTCGAGTTCACGGTCTGTCAGGTTGAATTTTTCGGTCGCAGGAGGGGCTGCCTCCGGAGAGATCAACTTTTCGATGACGTTCGGCGAAAAAACGGCTTTGCCCTGCATCGTCGTACGAATGACATTCACAAGATCGTTTGTCAGCGCATCCTTCGTGATATAGCCGACTGCCCCACCCCGTAAT
>Ga0065707_10000900_pt1 | contig 17565 bp, 13 predicted proteins | sample SwiRhicommuniRL3_FD_59094 | JGI IMG/M metagenome (GOLD analysis project Ga0065707, IMG submission 59094) | Switchgrass rhizosphere bacterial communities from Rose Lake, Michigan, USA - RL3 v2 (version 2) | ecosystem: Host-associated > Plants > Roots > Rhizosphere > Soil | place: East Lansing...
CCAGTCGTGCTGTCGTTATTCACTACATCTGACGAGATCGTGCAACGGCCTACTCGGCGATGTCGATCCACAACGCCAGCTCGAATCCATTTTCTCGGAGCGTAGTACGCGCAAAAGTCATGGACGCGCGCCGAGCGTCGTGTTATATCCACCGAACAAGCTAATCAGATCATCTTCGTCTCTCGTTTGGCGAACCAACGGGGCGCCCGCCCCGCGTCACTGCGAGGTGTTTATGTCTTACGGACGAATGTGTCTTGCGTTAACGGCCATCCTGCTCCTGCTCGTCGTTTCCGTTCCCGCACACGCTCAGGTCACAACGGCCACGCTGGTCGGACTCGTTCGCGACAATTCCGGCGCCGTCATTCCCGGCGCCAGCGTGGTGGCGACGCACGAGGGCACGGGAGTGGCTCGCGAGGGCATCAGCGACGCCAATGGCGAGTTTGTGTTTTCCGCGTTGCCGAGCGGCCCTTATACCGTGCGCATCGAGTTGACGGGCTTCAAGACGATCAGTCAGCGCGGCATTCAACTTGGCGCCGGACAAACACTGCGCCAGACCTTCACGCTCGAGGTGGGCGCCATGTCCGAGACGGTGACCGTCACTGGTGATGCACCGCTCGTCGAGACGGCCACGTCGCTGCAGGCAGACAGCCTCGGGTCGCAGGAGGTACGTGAACTGCCGGTCAACCGCCGAAACATTCAGAACCTGATCGGACTGACCGCCGGCGTTGTGATCACGGGTACCGGGGCAGCGGGCGGCTCGGGCGGCGTGCAGATGAACGGGGTCGCGTCAGGCGGCACTGGCATCACGGTCGATGGCACCGAGGCGAACTCGAACCCGGAAGGCCGGTCGCTGACCCAATATGGCAGCGAGAACCAGATCTCCGTCATGAGCCTCGACTCGATCGCGGAGGTCCAGATCGTCAAAGGCGTGCTGCCGGCCGAGTATGGCGGCGTCGCCGGCGGGCAGATCAATGTGATCAGCCGGTCGGGCACGAACAACTTCAACGGCTCGGCCTTCTACAGCGGTCAGAACGAGAAGTTGAACGCGCGCGACTTTTTCTCCACGGCCCAGCAGCCAGTGGGCCACTTCAATCAGTACGGCGGGACGCTCGGTGGTCCGGTGATGCGCAACAAGGTGTTTTTCTTTGGCACGTATGAAGGGTACCGCGAGACAGTCGAGCTGAACCTGAACACGACAGTGCCGTATCAAGCCGTTCGCGACGAGGTGCTGCGCGCGCTGCCTCAGCCCGAGACGAAAATCGCCCTGGACACGCTCTATCTGCCGACCGAGACGATCGTCTCGGCCGCCGGTGTCGTGAACCCGCAAGTCGGCCGATGGCGCGGACTCGGAACGCGCAGGCGCAGCGAAAATCACATCGTGGCCAAGACCGACATGGCCGTGTTCAACGGGGCGAATCTCAGCTTCACGTACACGCGTCTTCGGCCGTTTTCACTTGATCCTCGACCGAATCCGAACGGCGTGAACGATCGAGAGTTTCCAAACCGGCAGGATCGCATCGCCACGCAGTATGTGATGACGCGCGGCGCATGGGTGTCGGAAAGCCGCGTGGGATGGAACAAGGCGTACCTGGCGCGTCTCGACAAGTTCCTGTCGGTCATCGGGCCGAACCAGCCGCCCGAGATCATGCCGTACGGCCGGCGCGTGGCGTCCTTCAGCGTCAGCGGCCTGTTCGGGACGGCGCACTCCGAAATCCTGGACATGGCGGGGACGGCCTACAGTCTCGAGCAGAAATTCAGCCGTGGCTATCAGCGGCATCTTGTGAAGGCGGGCTTCCGCTACATGCGCGAGACCGGCAGTCACATCAATCCGGAAGATCCCGCATTCACCTACCAGACCTATACCGAGCTGCTCACGAACGTCGTGAACTCGCACAACACGACGTACGGCGCGCCGCCGCACGGTTCGCGCATGGACCAGTACGGCGCGTTCATTCAGGACGATTGGCGTCTCGGCAGCCACTTCGTCCTGAACGTCGGCCTGCGCTGGGACTATTACGGCGTCGCCCAGGTGTATGCCACGACTGACGTTCCGGTGGAACTCGTCAACCTGGAGAATCCGACCGATCTGCGCAAGATGGACTTCGGGCCGAAAAGAGATCCACTGCACCCCTACGAGCCTGACGGCAACAACATTGGTCCCAGGGCGGGTTTTGCGTGGACGCTGGGCGAAAATGAAGCGACGGTTATTCGAGGCGGTGTCGGCTATCTCTATAGTCCCACCCTGCCCATGACGGTGCGTCAGGCGGTGAATCACCCGACGATTCCGTACCGCGTGGTTTACAACCGCACGGAATCGGCATCGCGAAACGTCCGGTGGCCGATGTACACGGACGACGCGTTGCCGTTGGCGCAGGCAGACTCTGGTGGGCGACCCGCGGTGTTCTCGCTGATCGATACCAACATCGCCGCGCCTTATACGATTCAGTCGATGGCCAGTGTGCAGCGGGCATTCGGCCGCACGATGGCCGCAGAAGTCGGCTACATCCGGACCGATGGCAACGATTTCCCGCTGCAGCGTCAATTTACTCAGGCGTTCGATAGACAGACGGGTGTGCGGCCCAACCCGGCGATCGGCTCGCCCGGTGGCTACTACGTGGACAGCAGTCAGACGATGGACTACAACGGCCTGCAGACATCGCTCCGAAGGCGGTTCTCCAACAGGTATTCGTGGGACGTCAATTACACGCTGGGTAAGAGCGACGCCACGCAGGGTGGCGATCTCTCCGTGTACTACATCACCAGCTTCAACGCGATCCAGGACTTCTGGGACCCGGAACTTGACTATGGTCCTTCCACGAACGACATCCGTCATCGGTTCAACGCCTCGTTCATTTACGAGCTCCCGTCGGTGAACGGCGGCCAGGGCGCCCTCAATGCTGTTCTGGGGGGCTGGCAGGTTTCCGGCATCGTTCAGGCGCGATCGGGGGGTGCGCTCGTCGTCACTCAACCATCAGGAATCGGCAACAGCCGGCCTGATGTCGATCCGAGCGTCGATTTGGTGGTTGCGGATTGGCAGGATAGCTGCGGTCCCAGCGGATGCAATTATCTCAACACAGCGGGCTTCGTCAGAGTCCCGGTGAGTACGGTGACCAATGCCACACTTCGGCCGGGCACCTACATCCACAATATGGTGCGCGGTCCTGGCGACTTCAATATGCACACGACGTTCGCCAAGAGCTTTCCTCTCGGCGCCGGCACGAGGCTGCAGGTTCGAGCCGAAGCCTTCAACGTATTGAACTGGAAGAATTACAACAATCCCCAGACGAACATGAACAACGCGGACTTCGGCCGGATCACCGGTGCCGGGCGCGCGCGGGTGTTTCAGTTCGGAGCGCGTTATACCTTCTAACGCACCATTGGAAGATTGGTAGATTGGTAGATTGGTAGATTCGAATCTACCAATCTATCGATCTGCGGACCTCCTGCGTCGTTGGTGTGGTCAGAGAAATTTCCCAGAAGTCGCCGCCGAAAACGATACGTTTAGAAGGGCCTGGAAGTCCGGGAGGGCACGTGGTTCGCGCTTCACCGGTCGGTACAGCCGCGAACACAGCCGACTTCAGCAGTCCGACGACTTGATCCGTACTCTACATCTCGGGCCCGTCGCGTTTTTCCAGGTAGCAACGATTCGATATGTCATATGGATGATCCGTTACGTACACGTGGAGCAGGCCGCACCGGGGATAGCATGAAACGTCTGTGGTACCGTCTTCTTGATCGGCCATGACAAAAAGGTTCCTCGCAACGCTCGCGTCTGACGGCATGACGACCCTAACGACGAACCAGGGAGATGCCACCCAGGCCTGTCGCCAGCCTTGCGGCCTCGATGGTGGCGATGTCGATCTTCGTCATCGTCATCATCGCTTCGAAGGCCCGCTTGGCCTCATCGCCACCAGCGGCAAGCGCGTCGGTCAGCACGCGCGGCGTGATCTGCCAGGAGAGGCCCCAGCGATCCTTGCACCAACCGCACTGGCTTTCCTGGCCGCCATTGCCGACGATCGCGTTCCAGTAGCGATCCGTCTCTTCCTGATTGTCTGTCGCTATCTGAAACGAAAAAGCCTCGTTGTGTTTGAAATCCGGGCCACCGTTGAGACCGAGACAGGGAATGCCCAGAACAGTGAAGTCCACCGTCAGGACATCGCCCTTCTTGCCGCCCGGGTAATCACTGGGGGCTTCGTGAACGGCGGTCACTTCACTATTCGGAAAAGTGGTGGCGTAGAAGCGCGCCGCGTCTTGCGCGTCTTTGTTGAACCAGAGGCAGATCGTGTTCTTTGGCTTCATGTCCGTGTGCTCCTTTGCAAGCATCGCTCTCGTTACAAGCATAGCTCCTGCAACATCCATGCAGGCGGCACTCATAAGAGCCTTCTCTCTGAATCAAACAGATCATCCAGAATCGCGACAATACCTCGCACACTCGCAACAAGGCCGCGTACTACTATCCGGGCAGCTCGTGGTTTACGGTCATGCCCGGTGGCAGCTACGAATTCCTGCTGCAACCCGGCGTGCGGATCTCGATGCCCGCGTCATGATGCACTACTACGCGACTGGCATCACGCCGGCGATGGTCGTCAAGAGTGTTGGCGTCGGCTCGCAGTACGCGATCGCGCACCTGATGTGAAGGGGCAGGCGCTCGACGGTGCCAAGACCTATAAGGTGCACCTGCCGCCGAACGTGCCGGCCAAGAACTTCTGGTCGTTCGTCATCTATGACAATCAGACCCGCTCGATGCTGCAGACCGACGCGCAGTTCCCGAGCCTCGGCAGCCAGTCGCAGGGCATCGTCGCGAACGCCGACGGGTCGTACGATGTCTGGTTCGGTCCGCCGGCGCCGGCCGGACATGAGCGCAACTGGATCCACACCGTGCCCGGGAAGGGGTGGAACGTCATTCTTCGCCTGTACGGCCCAGGCGAAACCTGGTTCGACAAGTCGTGGCGTCCCGGCGAGATCGAGTTGCAGCCGTGACCGTTTGAGTGTCGAGAGCCCGGTTGTCAGCAACTTTTCCCGCGATTCCGCGTATTAGGGGCATGGGCCTCTGGCAGGACCTGCAGTTCGCGATCCGTCTCCTCGTCAAGGACAAGTGGTTCACCCTGGTTGCGACCGTCGCGCTGGCGCTCGGCATCGGCGTCAATGCCACGGTCTTTACCTTCGTCAACGCCGTTCTGATTCGCGGCCTGCCGTTCGACGATCCCGAACGCATCCTGGCACTCAACTCACGCGATCTCGCCCGTAACCGCAGCATCGGCGTCTCGTACCTCGACTTCAAGGATTGGAAGGATACGACGCAGACATTCCGATCGCTGGCCGCCTATACGGGCGGGACGATGAACGTCAGCGACGAGGGGCGTGCACCCGAGCGGTTCAGCGGCTCGTTCGTTTCGGCAAACGCCTTCTCGGTCATCGGTCAGGCGCCCGTGCTCGGCCGCGACTTTGCTCCCGAGGACGATCGGCCTGGCGCCGCGGCAGTCGTGCTGCTGGGAAACGGTATCTGGACGAATCGCTACGGTCGCGATCGTGCGATTCTCGGACGAACCATTCGCGTCAACGACGTCCCCTCGGTCGTCATCGGCGTGATGCCCGAAGGTTTCAGGTTTCCACAGAACGCCGATCTGTGGCAGCCGCTCGCGCTCGTCCCCGGCCTCGAGATGCAGAAGCGCGACGCCCGAGGGCTCGATGTCTACGGCCGCCTCGCCCCGGAAGTGCCGCTCGAGCAGGCGAGAGCCGAGTTCCTCGCCATCGGGCAACGTCTCATCAAGGCATATCCGGACACCAACAAGGATGTCCTGCCTCAGGTGCTCACGTTCAACGAGCGCGTCAACGGTGGCCCAATCCGCGTGGTGTTCCTGTCGTTGATGGGGGCGGTGGCGTTTGTTCTGTTGATCGCCTGCGCGAACGTGGCGAACCTGCTGCTTGCGCGATCCGCGCATCGCTCGCGCGAGATTGCCGTTCGCGTCTCGGTTGGGGCGACTCGCTGGCGTATCGTCCGCCAGCTCCTGATGGAAAGCGTGACGCTGGCTTTGATCAGCGGTGTTCTCGGTCTGGTGCTTTCGATCGTTGGCATCAGGCTCTTCGACGCGGCGACGCAGGATGTCGGCAAGCCCTACTGGATTCAGTTCACGATGGATGGCACCGTGTTCGCGTTCCTGTTCGGCGTGTGCCTCACCACGGGCGTCGTCTTCGGGCTGGCGCCCGCGCTGCACGTGTCGAAGACGGATGTGAATGAGATTCTGAACGAGGGTGGCCGTTCTGGGGCGGCCGGGGTCCGCGTTCGCAGATGGACCGGTGCGCTCATCGTCGGGGAGCTCGCGCTGACGGTCGTACTGCTGGCAGGGGCCGGGTTCATGATGCGCAACTTCCTCAATTTGTATCGCATGGATCTCGGCATCGACACCTCGCGGCTGGTGACGATGGCGCTGGCCTTGCCCGAGCGGAAGTATCCATCGTTCGAACAGCGGCTCGCGTTCTACCAGCGGCTGCAGGACCGGTTGCAGACGAATACTCGAATAGAGGCGGTCACGGTGACCAGTAACCTGCCTGCGCAAGGCGGCTTTCCCAGACGCCTCGCCATCGATGGCCGCCCGCTGCCCGGCGGCCGACAGCCGCCGCTCGTGACGATGCTGACGGTCGATCCGGCGTACTTCGACACGATCGGGCTGCCGGTCGTTCGCGGACGGCGGTTTACTGTCGCCGACGGCACACCTGGCCATGAGAGCGCCGTCATTAACAACCGATTCGCCCAGATGCACTTCCCGAACGAGAATCCGATCGGCCGCCGCATTGTGGTAACGCTCGATCCCTCATTCGGGCCGCCGGCGGCCGCGGATATTCCGCTATCGATGGCGGCGACGATCGTCGGCGTCGTGCCCGACGTGCGGCAACGCGACCTGAACGCGGCCGAAACCGACCCGGTTGCGTATCTGCCTTATCGGGCCGATCCGAGAACGTTCATGATGCTGATGGCGCGCAGCGAGGGAGACCCGAACGCGGTGACGTCGCTCTTGCGCGAAGAGCTCCGTGCGATCGATCCCGATCTACCGCTCTTCAACATCAGGACGATGGACGAGAATCTGGCACAGCAGCGGTGGCCGTTTCGTATCTTCGGCAGCATGTTCGCGATATTCGCGTTCATCGCGCTGATGCTCTCGGCGATCGGCCTGTACGCCGTGACGGCGTATTCGGTGACGCAGCGGACTCGTGAGATCGGTGTGCGTACGGCGCTGGGTGCCGAATCGAGCCAGGTCATGTGGCTCTTCCTGCGGCGGTCTTTCTTCCACCTGGCTGTCGGGCTGAGCATTGGGATCGCCGGCGCGTTTGGCGTCGGCAAGATCTTCGAAAGCTCCGAGCTGCTCGTTCAGACCACCGGCCGGGATCCGATCATCATCATGTCAATTGCCGCGATTCTAGCCGTCGTGGCTCTGGCCGCGAGCGTCTGGCCGGCGCGCGCGGCAACGCAACTCGATCCGTTGGTGGCGCTTCGCCACGAACATTAGGCCGACCGCCTCCGTCATCGGTGAGAGCGATGACGCCGAGCTCCCCGTCACTCCTCCAGTGCAGCCTCGATCTGGCGGCTGGCGGAGCGGAGAACCTCGAGGCGGGCAAAGCGCTTGCTGTTCGCCGGCACGAGATGCCAGGGTGCATGCTCCGTGTCCGTGAGGGCGAGGACATCACCCACAGCGATCTCGTAGGCGCCGCGTTTTCTCCGGTTCCGCCAGTCCTCAGCATTCAGCTTGTGCCGCTTGTGGCGCGTGGCTTCACGCTCGCGGAAGCGCCGCAGCTGTTCGTCGTGCGACACATGCAGCCAGTATTTCAGGACGATGACGCCGTGCTCGATCAGTTGCTGCTCGAAACGGTTCAGTTCCCCGAACGCGCGCATCCATTCATCCTCGCGACAGAAACCCTCCACGCGCTCCACCAGCACNCGGCCATACCAGGACCTGTCAAAAATCGCGACGCGGCCGTCGCGCGGGATCTGGAGCCAGAAGCGCCACAGATAGTGAGCGTGCTTCTCTTCGTCCGTCGGCTTTCCCACCGAAATGACCCTGTAATCCCGCGGGTCAAGCGCACTCGTGAGTCGGCGAATAGCCCCGCCCTTGCCCGCGGCATCCCAGCCTTCGAAGACGAAGACAATCGACCGGCCTGCCTCGAGGACGGCGCGTACCGCGCGGTTCAACCGGCCAAGCCACTTCTCGCGCTGCGACTCATAGGGCTTCTCCGACAGCTCCTGGTCCAAGGGCAGGGCCCGCAAGCGCCGCACTCCTGAGGGACGCAGCGACCGCACTATGCGCGGCGGCCCTAGACGCCGGTTCAGCCGGGCCATTCTTTTCTGCTGTTGATTGAACTGGGCGAGCAACAACTCGCCAACCAGGAGGTCCCGCCGGCGCTCGTCCTCTGAATCGATCACGGTCCAGCGGGCGCCTGGCCGGTTCGTCTGTTTCCGAATGCGCCTGGCGGTTTTAGCAAGCCGGTCGTAGATTCGGTGGTGGTGCCAGTCCTCATCGGTCACGCGCCAGGCGGTTTCGGAGTCGTCGATCAAGGCCCTCAGCCGGCGGCCCTGGGCCTCTTTGGAGAGCTGCAGCCAGACCTTCACAATCAGCGTACCGCTGTCGGACAAGAGCCTTTCAAATTCGCGGATACGTCCCGCCTCCTGGTCGAGTCGATCGCGCGTGTACTTGCCGCGAGCCGCCTCTCGCAGCGTCTCGGTATACCAAGAGCCGGCATAGAGACCGATCCGGCCGATCGATGGCAGGCTGCGCCAGAAGCGCCACTGGTGCGGGTGCTCCCGCTCCTCGTCGGTCGGCGGAAGAAATGTGAAGGTCTCGAGGCCTCGCGGGTCGAGCCAACTGGTGAGGGCGTGCAGGAGATGACCTCGTCCGGCGCCTTCCGGTCCGGCCAGCAGGAGCAGCACCTTGAAAGGCACCTCTTTCATGCCGATCTGCATGCGCAAGAGATTCTCGCGCAGCGCCTGCACCCTGGCTTGGTACTCTTGCTTCGACAGACGCTGTTTTCGTCTCGCCTTCGCCATGTGTCCTCAGAATTGGCGCGGGTTGCGCCGAAGACTCCAGATCTTGATTGTCGGTAATGTGGGGATAGATCGCTAGTCGGCTTTTGATGCCGTACTGAGCGGTCCTTCTCAACGGAAGCCGAACAGAGGCGGGAACAGGACAACCACCAGCGCCGCCCAGACGGCGTACACGGGCAGGTAGGCGATTTGCCATCGCTCCAGTTCCGCGAACGAACCACGCTGACGCACGAAGCGCGCATACAGCCACGCCGTCCACGCCAGGTTGATGAGCAGGATGAGATTCTCGCCAAGAGCCGCCACTCGATTGGGAGTGAAGCCAAACTCGGAGATGCGCTGAGCGATCGCCGTCAGCGCCACCGCATCGACCGCGAGCGCGCTGACGACGAGCAGCAGTTGCAGGCCGTCGAAGAAGTCGGGCGGTGCCTGCGGGTCGCGCGCGGAGGCGGCGTAGAGCACCAGCCCCACGACCACCGCCAGCAGCAGATCGAAGCCGATGAGCACCTCGCGCTTCACATTGATGGGGTTGCCCGTCCACGCCATCGTCACCAGAAAGGAAAGCAACAGAACGGTGAATAGCGGGGTGAACAGCCTCGTCAGTACCGGCGCCATGTTCTCGATGACGCTCTGCTTCGCTTCGACCAGCCACGATCCGATGATGACGGCCCCCGCCGCCCCGCACGGGAGCAGCCAGGGCCCGACGAACCACTCAGGATTCATGTCGATGGCGGAGAACAACATGAACGTAAAGGCGGTGACGACCCCTCCGCCGAGCGCGATGAGCACGTAATAGATGAACAGCTCGCCCGAGAACCGCACGAAGTTCATTCGCCCACCGTCGGCGAACCAGCGCCCTCGCACGTACGCGACGCCGACCGCCAGCCAAAGGGCGATTGGCAGATGCAGAGCGGTCAGCACCTGGGTGTCGCTGCGCTGCGGGACGTCGGCGAGCCGTTCTGGATTGTGGAAGGGGTAGACGTTGGCGAACACCGCCGCGGCCGCGAAAGGCAGCGCGAGCCAGAGGCCGTTGGGAGCATTCCACCCGCGCTTCCACATGAAATAGACAGCGAGCAGCGGAAAGACGAACAGGCTCGCATTGCGAAAGTAGAACGGCGGGAGTTCTTCTTGGGGGCTGAGCGGATGACCGAACAGCACCGGGACTTTGACGGCCAGGGCGGCGGCGACGGCAAGGCCCAGAACAACGAGCATCTCGGTGCGCGAGGTGTTCGCCGGCGCAGCATCGGGCGACACGACCAGTTGCTTCCACAGGCGCTCGGAATGCGCGCGGGCGAACTCGCGCGACAGCGCATCGAGGCTGCCCATGCGCTTCACCGCCACCAGGAACGCCTCATCCGCCGCAAGGCCGGCCTCGGTGAGCGCCGTCAACTGGTCGCGCAGATGGCCCTCGAGCTCTTCCACGTCGGGACCGTGAACGGCCTGACGGCGGCGCAAGTACGCACGCCATTGTGCGATTTGTTCCTCGAGCGGCTGATCGGCGAGCGTCGTCATACGGTGCAGGCCTGCATCCAGATGCCTCGCAGCGTACCGTCCACGGCTTTCCACTGCTGCCGATGGGCGGCGAGCTGCGCCCGGCCTTCTTTCGTAATCCGGTAGTACTTACGCCGCCGGCCGCTCTCGGCCGCGGCCCACTTCGCCGCGACATGACCCTGACGCTCGAGCCGGTGCAGCACGGGGTAGAGCATGCCGTCGGTCCACTGCAGGTGCCCGCCCGACAACTCGGCCACCCGCTTGATGATGGCGTAGCCGTAGCTGTCGCCCTCGGCCAGGATGGCGAGCACGAGCGGTGTGGCGGACGCGGCAACCAGGTCCTTGCTCAGGTCCATACGTAGAACCGTTATACATTGTGGTTCTATGTATGTCAACATGAGGGAGGTGAAATTCATCAATTGGCGTGTGCTGGTGCCGCTGGTACTGGTGGGTGTTCTTGCGCTGGTCCTCGCCGGCAGGCGGCTGAACGCGACGAAGCTCGGCGGGCAGGAGCCGGCCGAGCCGTTCCGCATCGCCGGCAACTTCTATTACGTTGGCGCGAACGACGCCTCGGCCTTCCTCATCACCGGTCCCGAGGGGCACGTCGTGCTCGACGGTGGCTATCCCACGACCGCGCCCATGATCATGGCGAGCATCGCGAAGCTCGGCTTCGACATCAAGGACGTCAAAGTGCTCCTGAACTCAGAGCCACACCCTGACCACGGGGGCGGGCTGCCGGTGCTCCAACAGACGTCCGGTGCCCAGTTGTGGGCCAGCGAAGCAAGTGCCGGCGTCCTCGCCTCCGGCGGTGACGACCCCGACATGGCTCTGCCGTTGAGAGTTCTCACCTGGATCGGGCTCATCGGCTACCCGGCCGCGCGTGTCGACCATCGGTTCAGGGACGGCGACACGATCCGTGTCGGGCCAATCGCGATAACCGCGCACGTCACCGGCGGCCACACGCGCGGCTGCACTTCGTGGTCGTTTCCCGCTCGCGACGGCGACCGTGTGCTGAACGTCGTGAGCGCCTGCGACCTGGGGGTGATGGCGGGGATGCGATACCCGGAACAAAGGGCCGACCTCGAGCGTAGCTTCCGTGTGCTGCGGAGCCTTCCCGCCGACATCTGGGTGACCTGCCATGCACGATCGTGGGGCAGGTATCGCAAGTTCGTCGCGAGCGCCACGGCGAAGAACCCGGTGGACCCGTTCATCGACCCTGACGGCTATCGCGGGTACCTCGACAAGGCCGAGGCGGACTTCCGAAACGGCGTCGTGCACTAGCCGGAACAAGGCGTGAAATGATGTGGATTGGGAGTCAGGAGGTCACATGCGACGTGCGGTCGTGGTACTGCTGCTGGCGCTCACAATCGTCCGTCCGCTGTCGGGGCAATCTGCCGCGACGTCGGCACCGACACCGCAGTACTCACGACTGTATGTGTTCGGCGACAGCTACTCGGACATCGGCGCCGGGTACATCGACGGCAACGGTCCGACGGCGGTGGCGTATCTCGGCTGGCTCATGGGCCTGCAGGTCGCCTCGAGCAAGGCGGCCAATGCCGCCGGCCAGAGCCTCGTGTTCGCCGTGAGCGGCGCTGGCACGGGTGAAGGCGCGGGACGCCAGGTGAAGGAGGCGTTCCTCGGCTACGGGATGATGAACCAGGTGCGCGACTTCGCCGCGCGCGTGAAGTCCGGCGAGATACGGTTCGATCCGCAGACGACGCTCTTCTTCCTCGCCGGCGGGCTCAACGACGGAAAGCGAGAGACCGCGACCACGCTCGCCAATCTCAGGCAGCAACTCCAGGTCCTTCGAGAACTCGGCGGACGGCACTTCACCATGGCGCTGTTGCCGACGAAGATCCCGCAATTCGCGGCGGTGGGGCAGCGACTGAATCCCGCCTACGAGCAATTCGTCCGCGAGGAAGCCGGCGCGCCAGGCCTCGATCTCTGGCTGAACCACTGGGGCGCCGCGTTCGACGAGGTGATGGATCATCCGGCGGCGTACGGCATCGTCAATACGACGAGTGCGTGTGCTGGACGCGCGATATTCGATCAGGATCCAACTCCGGTTGGCGATCCGGCGACGTACTTCTTCTATCACGAGGGCCATCCCTCTACGGCGGTGCATCGAGTCGTGGGGAAGAAGTTGTTCGAGGAGATTGCGTCGCGCCCGTCCACCAGGTCAGGACGATGAACGGGACCTGCAGCGTCAATGACTATTCACCGTCATCTCACACGATGCTCACCAAACGCTCAAGACTTCGTTACCTCGAACCCCGATACTGTAGCCCTCGATGGAACGACACGTTTGCGGCATTTCGAAGACTTCTCGCGAGGCTGTGCGCGCACGCCTGCTTCGATCGGATCATGTCCGGCCCGGCCGCGAAAGCATCACCTGGACGATCAACCGCGAGATGATAGTGATCGCCGGCTGGGGCCGTGCCATCCTGCTTCAACTGGCACATCCGGCGGTTGCCGCCGGCGTGCACGACCACAGCTACTTCCGGGGCAGCCTTGTCTCCAGCTTCCGGCGCCTGCGCTCGTCGGTCGGCGCGATGCTGTCGCTCACGTTCGGCGATACGGAACAGATGATCGCGGCTGCTGCCGGCATCAACTCGATCCACGATCGAGTGCGCGGCCGCGTCCGTGACGGGGCATGTGAACCGTACTCCGCTCACGATCCTGAACTGCAGCGGTGGGTGCACGCCACGCTGCTCGAGTCGATTCCGCTTACCTACGAGTTGCTGGTGCGGCCCCTGGCCCTTCACGAGCGCGATCGCTACTGCTCTGAGGCGGCCATCATGGAGCCCCTGCTTGGGATGCCGGCCGGATGGCTGCCGCGAGACTCGGGGCAGCTCGCGACCTACATGCGCGAGATGCTGGCAGGCGGGAGGATCGTCGTCACCGACACCAGCCGGACGCTCGCGCGAGCGGTGCTCTATCCGCCCCGGTGGCACGTGGCGTGGCCGGCATTCCGGGCAATGCAGCTCGTCACGATCGGATCGCTTCCGCCGTCGATTCGCCGGGCATACGGCTTCGACTGGCGCGCGCGCGACGTGCGGAGGTTCGCGCGATGGACGGCTCTGCTTCGAACATCCCTGCGGCTGCTTCCACCGCTCGCACGCGAGTGGCCGATGGCAAGGAGATAGAAGCGGCGCGTCGTCCTAACGTTGACAGACCGGACAGTAGAACGTTGACCGCCCGCCTTCGACACGCCTCCGGATCGTCCCACCGCAATTTCTCGTCCGGCATCGTTCGCCCTCCCGCTCGTATACCAGGAACGGCGACGCACGATAAGCATCATCGCGCGCCGTCTGGCGTGCGATCGCGCGCTCGAGTACCTGTTTGATCGCGGTCGCGAGGCGAAAGGCAGCATCACGGGGTGCACCCGACGGCGTGGCGAGGGTCGATGCCCGTCGTCGCGGCGACAAGCCGGCCACGTGCAAGGCCTCGCTCACGTAGATGTTGCCGAGTCCGGCCACGACCCGTTGATCCAGCAGAGCCGCCTTCAGCGATGTCTTCTTGCCTCGGCACGCGCGCGCCAGGCGTGCCGCGTCGAAGTCGCCCGATAGCGGTTCCGGCCCCAGACGGCCCAGCGCACGATGGCGCTCGAGATGACCCGCAGGGATCAGATCCATCAGGCCAAACCGCCGCGGGTCGTTGAACACGACGATCCGCGCCGACGACATATGAAAGATCACGTGATCGTGCGGATCCCGCGGCGCGACCGTTGTTGCCCGCGCGATTCGCAGCGATCCCGACATGCCAAGGTGTATGAGCAATATCTCCCCCGACGACAGGAACGCGACCAGGTACTTCCCCCGCCGCGTCAGCTCGAGTACGGTCTGGCCGGCGAGCCGTTTGGCGAACCGCGTCGGAAACGGCGCGCGCAAGTCTGGTCGACGCACATCCACTGAAACGAAGCGCCTCCGGACCATCGCCGGCACGATTCGCCGTCGCGTCGCCTCAACTTCGGGGAGTTCAGGCATCGCTCCAGCATAGTCTTCCGGGGCGGAAATCCGGCAGAGGGTAGAGGTGCGGGCCAAGGTGTCGGCAAGTAGTTCGGCAAGTAGTGACTATCACGTTTATATACTGAATGAGATACAATCTAGCGCATGTCGGACAGACCGCGGAGCGTCGATCACCTGTTGCCGTTGAAGCCCAAGGTCCTGCACATTTTGCTGGCGCTCGCCGATGGCCCGCGTCATGGGTACAGCATCATGCAGGAGGTCGCGGCCCGCACCGACGGACAGGTCCGCGTGTGGCCCGCCGCCATGTACGGCACCCTCCGCGAGCTTGAAGCACTGGAGTGGATCGAGGAGTCGGATAAGCGGCCCAGCGATGACGACGAGCGGCGGCGATACGTTGCGCTGACGCCACTCGGAAAGCGCGTGCTCAGTGGCGAGGTCAGGCGACTCGAAGCGATCGTGGATCTCGCGCGCGCGAGCCGGGCCCTGCGCCCTTCGGCCAAGGCGGAACGCGCATGAAATCTTTCGGGGCAGGCCGCGATCCTCGCGACGCACGAGAAATGAAGGAAGACGCGGAGCGGCTTCTGGACGAAGCCCGCGCACGCGGTCGAATTGAGTTTGCGGTGACATGGTTTGCGCTGCTGTGGGACCTCATCGCCGGCACCGGGCACGACCTGGCACGCGCTCTTCGATCGCTGGTGCGCGCACCTGGATTTACCGTGACGGTGTCGCTGCTGCTCGGTCTGGGTGTTGCGGCCACGACGACGCTGTTCGCGCTGGTCAACGCCGTCATACTGAAACCCCTGCCCTATGCCAACCCGGAACAACTGGTCATGGTCTGGGAGTCGAACGTTTCGCGCGAGCGCCTGCGCGAGGGGCCCTCGCCCGGCAACGTAGAGGATTGGGTCTCGCACAGCGATGCGTTCGAGGCGCTCACCGCGTGGTGGACAACCTCGGCGACGCTGCGTGGCCGCGATGGTAGTGCGCCGGTCGCAGGTGTCCAGGTGACGAAAGGCTTCTTCGAGGTCTTCCGCCGCGCGCCCCTCCTGGGTCGCACGTTCACGGACCAGGAATACCTCGGCAGGCCTTCGATCGCGTCCGGCCGAACTGGCGGCCAGGAGCCGGTCCTCGTGCTCAGTCATCGTCTGTGGCATAGCCTCGGCGCCGATCCGGCGCTGGTCGGAGGAACGGTCTTCGTTGAAGGCCGCAACTGGCGTGTGCTCGGCGTCATGCCTGCCGACTTTGCCGTGCCTGATGTCGATGCCGCTCTCTGGACTCCATGGGATATGCGCGAGGCCTATCGTGGTGCGCGATTTCCCGACGGCCCGCCTCGCGATTTTCGATTCTTGCGCGTCGTCGGTCGGCTGAAACCCGGCCTCTCTCCAGAGTCGGCGACGGACAGGATGAAAATCCTCGCGGCCCGTATCGCCGCCGATCATCCGCGTACGAATGCCGACTGGAGCGTTCAGTTGGTGCCGCTGAGAGAAGAGTTGGGACGCTCGAGCCGTACCGGGCTGCTGCTCGTCTTCGGCGCGATGTTTTGTCTGCTGTTGCTCGTCTGCGCGAACGTGGCGAGTCTCGCGATTGCGCGTCGCGCGTCGCGTGCGCGGGAGATCGCGATTCGATTCGCGATCGGCGCCGGCCAAACCCACATCGTACGAGCGCATCTGGCGGAGTCCGCGCTCTGTGCCGTGATCACCGCGCTGGTGGCCATCGTTCTCACCACAGGTTCGTTGGGCGCCGCGATTGCCTTCGCTCCGGCGGATATCCCTCGGCTGCACGAAGTCGGGCCGGATGCCCGCGTCGTGTCGTTTGCGATGGCCCTCGCACTGCTGGTTACCATCGTCGGCGTGCTGCTTCCCGGCCTTCGACGCAGTTCTGCAACGATCGCACCCGCTTTGAAGGACGGTGCGCCGGTCTCGGTAAAGCAGGCGAGTCGCATGCGACGCGCGCTCGTGGCCGTTGAGATCGGTGTCACGGTCGTGCTCCTCGTCGGCGCCGGACTGCTGACCCGCAGTTTCGCGGGCCTGCAGCGTGTCGATCCGGGCTTCGACACTCAGAACCTGCTCGTGTTGCGACTCGCACCCGATGTCACGAGGTACCAAAGGAACGAGCAGAGGAACGACTACTACGGCCGGGTGCTGAACTCCATCCGCGAGTTGCCTGGCGTTCGGTCGGTCGCCGCGGTCACGTTCCTGCCGATGAGCACGATCGGCCAGGACTTCTATCGACCGTATTGGCTGGAGGGCGCCCGTCCCGACGGGTTCGCCGTGACACAGGCGAACGTTCGAATGGCGACGCCCGGCTACTTCTCTACGCTCGGACTCCCGCTCGCGTCGGGCCGGGAGTTCTCGGCTCAGGACGGCCTGGACGCGCCGCGTGTCATCATCATCAACGAAAGCCTGGCGCGTAGCGTCTGGAAGGATCAGGATCCGGTCGGCCGCACGCTCATACTCGACTACCAGGGCGGTCCATCTCCGCGCCAGGTCGTCGGCGTCGTGCGCGATGCGAGGTACCGCGGCCCTCGCAGCAATCCGGCGCCCGAGATCTTCATCCCGCACGCGCAGAATCCCTATCTGGTCATGAACGTGATCGTGCGAACGAAGGTCGACCCCGACGCCCTGGCCAGGACGGCACGCGCACAGGCGTTGACGGTGGACGCAGATCAGCCGGTGCACTCGGTGACGACGATGGAGCGGCTGCTGGACGACACGATGCAGCAAGATCGATTCGCGATGCGGTTCGTGGCGTTGTTTGCTGCGGCGGGTCTGGTGACCGCCACGACCGGCGTGTATGCGTTGCTGGCGTATACGGTCGCTCAGCGAAAGCGGGAGATCGCGGTCCGCATGGCTATCGGGGCGTCATCGTCTTCGGTCGCGCGGCTGGTCGTGATGGAGTCGTTGACGCTCGCCCTGGTGGGTTGTGTCGCCGGCGCGCTCGGCCTGGTAGCGGTGAGCGGGCTGGCGCGCTCCATCCTCTTTGGCATCGCGCCTCATGATCCGCTGACGCTGGCGACAACGGTGGCCGTTCTTCTCGCCGCGGTGCTGGCGGCGAGCTGGCTTCCCGCCCGACGGGCGG
>Ga0065707_10082279_pt1 | contig 17547 bp, 13 predicted proteins | sample SwiRhicommuniRL3_FD_59094 | JGI IMG/M metagenome (GOLD analysis project Ga0065707, IMG submission 59094) | Switchgrass rhizosphere bacterial communities from Rose Lake, Michigan, USA - RL3 v2 (version 2) | ecosystem: Host-associated > Plants > Roots > Rhizosphere > Soil | place: East Lansing...
GGCGGCGGGGGGTGATGCGGCTGTCGGCCTGCCCTAGCAGGCAGGCGAGCCGGTAGGTCATTTCCCGGCCGAAGCGGGCTGTAAGCGCAGAGGATGGCCGCACCGCCAGATCGGCAATCGTCTTGAGGCCGGCTCGGCGCAATCCGATCGCGGTTTCGGCTTCAAGCTCAAGCGCGGCCACGGTCAACCGTTTGACGGCGGTTTCCTCGTCAGGCGCAGGCAAGATCTGGAAACGGACGAGCGCATGCGCGGCTTCCGGCGAATAGGCCAGTGCCGTCCGCACCGTCATCCCGACATCAGTGAAGCGCTTCTCCATTTCGGCGGTCAGCCCCGCTTCGCCGCCAAACAGATGATCGCAGCCGGTGATGTCGATCAGCAGACCGTCCGGCGCATCGATCGCGACCATCGGCGAATAGCGCTCGCACGCATCGGCCACCTTTTCGAGCAGGCAATGATCGGCCCCGGAATCATGATCGAACACAACAAGATTGGAGACATAGGCACGCGCATCGGCCAGCGCGATGCCGGGCATCAGGCCAAGCGCGAGCGCCCCCGGATCGACCGCCGCCAGCCGCATCGCATTGCCCTGCCTTTCGGCGAAGGCAAAAGGCGCATCAGGCGGCGTGCCTGCCAGCCTCAGCCGATCGGCCGACAGGAAGGGGAAGAACAGCGCCAGGTAGCGGCGCTTCTCGGAAACTGCACTGGTCACGATTCCACTCCAGGCGCCAGGCAAGGCCATCCGGGCCGCCACGATGGCGCAGCAAGGTGATGTCGATTGCCGGCATGCCGGGCGCATTCGCCGGCAGGGTGCTGGATGCCGCCGCCCGCACTTTCCAGCGGGTCTGGGCGGCGCTGGGCGAGGGCGCGGCATCGGTGCGCAGCAGCAGCGCGGTCACGCCCGATTGCTCGGCCGCCAGCGCAAGACGACGGCTGAGGGTGAGATCGAGCGCTCGGGCCGAACACCATGGTTCGATCACCACCGTGCCAAGACCGGTACAACGCAAGCTATCGCCCGCGGCCTTGAGCAGAAGCGCCGCATCTCCGGCGATCCCAAGAATGAAACGCGCGGGATCGAGGCCGATTTCTGCAAGCCCCGGCGCATGGATTCGTCCGGTCCTCGCCTCCGCTTCCCGTTGCCGCAGCCACAGGATCGGCATGGCATCCCCTGCCGCGCGCAATGCCAGCATCATCGCAAAGCCGGCGGCGCTTGCTCCATCGTCCGTCTCATCGGCGAAAACCTCATGCAAACGTCCATAAGCCAATCCGCCACCGAGTTTGGTATCGACAACAGCTGCGCCGAGTGTGAACAGTTTGCCGGCGCGCGCATGGGCATGGCCTTCGAGTGAGGCTATATGATGCTTCAGTGCGGTAAGCGGCGACTCGGTCATATTTGTTCCCCATTTGTTCCAAAATCCCTTATGGGAAGGAAAGAGTCAAGCAAGGACCCTCCTCCTCTCCCGCAACAGGACTTACATACGCGCAATGCCGCAACTCCCGACGCTCGACGAACTTGGCCATCTGCTCGCGACCGAGGCCGCTTGGCGCGCCGCCGGGCATCGTACCGCCCTCGCCACCGTGATCCAGACCTGGGGCTCGGCTCCCCGACGGCGTGGCGCGCATCTTGTGGTGCGCGATGACGGGCTGTTCGAAGGATCGGTAAGCGGCGGCTGCGTCGAGGGTGACGTCATCACCCAATCGATCGAGGCCATAGCTGCCGGACAATCCCGCCGGCTCGATTATGGGGTCAGTGAGGCGAAAGCCTGGGAGGTCGGGCTGGCGTGCGGCGGGCAGATTTCGATCTTCACCCAACCCGTCAACGACGCCAATTTTCCGCCTGCGTTACTGCAAAAGATCGCCGAAGCCCGTGCAGGCGGTGAACGCGCCACCATCACCACCGACCTTGCCAGCGGGCGCAGCATTGCGGGCGAACAGGCGGGCGATAATTCCTTCGTCCAGACCTATGATCCGCCCTTGCGCCTCGCGATTATCGGCGCGGTGCATATCAGCCAGGCGCTGCTGCCGATGGCCGCTCAGCTTGGATACCAGACCCTGATCATCGACCCGCGCACCGCCTTCGTCACCGCGGAGCGCTTTCCCGGCGCACCTATCGACACGCGATGGCCGGACGAGGTGCTGCCGGAATGGCAGCCCGACGGTGCCTCGGCGGTCATCACGCTCACCCATGATCCGAAGATAGACGATCCCGCGCTAACCATCGCACTGAAATCACCCGCCTTTTATATCGGCTCTCTGGGATCCCGCCGGACACATGCGGCACGGCTCGAACGGCTGAGCGCGGCTGGCTTCAGCCAAGACGATCTCTCGCGGATTCATGGTCCGGTCGGGCTTTCGATCGGCGCCGCCAATCCCGCCGAGATCGCCCTTTCGATCATGGCGGGGATCACCGCCGCATGGCGGCAGCGACCGTGACCCCAAATTGCGGCGCGATCATCCTCGCCGCCGGTCAATCCCGCCGCATGGGATCGAACAAGCTGATCGCCGAACTCAACGGCAGGCGGGTGATCACCTACGTCGCCGACGCCATCGACAAAGCTGGCCTTCCGCCGCCGATCGTCGTGTTGGGGCATGATCCGGAACCGGTGCGTGCCGCGCTCGGGGATCACGCCGTTCGTTTCGTAACGGCCAACGATCATGCCGAAGGCATGGCACGCTCGCTCGCGGCCGGAATAATGGCCGTTCCGCTCGATTGGGACGCCGTCATCATTTGTCTTGGGGATATGCCGCTCGTCGCTCCCGCCTTGTTGCGGTCCCTCTCCGCGCAAGCTCACCATGCCGCCATCCTGGTCCCGACCTATGAAGGCCGTCGCGGCAATCCCGTGCTTTGGGGCAGGGACTATTTCGGCGAGCTTGCCGGATTGCGCGGCGACATCGGTGCGCGAACGCTCCTCGAGCGGCATGCCGACGCGGTTACCCTTATCCCCTGGGCCGACGCCTGCATCCATCTCGATGCCGACACGCCCCAGGATCTTGCGCTAGTACGGGCGGCATTGCCGGTGACCGGCGGTAACACTCCTTGAACCCCGCCCCCCTAATGTGATTGAGGCGGCGGAACATTCTCCCGCTAAGGAGCCTATCCGTGGACCGCATGACCATCCTCGTGACCGGCGGTGCCGGCTATATCGGCAGCCATGCGGTGCTGGCGTTGGCCGATGCGGGCTGGCCGGTCGTCGTGGTCGATAATCTCGTCACCGGCTTCGATTGGGCTGTCGATCCGCGTGCGAAGCTGGTCCGTGGCGATATCGGCGATGAGACGCTCATGGCATCAGTGATCGCGGCCCATGACATCGGCGCGATCCTGCATTTCGCTGGATCGGTGGTGGTGCCTGAGTCGGTCGAGAACCCGCTCAAATATTACCGCAACAATACCGCCAACAGCCGCAGCCTGATAGAGAGCGCGGTCAAGGGCGGGGTGAAGCATTTCATCTTTTCTTCCACCGCCGCCACCTACGGCATTCCCGAAGTGATCCCCGTGGCCGAGGACATGCCGACCCGGCCGATCAATCCCTATGGCATGTCCAAGCTGATGACCGAGGCGATGCTGGCCGATGTCGCTGCTGCGCATCCGATCAACTATTGCGCGCTCCGTTACTTCAACGTTGCCGGTGCCGATCCAGCCGGCCGATCCGGACAGTCGACCGCAGGCGCCACCCACCTCATCAAGGTCGCGGTGGAAGCGGCGCTCGGCAAGCGCGCCGGGATCGAGATCTTCGGCACCGATTTCGACACGCCCGACGGCACCGGCGTGCGCGACTATATTCATGTCACCGACCTCGCCGACGCGCATCTCCACGCGCTCGATCTGCTGATGCGCGATCCCGGGGCCAGCCACATCATGAACTGCGGCTATAGCCGGGGCTTTTCGGTCAACGAGGTGCTCGACGCCGTCGATCGAGTGGCCGGGGTAACCATTGCGCGCAAGCTTTCGCCCCGGCGCGCGGGCGATCCTGACGCGCTGGTCGCCAACAACGCCCGCATCCTCGATCGCACCCAATGGCAGCCGCGTCATGCCGATCTCGACGGCATCGTCGACGACGCGCTCAAATGGGAACGGCATCTGAGCCAGCGCAACGCGGGATGACGGACGCAAGCGAGGCATGTATGCCAGCGGCATGGCCGAAGCACAGCGTTACGATATCGCGATATTGGGCGGAGGATTGGCGGGCGGCCTGATCGCGCTGGCGCTTGCCAGGAAACGGCCGGATCTCTCGCTGGCCCTCGTCGAATCGACCGAGCGGATCGGCGGCGATCACACCTGGTCCTTCTTCGAAAGCGACATCGCGCCGCGCGACCGCTGGCTGGTGGCGCCATTGGTCTGCCATAGCTGGGCCGCGCACGACGTCGCCTTCCCGAGGCGCAAGCGGACGATCGCCGGCGCCTATCATTCGATCCGATCGGAACGGCTTGACTCGCTTGTCCGGTCGGCCTTGCCGGCGCGGTCGATCCTGGCGGGAAAGCGCGTCCATACCGCCGGGCCGACGACGGTGCTGATGCATGATGGCAGCCGGATCGAGGCTGGGGGCGTCGTCGACGCGCGCGGTACCGGCGACCTCCACCATCTCGATCTCGCGTGGCAGAAATTCGTGGGTCAGGAACTGCGCCTCGAAAAACCGCACGGCCTCGAGCGCCCGCTGATCATGGACGCGACGATCGAACAGATCGACGGCTATCGCTTTCTCTACGTGCTGCCCTTCGGCCTCGACACGCTGCTGATCGAGGATACCTATTACAGCGATCGCGCCCACCTCGTCCCCGGCACCATCACCCCCCGAATCCAGCATTACGCCGCCGGGCGCGGTTGGAAGATCGCCGAAGTGCTGCGCGAGGAAACCGGCGTTTTGCCGATCGCGATGGGCGGCGACTTCGAAGCCTATTGGCGTTCGGGCGGCGATGGTGTCGCCAAGGCGGGCATGCGCGCCGCGCTGTTCCATCCAACTACCGGCTATTCGCTACCCGACGCGGTGCGCATCGCCGCGCTGCTCACCCGCGAAAAGGATTTGAGCGGGGAAGCGCTCCATGCCCTGCTCCACGCCGAGGCACGCAAGGCCTGGCAGGAGCGTCGTTTTTACCGGATGCTGAGCCGCATGCTGTTTCGCGCCGCGCATCCGCCCCAGCGCTGGAAGATCCTCGATCATTTCTATCGCAAGGATCGCGGCCTGATCCGGCGCTTCTATGCGGCGCGATCGACCCTTGCGGACAAGATGCGCCTGATGTCCGGCAAGCCGCCGGTGCCGATCAGCCGCGCCACGGCATCGCTGTTCGGCGACAAGCGGCGATGAGTGCCCAAACCGAGCTGCCGCTTGCGCCGTCGGGCAAGCCACCGCGTCGCGTTGCCGTCATCGGTGCGGGTTTCGGTGGGCTGGCACTCGCCATTCGCCTGCAATCGGCGGGTATCGCGACCACGATCGTCGAGGCACGCGATAAGCCGGGCGGCCGCGCCTATGTCTGGGAGAAGGACGGTTTCACCTTCGATGCCGGCCCGACCGTCATCACCGACCCCGCCTGCCTGCGCGAGCTCTGGGCACTTTCCGGGCACGATATGGCGGACGATGTTTCATTGATGCCGGTGATGCCTTTCTATCGGCTCAACTGGCCCGACGGCACCAATTTCGATTATTCCAACGACGAAACGACTCTGAGCCGCGCCATCGCCGCGCTCGATCCCGAGGATGTCGCCGGTTACCAGCGCTTCCTCGCGTATTCCTCGGGCGTCTACACCGAAGGCTATGAGAAGCTCGGCCATGTCGCCTTTCTCGATTTCGCCTCGATGCTGCGGGCCGCGCCATCGCTTGCCAAATATCAGGCGTGGCGCTCGGTCTATTCGATGGTCTCCTCGTTCGTGCGCAACGAGAAGCTGCGCGAGGCGCTGAGCTTCCACACCCTGCTGGTCGGCGGCAATCCGATGACGACCAGCGCGATCTATGCACTGATCCATAAGCTGGAGAAGGATGGCGGCGTCTGGTTCGCCAAGGGCGGCACCCATGCGCTCATACGGGGGATGGTCACCCATTTCGAGCGCCTTGGCGGCACGATCCGGCTCGGCGACAAGGCGGTCGAGATCGAGACGCTGGGCGATCATGTTACCGGGCTGCGAACCGCGAGCGGCTGGCGTGGCGACTTCGATGCGGTCGCGTGCAACGGCGATATCGTCCACAGCTACCGCGACCTGCTCTCGCAATCGGTGCGGGGCCGGCAAGTCGCTGAACGGCTGGAACGCAAGCGCTTCTCGCCCTCGCTGTTCCTGGTGCATTTCGGGATCATGGGCGAATGTCCGGAAATTCCGCATCACATGATCCTGTTCGGACCGCGTTATCGCGAGCTGCTCGCCGACATCTACGATCACGGCGTGCTGGCCGCCGACTTCTCGCTGTACCTGCATCATCCGACGGCCAGTGATGCGGCGATGGCGCCACCGGGCTGCTCGACCTTCTATGCGCTCGCGCCGGTCCCGCATCTCGGCAAACTGCCGATCGACTGGGAGGAAATCGCACCGATTTACAAGGAGCGCATTCTCGACGAGATCGAGCGCCGCTTGATCCCGGACCTACGTGGCCGGATAGTGACGAGCTTTCACTACACCCCCGCCGATTTCAGCAGGGATCTCGGCGCGCATCTTGGATCGGCCTTCAGCCTCGAGCCGATCCTGACGCAATCGGCCTGGTTCCGCGTTCACAACCGCGACGACAAGATCCCCAACCTTTATTTCGTCGGCGCAGGCACCCATCCCGGCGCCGGCATTCCCGGCGTGGTGGGATCGGCGAAAGCCACCGCAAGGCTCATGCTCGATGATCTCGCCGTCTGATCGCGAAGGGCTGGTCGCATTCGCCCGCGACAGCATCGCGCGAGGATCGAAGAGCTTCGCGATGGCCAGCAAGCTGTTCGATCGCCAGACCCGCGAGCGTGCCTGGCTGCTTTACGCCTGGTGCCGGGCTGCGGACGACATCACCGACGGTCAGGACATGGGTTACGGCATGCGCGCGGTCGCCGACCCGCACGGCCAATTGGCATTGATTCGATCCAAGACCGAAGATGCCCTGGCGGGCCGGCCGACGAGCTTGCCTGCCTTTGACGCGCTGGGGCTGGTTGTTGCCGAGACGGGCATTCCATTCCGGTATCCGCGCGATCTGACGGACGGATTCGCGCTCGACGCAATTGGCTTCGCACCGCGTACCGAGCAGGAGCTCTACCGTTATTGCTACCATGTCGCCGGCGCGGTGGGCTGCATGATGGCGATCGTGATGGGCGTTCCGCCCGATGACGAGGCGACGCTCGACCGCGCCTGCGATCTCGGCATCGCGTTTCAGCTCGCCAATATCGCGCGCGACATCACCGAGGACGCGGCAGCCGGGCGCTGCTATCTGCCCCGCGACTGGCTGAACCAGCTCGATATCCCGCGCGAGGAAATAAGCGAGCCGCAACACCGCCCTCGCCTCGCGCTGCTGGCCGCCCATCTTGCCGATCGCGCGAGCCGCTATGAGGCCAGCGCCCGTTATGGCGCGGCGGCGCTGCCGTTCCGGTCCGCCTGGGCGGTACTGGCAGCGGCGGGGATCTATGGCGGCATTGCGCGCGAGGTGAAAAGGCGCGGCGCCGCAGCGTGGGACAAGCGCGTTTCGACATCGAAAGGCGAGAAGCTGGGCTTTGCGATCCTCGCCGCCATTCAGGCGAAAAAGCGCGCCTCCTATCCCGATCCCGGACGCGCCGGGCTTTGGGATCGCGCTACATTACGCTCAGCAGATCGCTGATCGAAACGAAGGCGAACGCCACCGAACTGTCGGCGACGCCATAGGGCAGGAACAGATCGTCGCCGACAACGATCCCGCCGCAGCTATAGACCACGTTCGGCACATAGCCCTCGCGATCCTCATCCGCCGCGGACAGGATCGGCTGCGTTGTTCGACCGATCACCTTGGACGGGTCCTTCTTGTCGAGTAGCGCCGCGCCGATCGAATATTTGCGCATCGCACCGACGCCGTGGGTAAGCACCAGCCAGCCTTCCGGCAGCTCGATCGGCGAACCGCAATTGCCGATCTGGACGAACTCCCAGGGATATTGGGGCTTCATCAGCAGCTTGCCCTCACCCCAGGTTTCGAGATCGTCCGATTCGATCAGGAACAGATTTTCGCCGTCCTGCCGGCCGATCATCCGATAGATCCCATCGGGCGCGGAGGGAAACAGCGCCATGCCTTTGTTGCGCGCCGCGCTGCCCGCCATGGGCACCAGGTCGAAGCTCTTGAAGTCGCGCGTACGCATCAGCTCGGAGCGAATCGCATAGCCGTTATAGGCGGTATAGGTGCCCAGCCATTCGCGCCGGCCATCGCCGTGTGTGAAGGTCACGAGGCGAAGATCCTCGAGGCCGTTGCGCTGCGCATCGGTGATCGGGAACAGCACCGTGCCGGAAAGCGTGCTGTCTTCGCCGCGATAGACCGTGATCGGCGCCTCATCGCTGCGATCATGATTCACGACCGCGGAGTTGGCCGCGGTGGCAAAAGGCGGCTCGGGCATCAGCTCGAACTCACGCTTGGCCGAGATCAGGCCCTCGCGAAAGGCGATCGACGAGATGTGGCCTTCCCCCACCGACCGTAGCGACATGATGATGCGGACCGATCCTTCGCGCAGCCCAGTCTGGTCGGGATGGCAGACCACGCTGGGGTTCATCAACGCGGCCGCCGCATAGCTATATTCATGGCAGAAATAGGCGCCGATCAACTCCTTCTGGCCATGCTCCAGCTTGCTGCCGTCTAAGCCCTGATCCTGCTCGATCTGAGCATAGCGTCCCTCGAACACCTTGCGCGTTTGCCAGTGACGCGCCTCGAAATCCTTGAACACCAACGCAAGCTCGGCCTCGACCGACCAGCGATCGAGCGAGAGCACATGCTCGACGATCCGTTCGCTGCGGCTCTGGACGCCGTCCGAACCCTTGGGTGGCAGATGAAAGGGCCGAACCACCACTCTCGATGGGTCGGCCCTCAGACGAAGCGGATGGTGATATATGTCGAGCATTACGCCCGCGATAATTTATCGCGAGACGAGGCTCAACTCCTGATCGCGTTGAAAGCCGCTGGAAAGGCGATCGATCTCACAGGTCGCCAAGTGAAACGCCAGAACGGACTCCGCGCCCTGGTTGAGATTGACCCCATGAGGCATGAGCCCATCGAAGCATTCCCCCGTCACGGGATCGCCGAGCGCGAGCCCAAGGTCATTTTCGCCGAGATACCAGCGATAGGCGGTCATCGCATGCCCATGCCAGCGTTCTTCGCCCGTGACGTCGAATGCCACCGCGCACGCATCGACCGTCGCCCAGGCTTCCAGCGGCTGCTGGTCAAACGGGGCGGGGCGCGCATAGGCTTTTCCGAAGCTATCGGTACCCACTGCGCGGAAATGGCCTTTTTCAGCGGTTTGCTGCGTAATGATCCAATCGAGCGTCTCAATTCCGACGTCGATCATGTCCTGTCGGCCTAAAGTTGCGCCGGCACGGAGCAGCGCTTCCGGAAGACGGCAATTATCATAAGCCAGCACAATCTCGAACCACGCCCAGTCCGGACGCCGATTGCGCGCAACCAGCGCCAACAGGTTTTCGCCCATCGTCGTCACGATTTCCCGCGCCAGCGCATGGCCGGGGTGCGCCTCTATCAATGCCGTCGCGCCGAGAATGGCAAAGGCGTAGGTGCGGGGCGAAGACAGCTTCATCGCATGCCCCGCCACCTGATCGAACAGATTGGATGCCCAACGGCGCAGTTGCGGCAACCGATTGTCGCGTGCCGTGACGCCGATCGCCCACAGCGTGCGGCCGAAGCTGTCTTCCGATCCTACCTCCTCCAACCAGGCGCGGTCGAAACCCATGAAGTTACGGAAAGCGCCGAGCTCGGCGTTCCAGGCATATTGGATGAACGACGCATAGGTCGGCGCCCACCGGTCATGCTTTTCGTCGGGAAGATCGGCCAGCCGGTTCATCAGCAGCAGCGCACGCGCATTGTCATCGATGCAATAGCCGTGGTTACGGTCCGGCACCGAATAAAGGCTGTGCTGGAACATGCCGGTCGCATCGCTGAGCCGCTCGATCGCCTGGAAAGAAACAGAGCGGGGAATAGCGCGGTTGGCTGCCGTCTGGATGCGGGCGGGGGCGGTCTGGCGGATCGTGTCCATTTCCTCCATCACGGCCTCGGCATAGCGCGGCCAGATCATCGTCCGGCCAAGGGCATAAGCGCGCTGGCGCAGCAACTCCCGGGTGTCCCCGTCATCCAGCAGATCCGATATCTCGCGGGCAAACCCTTCGGAATCGCGGAACGGCACGATCCGGCCGTGATCAGCCGCGAGCAGTTCTCGCGCATGGATATAGGGCGTCGAAACCACCGGCTTCCCCAAGCCAATTGCATAAGAGAGCGTACCGGACGTGATTTGCGCGGGATTGAGGTAGGGGGTCACATAAATATCCGCTGCCGTGAGATAGTCCGTGAGCTCATCAAGTTCGACGAAGGCATCGACCCAGCGGATATGATCCTGAACGCCCAGCGCCATAGCCTGAGCCTTAAGCCGGTCGCGATAGGCCTCGCCCTCCCGGGCCACGAGATGAGGATGCGTCGCGCCAAGCACGACATACAGGACCGGCCGTTTTGCATTCGCCACTATCGCCGGAAGCGCGTCGATCACAGTTTCGATACCCTTATCGGGCGAGAGAAGGCCGAAAGTCAGGATGACGTCGTGGCCGTCCAGCCCGAGCCTTCCCTTCATTGCCTCGGGTTCGGCGTAGGGACAGTCTGGGATACCATGCTTGATGATCGTGATCTGGCTTGGCCGCGCACCGTAGCGCCGGATGAGGATTTCACGCCCCGCCTCAGCCATGACGACAACCTTCGCCGCTCGGCGCATGAGCGCATCAATCACTTGGCGTTGCGGCGGAGAAGGGTTTTCGAGAATGGTGTGAAGCGTCACGATCACGGGCATGCTCACCCGATCAAGCAGGCGCAGGATATGAGCACCCGCATCGCCACCGAATATACCGAACTCGTGCTGGACCCATACGAGATCCGCGCCGCTCCGCTCGATCCGCTCCGCTGCGTCCAGATATGAAGCCGTGTCGTCCTGCGCGATGCTGGTTACGTGATCGGGATATTGGTAGGACTGGCCTGGATCCGTCATTGCGTAAACATCAACCGCAATGTTTGGGAACCGTTCGCGCAACGCAACAAAGCTATCAGTCGTGAATGTTGCCAGCCCGCAGCGCCTTGGAAGGAAATTTCCAATCAGGGCGACTCGCGCCACCTTGTACTTCTTGACGGAATTTTGCTGGGTCTGGCTTGAGCTAACTACTTGGAAACTGGGCGCGGTCATCAATAGTCCTCCGCTCGCTCAACGACCCTCTCCTTTTTTAGTTGCAGTGCAGAAGTTCATCTAACGTTAAGCTGACGCTTAATCTGCGCCAAGGTGTTTCACATAGGCCCAATGGAGTCAAATGCGCTCCGCTTGGCTTATCGCATCTGCGGCCCGTAACGCCGCGATGATTCGCATAAGATGCTGAACATCGCGCACCTCGATGGCGATATGATAGGTATGAAAGCCGCTATCGCGATGGACCAGCGCGAGATTGACGATGTTGGCGCCATGCGTGCCCAGGATACCCGCAGCGACGCCCAGCGCGCCCGCTTCGTTCTTGACGATCACCGCGATCCGCGCGGTGCCGCCGTCCGATCCATCGCCCCAGGCCAGATCAACCCAGTCGGCGTCCACGCCGTCAGCGAGGTGCGAACAGTCGATCGAATGAACCTCGACCGATTCGCCCGGTTTGCGCAGACCGACGATGCGATCGCCCGGCACCGGATGGCAGCAGGTGGCCAAGTTAAACGCCACGCCCGGCGTGAGCCCGCGAATCGAGATCGCCTCCCGCTGTGCCGGAACACTGACGCTTCCTTCCCCAGCCGAGCCCGGCATCAACGCCTCCATTATCTGGGCGTCGGTCAGTGTGCGGCGCGCGATCGCCAGCATCAGCGCTTCCGCATCCGCAAGATTAAGTCTCCGAATAGCAGCGGCGAGCGCTTCCTGACCAAGCTGCGCCGGCAGCCGCTGCACGATCTCGTCATAGAATTTGCGGCCGAGCGCGATCTGCTCGTCCCGCTCGCGGTGGCGGACATGCCGCCGGATGGCCGCGCGCGCCTTGCCGGTGGTGACGAAGTTGAGCCACGACACCTCCGGTTCTTGTGCCTTCGACCGCAGGATTTCGACCTGATCGCCATTTTCGATGGGGGTGCGCAGCGGTACGACGCGTCCGTTGATCTTGGCACCGACCGTCTGGTCGCCGAGATCGGTGTGCACCGCATAGGCGAAGTCGACCGGCGTGGCCCCCTTTGGAAGCTGGATCAGTTCGCCCGTGGGCGTGAACGCGAAGATCCGATCCTGATACATTGCCAGGCGGGTGTACTCTAGCAGCTCTTCCGCCGATCCCGCGTGATCGAGGATTTCGATCAGGTCGCGAATCCAGCTGATCTGTGTATCGGGTTTGGCGGTACCCGCCTGCTTGTAAGCCCAGTGCGCGGCAAGGCCATATTCAGCTTGCGCGTGCATTTCGGTCGACCGGATTTGAATCTCGATACGCATCTTTTCCGAATGGATCACGGAGGTGTGCAGCGATCGGTAGCCGTTGCGCTTGGGGGTCGAGATGTAATCCTTGAACCGGCCCGGCACCATCGGCCATTTGCGATGGATCACGCCGAGCGCCTGATAGCACTGCTCGATGTCGGGCACGATCACGCGGAAAGCCATCACATCGGAAAGCTGCTCGAAGCTGATGTGCCGTTCGGCCATCTTCTTCCAGATCGAGTAGGGGTGCTTCTCGCGCCCCATCACCTCGGCCGAGATATGGCTGCGGCCAAGCAGCATGCGAATGCCCGAGCCGATCCGCGAGATCAGATTGCCGCCGCCCTCATGCAGATACTCGAGCCGCTTGACGATCGAGGCATGGGCTTCAGGCTCAAGCTCGCGGAAGGCGAGCTCCTGCATCTCCTTCATGAATTCGTACATGCCGATGCGCTCGGCGAGCGGCGCGTAGATCTCCAGCGTCTCGCGCGCGATCCGGCGGCGCTTCTCGACCGACGGAATATGATGCAGCGTCCGCATGTTGTGCAACCGGTCGGCGAGCTTGACCAGCAGCACGCGGATATCATCCGACATCGCCAGCAGGAACTTGCGCAGATTCTCGGCGGCGCGCTCATTCTCGGTCTGCGCTTCGATCTTCGATAGCTTGGTGACCCCATCCACCAGCCGCGCGATATTCGGCCCAAAGCTTTTTTCGATCTGCTCGGGTGTGGCGACCGTATCTTCGATGGTGTCGTGGAGGATCGCGGTGACGATCGTCTCGTCGTCGAGGTGCAGGTCGGTCAGGATGCCGGCGACCTCGATCGGATGACTGAAATAGGGATCGCCGCTCGCCCGCTTCTGGCTGCCATGGGCTTGCATGGAAAAGACATAGGCACGGTTGAGCAATGCCTCATCCGCGTCCGGATCGTAATTCTTGACCCGCTCGACCAGTTCATATTGCCTGAGCATCGACCTTTGATGTCGTGCGTTGGGGCCGAGGATGCAACAAAAAGAAGGCCGTGGCGGCGATCCGAAGACAATTCTCTACCGCTGCGGCCCTAAAGACACGCGAAGGCGCCGGATAGAAATTGGTCGGGGAGAGAGGATTCGAACCTCCGGCCCCTGCCTCCCGAAGACAGTGCTCTACCAGGCTGAGCTACTCCCCGACGGAGCGCGGTCGTTGGAATGGCTGCGGGAGCCCGACCGGAACAGCGGAGCGGGGCTATAGCGAGGCATGATCCGCTGTTCAAGCGCTTGCGACTACCCGCGCGCATCGAGCATGTCGCTCACCGCGACGAACTTCTCGCGCGGCGCGCCAGCGCGCGCGCGGGCGATCTCGGCGCTGTCTATCTTTTGCCAATCATGGAAGGTGACGGCTTCGACGCCGCGGCTTTCCAGCAGTGCATCCAGGCCCGGCCTGCCCTGCTTCTCTCCGGGTTCGGGCTGATCGGCGGCAATCTTTTCGGCAATCATGAAGCCGTCGGGCCGGTTGGTGCCGATCGTGCCGGTCGGCCCGCGCCGCGCCCAGCCAACCGCATAGAGTCCCGGCGCGATGCGCCCCTCGTCATTGGCAAAGCGGCCAGCCTTTTCATCGAAAGGAACGCCGGCAATGGGCGTGGTCTTGTAACCGATCGCCGCGACCACCATGCCGCAGGGAATGGCGTAGGTTTCGCCGGTGCCCGTCGCGCCGCCGTTTTCGTCCAGTCTGGTCCGTTCGACGATCAGCCGCTCGACCTTCCCATCGCCCTCCACGGCGACGGGCTTTGCAAAGAAGTCGAAGGTGACAGTAACGGGTTTATCCGCGCCATTGCCCGAAAGCGCGGCAAAGCCGCGCAAAAGGCTGACCGATTTCCGCTGCCCCGGATCGAGCGTGGCATCGGCTTCTTCCGGTGGCAGGTCGGCCGGGTCGACCACCGGCCGGGCTCGTTCGAGATGGCCCAGTTCTCCCAACTCCTTCGGGGTCATCCCGATCTGGTGCGGTCCCCGGCGCCCGACAATCGTGATATACCGTGTCGGCGCGGCGCTTAGCGCGTCCAGCGCATGGCCGACGATGTCCGATCCCTCGAATTCCGCAGGAGTCTTGGCCAGGATACGTGCAATATCGAGCGCGACATTGCCATTGCCGATCACAGCGAACCCGCCCGAGCCAAGCGGAGGATCGAGCCGGGCAAAATCCGGATGGCCGTTATACCAGCCGACGAATGCGGCCGAGCCCATCACGCCCGGCAGGTCGTCGCCGGGGATACCCAGCGGCCGATCGGTAGGCGCGCCCGTGGCCAGAACAATAGCATCGTAGAGCTCGCTCAGTTCGGCGATGCTCACGTCTGCGCCCACCGTGACATTGCCGACGAAACGGACATTGTCGCTGAGCGCCACTTGTTCGTAACGGCGTGATACCGCCTTGATCGACTGGTGATCGGGCGCCACGCCGGTGCGGATCAGTCCAAACGGCACCGGCATGCGGTCGATCATATCGATCCTCGCCGTATCGTGGAACTGCTTCTGGCATGCTTCGGCGGTATAATAGCCAGCCGGGCCCGAACCGATCACCGCGATATGCCGCATGTATTCACCCTCTCTTGTTATGGTGATCGTAGCGGGGGCTTTCCACGAGGCAAGGACTTACCTCTATCCGTCCGGCTCCGTTTTTCGCGCGACGAGCAGATTCGCGAGTCCGTGACAGCTTTGTTATGCCTCCGCGACGAATCGAGTCGAGTCGCGTACCCGAACAATCCGCTGGGGGGGTGCTATAGCTGGTCTGAATCCAGGCCGGATCGTTAGCTGCGTCGCGCGCTACTTTCCGGACCGTGAAATTTTTATGCGCTCGAACGGCGAGGTGCGCTTCGTCCGCATCTCGACGGCCGTGCAGCTCAAGGTGGTGGCCGTGCTGCTGTTTGTGGCGCTGATCTGGCTGATGGCGACGGCCGCGACGGTGTTCCAGGGTGCGCTTGTCGAACGCGAGCGTGCGGCGCTCGGCGCCCGCGCTGCCGCCGTGGCGCAATCCGCCGGGAAGGTTGCGGCGTTTCGATCGTCGGTCGGCGACATTGCGGAGCGCCTGGAGGAACGGCAGCAACGGATTGATCGCATCGTTTCGCGCTACTTCGGACGGATCGAGAAGAATCCCGCGCGCCCGGTCGCGATGGGCAGGGATTTGCCCGAGGCCAATCGGCTGGCGGAGATCGAAAAGCATCAGATCGCTTTCGCCGGGACGTTGAGCACGCTCGCGGCAGCGCGTGGTGACAGGGCGGAAACGGCGCTGCGCCATTACGGCATCAACCCGGCGATGGTGACCAGGCCGGTTCCGGAAGGTATCGGCGGCCCGCTCATTCCCCTTTCAGGCGGCGAGGCGGCGCTCATCCGGCTTAGCCAGATGCTGAACCGGCTGGACCGGCTCGAGCGCATCCTCATGGCGCTTCCTTCCGCCAAGCCCGCCATGCCGGTCGTGCCCAGCAGCACCTTCGGCGTGCGTTCGGACCCATTCACCCATGGTGCGGCGATGCACACCGGTCTCGACATCCGTGGCGCTTTCGCCCAGCCGATTTACGCCGCCGCCGCCGGCCGCGTCATCCGGATCGGGCCCTGGTCCGGCTATGGCAATGTCGTGGTGATCGATCATGGTCACGGCATCGAGACGCGTTACGGCCATCTTTCAAGCTTCACTGCCCGTCCCGGCCAGATCGTCAAGGCCGGCGACCAGATCGCTCGGATGGGCTCGACGGGCCGGTCGACCGGAAACCATCTCCATTTCGAAGTGCGGATCAACGGGCGCGCGGTCAATCCGCTGCCATTTCTGGAGGCTTCAACCGATGTTCTCGAAATCAAAGCAAGCGCAGGACGCCGCTTTGCCGGCAATCTCCGGCGCAGCTAAGGGCGCCACCTTCTCGGTGATCGGGGCCGACGTGGTCATCACCGGTGATCTACGCGCCACGGTCGATCTCCACATCGATGGCCGCATCGAGGGTGATGTAGCCTGCGCCACGCTGGTGCAGGGCGAAGGCAGCCATATCGTCGGCGCGATCCAGGCTGATCAGGCGCGCCTGGCGGGAACTGTCGAGGGCACGCTCACGGTGAAGACGCTGGTTATCGAAGCCAGGGCTCGCATCAAGGGCGATGTCAGTTATGAAAGCCTGAGCATGGCGGTCGGCGCCGAGGTCGATGGCCGGCTCACCCATATCAACGCGACGGCTGTTCCGCAGGGATTGAAGCTGGTAACCGCCAGCGAGTGATTTCAATTCTCCGTCATGCTGAACTTGTTTCAGCATCCACCAAGCCACTTGGGCCAGCGTTTGCGAGACAGTGGACCCTGAAACAAGTTCAGGGTGACGGTTATGCGTGATTCCTCTGAGATCTCTCCGATTCGAGCGTCTAAGCTCGCCGGCACGGCGCACGGCTTTCTGGGACGGCAAGGTGGGGTCTCTACAGGAATATTAGGCGGTCTCAACGTCGGATTGGGATCGGGCGACGATCGCCGGGCTATCGTCGAGAACCGACGCCGCGCGGTGGATGCGGTATTGCCGGGCGCCGCGCTGGCAACGGTCCATCAGGTCCACAGCCCCGATGCCATCATCATCACCGGCCCCTATGCCGATGATGCCCGACCGCATGCGGATGCGCTGGTGACGAATGTTCAGGGGCTGCTGCTCGGCGTCCTGACTGCGGATTGCGCGCCGATATTACTTGCGGACGGGCAAGCAGGAGTCGTGGCGGCTGCGCATGCGGGCTGGAAGGGCGCGTTTGCCGGCGTAACCGATTCGACGATTGTGCGGATGGAGGAGCTAGGAGCTGATCGCGGGCGGATCGTGGCAGCGATCGGACCCTGCATCGCGCGCGCCTCCTATGAAGTGGACGAGGCTTTCTTCCGCCGGTTCGCCGAAGCCGATCCGGAGAATGAGCGATTCTTCTCCACTGGCGACCGCGCCGACCGTCACCAGTTCGATCTCGAGGCCTATGTCGCGGCGCGGC
>Ga0065707_10082280_pt1 | contig 17536 bp, 10 predicted proteins | sample SwiRhicommuniRL3_FD_59094 | JGI IMG/M metagenome (GOLD analysis project Ga0065707, IMG submission 59094) | Switchgrass rhizosphere bacterial communities from Rose Lake, Michigan, USA - RL3 v2 (version 2) | ecosystem: Host-associated > Plants > Roots > Rhizosphere > Soil | place: East Lansing...
AATGGAGCCGGCGGTCGCGCAGGCGAATCGTTACCGGCGGGCTGTCGTTGCCGCCGAAATGGTGGCGCCGGCCGCCTGCGTCGATGACGGTGAGGTTGCCGGTGCGAACGAGTTTCTTCAGCCAGGAGATGAGCAGCATACGAAACCTGTAGGTCGCAGTACGTTTGCCTGTCCGGACTCGATGCCGGGTCGGTCGCCCCGCAATCGTCTAGCCGAGTCGTCTGATCGTCGCCTTCGCGAAGAGATTTTCGGAAAGTAACGATTGGCTAGTCAAGAAGGATCCGCAGTACCGCAGCCGTGGGTGCCTGTCCCAGCATTACCTGCAGGAAAATCAGACCATTGCGGGCGGGCAGCTCGCTGGGGCCAGCCTGGTGGAGCGCCCCGGCGGTTACATTTGCCGGAATAGATGCAGGTAGCTGCGGCTCACGGGCAGGATGTCGTCGCGGCCCTTCAGGTGGATATCGGCGGTTTCGTTGAGGCCCCGGGTCACGTGGCTGATCGCGCTCAGGTTCACTACCACCGACCGATGCACCTGGGCGAAGCGCGTTGCATCGAGCTGACCGATCAGCTCCTTCAGCGGCGTGCGAATGACGGCGTCGCGTGCCTGCCCGGCGTCGTCACGCCAGGCGACCAGCGTATATTTTTCCTCGGAACGCAGAAAATCGATGTCCTCCACGGGAATCAGCCGCACGGTGGCTCCTATCGAAGCCCGGACCCAGCGAAGCGGTGTCGCAGCAGCGCCTTGCTGCAGGCTCGCCGCGAGTTGTTGCAACAACGCCTCGGTATTGAGTGCAGGCTGCGAAGCGCGAAGGCGTTCTTGCAGGCGCTCGACAGTCTCGGCAAGCCGCGCCGGCTCGACGGGCTTCACCAGGTAATCGAGCACCCCTTGAGCGAAAGCCTGCACGGCGTACCGATCGTAGGCCGTGACGAACACCAGGTGCGCACGCCGGCCGATGTGGTTTGCGGCCTCGACTCCGGTGATGCCCGGCATGTGCACATCGAGGAAACAGATATCGGGCCGCTGCTCTTCGAACTTGTCGATGGCCTCGCGGCCGTTACGAGCCTGGGCCACGACCTCGAGCTCGGGCCAGGCCTGCGCGAGCATGCGTTCGAGCGCGTCTCGCAGCAAAGGTTCGTCGTCGGCGATCAACGCCGTCGGCCTTCGTGTCGTTGCGCCCTGCACGATCATCGCAACTCCTGGCGCGCCGGAAAATCCAGCTCGGCACGCACACCGTGCGGTTCGACTTCCAGCAATTGCAATTGCGCGTCGCGACCGAAAGTCAGTTGCAGCCGTTCGCGCAGCGTCGACAGTCCCGTGCCCAGTCCACGGCCGGTCGACTTCAGTCCTACGCCGGTGTCGCTCACGAGTACATGGCAATGAGCATCTCGCAGTGTTACCTCCACGTCGATGCGTCCGCCTTCTTCGCTTGGATCGATGCCATGGCGAACGGCGTTCTCGACCAGTGTGAGCAATGTCATCGGCGGACACAGCAGCCGGTCGACGCCCGGATCGATTCGCAGCTCGAACTGCAACCGATCCGGCATGCGCATTTGCATCAATTCCAGGTAGGCGCGGACCAGTTGTAGTTCTTGTCCAAGCGTCGTCGCCGGCTCATGCATGCGCGGTACGGCGGCACGAAGGTAAGCGATCAGGCTGGCAAGCACTTTGGATGCCTGAGGAGAGCCTGCATCCACCAGTGCCTGTACGTTGGCCAGCGTGTTGAACAGGAAGTGCGGTTCCACTTGCGCCTGCAGCAGCCGCAGGCGTGCATCGAGCGCGTTGCGTTCGAGCTGGCTGCGTTCGAGTTCGAAAGCCAATGCCTGGTCGCGTGCGAACGCGTCCCGCTGCTTCAGCATCGCTCCCACCGCGATCCAGGGTGCGAACAGCAGTCCGGTGACGGTGAGCATCGCATAGCCCATCACCCGCTTTTCGTCATGGGAAAAGTTAGGATGGCCGCCAGTTGTGAGCAAGTAAGCCAGCAGCGCGATGGGCGGCACCGAGAGAGCGACGCCTATCAATTGCAATGCCGATCGCGCCAACCATCGAGGCAAGCGCCGCGGCCATTGCTCGAACAGGCCGAAGGCGAGCATGGCGCCCATGCCGACCATCACGGTGCGGCCGACGACGATGATAGTGGGCGTCTCGTTCGTGAGACTGAGGAACAGTCCGAAGAGCACGGAGGTGCCGAGGCTGAATCGCAGGCGTTGCCAGCCCAGCATCAGGGCCAGTCCGCGGGAGCGGTCGGTCGTAGCAACAGCGGCAGGAGCAGCAGTCGAGGCCATGGCGGCACTATAGACGAACCTTGAAATCCCGACGCGCCGTGGTGCTCCTGCGTGGGGATGTGGGCCGCCGGTCATCCGCTGCAATCGTAACTCGCTCCGGCCGGATCGTAACCCGTCGCATACGCCTCGTTTTCCACGTCCGCCGCACTCATAGTGAGCCCCGGTAGTCGCGCCCAATAGCGGGCCCGAGCAACAGAAGGAATAGGAAAAATGCGTTTGCTCAAGCGGATCCTGGTCGTTACGGCGGCGCTGTCGGCCGTTGCATTGGTGACGTTGGCCGTGGCCCTGAGCCATGACTCTCCTTGTAGCACCGTGACTCCTGCGTCCGACGGTGCGACGCGAATGAAAGCCGCATCGCAGCGTTGCTATGGATCGGCAAAGGTTCTCGAGCTGCAAGACATGCCCAAGCCGACGATCCAGGACGATGAAGTCCTGGTCGAAGTCGTCGCAGCGGCGGTCAATCCACTCGACTGGCACTACATGCGCGGCAAGCCATATTTCATGCGCCTGTCCTCAGGTATCGGCCTGCCGAACGATACGCGCGTCGGTGTCGATTTCGCCGGCACGGTCGAAGCGGTGGGCAAGAGCGTCACGCGATTCAAGCCCGGCGATGCAGTGTTTGGCGCCAAGGGCGGCGCGATCGCGCAGTACGTCAACGTTCGCGAAAGTCGTTCCATCGTCCTCAAGCCGGCGAACCTGACATTCGAGCAGGCCGCGGCCATTCCGGTGGCTGCGATCACTGCGTTGCAGGGACTTCGCGACCACGGACATCTCCAGGCCGGGCAGAAGGTGTTGATCAACGGCGCGTCGGGCGGCGTGGGCACATTCGCCGTACAGATCGCCAAATCGTTCGGCGCCGAAGTGACCGGCGTGTGCAGCACGAGGAATGTCGACCTGGTGAAATCGCTCGGCGCGGACCATGTGATCGACTACACCAGGCAGAATTTCACCGAACTCGCGGAACGCTACGACCTGGTCCTGGACAACGTCGGCAGCCAGTCGTTGCTGGCGACCAAACGCGTTCTCAAGCCCCACGGCACGCTCGTCATCGTCGGCGGCCAGTCAAGCGATCCGATGTTTGGACCTTTGATGCGTACCTTCGGCGCGGTGCTCCTGTCGCCATTCGTCGGCGAGAATCTCGTCATGTACCTTGCCGAGATCAATCAAGCCGACCTGACCCTGCTGGCCGATCTGGCGCGGGATGGAAAAATGACTTCGGTGATCGACAGGAAGTATCCGCTGCAGGAGTTCGCGACGGCGATCGACTACCTGGAAGCGGGCAGGGCACGAGGGAAGGTGATCATTGACATCCGGGGCGACATCCGGGGACACTCGTCGCAGTAGCGACGTGTGTGCCGCGGCTCAGCCAGGCTTCGGCACTGCAATTGGCCGCTGCCTGACCACCGGTGCACTGGCGTCGATGCGTGCGCCGCCGACCAGGTAAGTGTGCACATCCGCCGAGAAGTATTTGAGTTTCTCCTGGATGTCCCGGTTACGTCGCAGCAGCCAGTTGTAACCGATGACTGCCGGCACGGCGACGAACAAGCCGACAGCGGTCATGATCAAGGCCTCGCCGATGGGTCCGGCGATGTGTTCGAGGCTCGGCTGGCCGGTGAGCGAAATCGAGATCAGTGCGTTGTAGATGCCCCAGACCGTGCCGAACAAGCCGACGAAAGGCGACACCGAGCCCGTCGTCGCGAGAATGGCGAGGCCGCGGGCCAGGCGGCCGTTGATGCTTTCGATCGAGCGGTACAGCGAGACCGTGATCCATTCGTTGAATGGAATGTTCGCGGCCAGGTCTCCTTCATAGTGCTGTGCCGCCCGCATGCCATCCTCGACGAGCATGCGGAACACGTTGTCCCGGCCGGAGAGTGCAACCAGTCCATCGCGCAGGTTGCCTGACGTCCAGAACTTCTTTTCCACTTCCCGGTAAGACTGCCGCACCCGGCCTTGATCCCAGAACTTGGTGAAGATGACGTACCAGGAGGCGAGCGACATCGCCCCAAGGATGACGAGGACGGTGATGGAGACCCCATCCGCCTGCGCGATGAACCTGTCCAGCGTGAATGGATTGTCGACGGACTCAGCGACGTTGGCCATGGAACTGTCCTCTCGGTGGGGAAGCAATCTGAACCACAGAAGTCATAGCAACTATGACAGTTGTAGTAGATAGTCGCAAGCCGGTGAAGTGCAGGCGCCCGGCTGCGGGACTTGCGCGTCCTACTACAGCAGGCGTAGGCTCAACCACGTCGATAGTTAGAGGTTGCGATTCTTGCCTTCCACCAAACTCAGCAAGCTGGAATTGCAGATCATGGAGGCCCTGTGGACGCATGGCGCGTGTTCCATCCGGGAGATCCACGATGCATTCCCGAAGCGCGGCCGGCCGGCATACACGACGGTGCAGACCATGGTGTACCGCCTGGAAGCCAAGGAGATGCTGCGGCGTGCGAAGAAGATCAGCAATGCCCACATCTTCGAAGCCACCATCAGTCGCGACGTGGCGCAGCGGCGCCTGGTCGACGACCTGGTAGGCCTGTTCGGTGGCCGGGCGCAGCCCGTCATGGCGCACCTGATCGAATCGGGCAAATTGACCATGGATGACATCAAGGAAGCGGAGCGCGCGCTGCGTGACCTGTCGCGCAAGGACCTGTCGCGTAAGGAAAAGAGCTGATGGTCGCCTTCATTGCGCTGCACCTGTGGCAATCGACGCTGTTCCTGCTGGCAGCGTGGCTGCTGACCCTGGCGTTCAAGCGCAATGCGGCTGAAATCCGCTACTGCATCTGGTTCGCGGCATCGTTGAAGTTCCTCGTGCCGCTCGCCCTGTTGCAGTCGCTCGGAGATCGCATGGGCCGCGCCTTGCCCGAGCCGCCGGATGTCGATCCCACGCTCATCGACACTGCCAATGCGCTATTTTCACCGTCTATTCCGGGCGCGACTGCGATTGCCGATGGCACGTTGTCGCAGATCCACTCCGTTGCCGTCGTCATCTGGGCTGTCGGCGCGGCGATGGCGGGCCTGCGATGGTTCCTGCAATGGCGAGCCATCCACTCGACACTGGCGTCGACTCCACGTATTCCCATGGATTTCCCGGTGCCGGTCTGCGTTACGTCGAATGAGCTGACGCCCGGGGTGTTCGGCGTTTTCCGCACCGTGGTCATCCTGCCGCGTGCCGTCCTGCATGAACTGGGTTCGGAACATTTACAGGCCGTGCTGGCTCACGAAGCCTGCCACATCCGGCGTCGGGACAATCTCACCGCCGCGATCCACAAATGCGTCGAGACGATTTTCTGGTTTCATCCGCTGCTGTGGTGGATAGGCGCCCACTTGCTGCGCGAACGAGAAATGGCCTGCGACGAGTCGGTCATCGAGGCAGGACACGCACCGTATGTCTATGCGGAATCGATTCTGGATGTGTGCCGCCTGGGCGTAGCCGGGAGGCTGACCGGGGTCGCAGCATCGACTGGTGGCGATCTGAAGCAACGCGTAGCTTCGATCATGAGCGAGGAGCGGGCGCAGCCGATCGGGCATGGGCGGTTCGTTCTGCTGCTGTCGGCCGTGATGCTCGTGTGGCTCGTTCCGATCAGCGCTGGCGTCGTCGATGGGGCCATGCGCGAGGCCGCCGCTTCCGGCCCCATCGCTTTCGACGCGATCGTTCTCAAACCTTCGCAGCGGGGCTGGTGGCGCAGTACCCGATTCGATCCCGAGGCCGGCCGGCTGGTGCTCAAGAACTTTTCGTTGCGACACCTGATCGCATCGGCCTATCCCGGGGCGAGAGTGAATGGTGAGCGCGACGTGATCGATCGTGCGCGTTACGACATTGAAGCGAGCTGGCACGCGAGTCGGCCTGACGGGGCCGTAACGAGCGAGCGGAAGACGTATCGCGAACTGCTGAAGAAAGTCCTGCGCAGGAACTTCAATGTGCAGCTCTACGTCAACGAGCAGTGCGACATGGAGTGCGAATAACGTCTCTCGACGGTTGACGCATCGCGCTGTCGGCGGCGTGTCAGCGTACACGAACCAGCGTCGCGCCGCCCTTCTGGGCTCCACGCGGCGATCCGATCACTCCGTCCAGAAGACCGACAGCACCAGGTTGCGGTCGATGCCATTGTGGATGACAGGTTCCAGCAATTGCTGAGTGAGCAGCGTGCCCAGATCTACCGTCAGCCGCGCCGGCCGGTAGGTGAACGTCAAGCCGAGCGTCAGGGAAGGGTCGCCGAAATGTTTGCCGGCACCCGCTGATGCAGTATTTCCAGCGAGGTCGAATCCAGGCCCGGTGATGTGTCCCGCCACGCCTTGAACAGTCAACGGAACAGCCGCCAATGCGTGGACCGCAATCGTCCAGCGGCCGAAGTCGCGCGGGATTTCCAGTCCGGCAAAAGGCGTCACAAAGTCGTAGGTCGCATCGAAGTCGAGCTGCCCGCTGAGGCCGGCCTGCGGGCCGGCGAGGATCGTGTAGTCGAAACGGTAGTCGCTGAGTTCGAGGCGTTGCGACAGGACGCCGACGACCCAGCGGTGCTGTCCGAGCAGGCCCATATCGCCGATTCGGGCGACGTACACGCCGCCGCCGAAGTCCCTGGTCGAGCCATCGAGCCGGGTGAACAGCGCATCCACCGGAACGCCAATGGGCGCCTGCGGTGCGAACAGTGTCTGCAATGGCCGAAATTCGCGGCCGGAAGCGAACGACAGGCGATCGTAGAATCCGAACAAGCCCACCTGCCAGTGACGGTCGAGGTCGCGCCTGAGCGCGGCCGAGAGCAGCGGCCCGTCGAGTGAAATGGTCCCGACTTTCGTCTTCGCAGCTGCGCCCTGCAGCGTGATTCTCCAGTCGTCCGCGTCGTACAACGAACCAGCCCAAACCGGCAGCGTGCCATAGCGGTTGTCCATCGCCGCCTCGGGCAAGTGCTCGGCAACATAGGCAATATCATGCTCCGCGCGACACGGAGCGAAAGCCAGCAAGGCGAGCATTGCAACCGCGGCGGCGGGATATAGACGCAAAGGAAGCATAGGAGTGCTCGCTGCCGGTAATCCGCCAGTTCGGTGCGGTGGCAGTGATTGGACGCCGGCAGGCAGGCGAATCAGTCGGGCGGCGCTGTCGAGTGCTCGGCGCGCTTGTCATAACCGGTTGCGGTTGAAGCCGACGCTACAAAGCTCTATTCTCGGCCGCTTGTACACAATTACAAGTGCCGTGAGGCAAGCAGGAAACTTGTCAACAGCGGACGCGGCGGAGCAGGGTTCATGATCGGCTTCGCTATTCCTACGGTTTCATCCGCGGTCGCAACCCTGCGTGCGATCGAGTGGCCGATTCGGCGGCTCGGGCCATATTCCAGCGTGCTGGGTTTCGTGCTGCTCGGCATCGTCTCGCTCGGCGTATCGCGGGCCATCCTGGTCGCCTGGCAGTGGGATCGGGTTGCGGAGGCCGGGCAAGTGCCGATGATGATGCTCCAGGGACTGCGCAGCGACCTCATCGTGCTCGGCTTGTTCGTAGCGATTCCGGTGACTGCATTGCCGCTGGCGCTGCTCAGCGCGCAACTGAAAATCTGGAGCCGCATCACCGCGGTCTGGTTGACCGTGAGCCTGGTCTTCATCGTGTTCATGGAACTCGCCACGCCGCAGTTCCTGATCGAATACGACTCCCGTCCCAACCGCCTGTTCGTCGAGTATCTCGTCTATCCGCAAGAAGTGCTCGGCATGCTGTGGAGCGGCTATCGCAAGTTGCTGGCAGTGACGGTGGCGAGCACCGTCGCATTGAGCTGGGTCGTCTGGCGCCACTTTCGCAATTGTGCGGCCGGCTCCAACCAGGTCGACACTCGCACCGTGCTGCTATGGTGGCCGGTCATCATGGTCGTGCTGTTCGTCATGATCCGCTCAACCGCGCAGCACCGGGCAGTGAACCTGGCCACGTTCTCGTTCTGCGACGATGCCCTCGTCAACAGCCTGGTCGCCAATTCGGCGTACTCCGTGCTCACCGCGGTCTACAGCTTGAGAAACGAAGCCCAGTCGAGCGAGCAGTACGGCAAGATGCCGTTGGCCGAGATGATTCAGCGTTCCCGACTGGAAACGGGAGCGCCCGCCGCCAGCTTTTTCTCCGAGGAATTGCCGACGCTGCACCGGCAGGTGGCGAGCCTGCAGCGGCCCAAGCCCCTGAACCTGGTGATCGTGCTGGAAGAAAGCGTGGGCGCTGGATTCGTAGGCAAGCTCGGTGGCGTGCCCATTACGCCGACGTTCGACCGGCTCGCCGATGAGGGCATCTGGTTCGATCGACTCTACGCCACCGGTACGCGTTCGGTTCGCGGTATAGAGGCCGTCGTCGCAGGCTTTCCTCCTACGCCCGCGCTGAGTGTGGTCAAGTTGTCCAAGTCGCAGAAAGGCTTCGCGACGCTTGCATCCGTGCTCAGGAAATCCGGCTACCGCAACGAGTTCATCTACGGTGGCGAATCGCACTTCGACAACATGCGCGGCTTCTTCCTCGGCAACGGCTTTCATACCATCGTCGATCGCGGGAGTTTCGCCGCGCCCAAGTTCGTCGGCAGCTGGGGCGTTTCCGACGAGGACCTGTTCGAGAAAGCGCACGAGCGGATCCAGTCGCTGAACTCTGCGGATGCGCCGTTCTTCATGCTGGTGTTCTCATCGACGAATCACACGCCGTTCGAGTTTCCGGATGCGCCATTCGCACTCGTCGACAAGGAGCGGCAAACCGTCAACAATGCGGTCAAGTACGCGGACTATGCGTTGGGGCAGTTCCTCGACCACGCTCGCGGCAGCGATTACTGGCGGGACACTTTGTTCCTCGTGGTCGCCGACCACGACACTCGGGTCTATGGCGACGAACTGGTGCCGGTATCGAAATTTCACATTCCCGGCGTGATTCTCGGCGCCGACGTTACGCCTTTGCGGATCGGTTCGTTAGCGAGCCAGATCGATCTGGCGCCGACCCTGCTGTCGTTGCTGGGAGTGGATAGTGAACATCCTTTCCCGGGCCGGGACCTGACGCGCACCCTGCCGGAATTCGGCAATTCGCAGCCCAGCGTGCAGCCTCGCGCCATCATGCAGTTCGACCAGAATTTCGCCTGGCTCGAGGACAATCGTCTCACCGTGCTGTTGCCGGACGGCAAGACGCGCCATCTTCTCTACGATCCGCGCACCCGGCATCTCGGTCCGTCCGCGGATGCGGACCCCGAGGCCGATCGTCGAGCGCTGTCGAACGTGCTCATGTCGTCGTGGCTGTATCAGCAGCGCAAGTACCGGTTGGCCGACTGATCAAGCCTGCGTTGTTCATGAACTGGCACGATGCCGCCTCCACTGACCACTGCCGATAACTCCTGCACCGACCCGCACCGGCGCCGCATGTTGCCTGCATCACATCTGCCCATTTGGGGAACTGCTGCGTTAGCCGGCATCGTGGCAATGCCAGCGTAGAAAATCGAGCGCACGGCGAACACGGCGCCGAACTGGAAAGCGCAGCGTAGAAACAGAAAGAATAGATTTCATCCGGGGAACTGCCGGATTCCGACGGCGTATTTTCCCTTCTGCGCCGCCCTTTCTACCTATGGGCCGTGTCCGCCGCACGACTCCCACTCGACGGGTTCTCCCGCTGTCTCGCCCTCATGGGGCATGCCGTTTGCATACGCAACATCGCGACGATTTCCGTGCGGCATTCGAATCTTGAAATTCGAAACGGCACGCGGGCCTCGTTGTGCAATTCGTTCAAGCAGCGGAGGCTTCGTCATGTCGGCAGAGAATCGGCGTCGATTGCGGGATTGGATCGAGTGCCTGGCACTAGCAATGGCCGCTGTGCTGCCGGTGCACTCTACCGCTGCCGAGGAACCGGCGCTGCTCGATGAAGTCATCGTCACCGGCACACGCCAGTCGTCGCGTACCGTTGCAGAAAGCCTGGCGCCTATCGATGTGCTGTCGGCGGAGGAATTGACCAAGAGCGGCAAGCAATCCACCCGGGATCTCATCGCCACGCTCGTGCCCTCGATCAACGTGTCGAACGGTGGCGCCGGCGCCAGCTTCGCAGTCAAGACAGTGGCATTGCGCGGATTGAGCGGCGATCAGACACTGGTGCTGGTCAACGGCAAGCGGCGTCACAACAGTGCCGTGTTGTTCATCAACGGCACGACGCAGAACGGGCAGTCGCCGCCGGATCTGGATTTGATCCCGGTCAGTGCGATCGAACGCATCGAAGTGCTGCGCGATGGGGCGTCCGCGCAATATGGATCGGATGCGATTGCCGGCGTCATCAACATCATCCTGAAGCGCTCCGATGCGGGCGGTGGCGCCAGCACATCGTATGGGCAGACTGCTGAAGGCGATGGCGAGACCGCGCAGGTGCAGAGCGATCTTGGCTTCGCATTGGGAGACGGCGGCCATATACATCTCGCTGCCGACGGACGCATTCAGCAACGCACCGATCGCGGCGCGCTAAATACTTCCCGCCTGTATCCACTCGTGAATGGGCAGCCGGATCCGCGTGAAGCCACGGCCGATCGCCACACCAATCATCCGGGCCAGCCGCACGTGGAAGGACTCAATCTGGCGTTCGACGCGACCTTGCCCGTGTCCGATGCCTTGATCGTTTACTCGTTCGCGACCGGCGCAATGCGGGACGCAGACAGCTGGCTTACGTTTCGCAATCCCAATGCGTCGAACAACCAGGCGGCGATCTACCCCGACGGCTATTCGCCGAAGCTGCTGTTGCGCGACCGTGACTATCAGATCGTCGCAGGCGTGCGAGGCACGCAGTTCGCCGGCCTGAACTGGGACCTGAGTTCCAGCTATGCGCGGGATGCCGTCGAGTACGAGGAATCCAGTGCGCTGAACGCATCGCTCGGTCCGCAGAGTCCGCGGCATTTCGACATAGGCAAGCTCACCGCGGAGGAATGGACCACCAACCTGGATGTGAATCGCAGCTTCGATACCAAAGTGCTGAGCACGCCGCTGTTCGCCGCAGCGGGACTGGAGTATCGGCGCAATACCTATGCTATCGGCGCCGGCGAGCCGGCTTCCTACGTGGACGGCCACTACGTCGCGAGTTCCGGACCGCTCGCTGGAGTAGTCACGATCCCCGGCTCGCAGGGTGTCACGGGATTTCCGCCTTCCGCAGCCGGCAGTCATGCGCGTCACGACGTCGGCGCCTATCTGAATTTCGAGCAGAGCCTCGGAGAGTCGTGGCAGGTTGCCCTGGCTGGCCGCTACGAGGACTACTCCGACGCAGGCGATACCACTACGGGCAAATTGTCCGCTCGCTACGAGCCCATTCCGGGCTATGCGATCCGCGGCACGGCGAGCACTGGATTTCGTGCTCCGACATTGGCACAGCAACACTACGCATCGAGCAGCACCATCCAGATTCCCGGAACCAATCCCGTAGTTCTCGGCCCCGTGCAGGCATTGCCGGTGGATTCTCCAGTGGCGCGAGCGCTCGGAGCGAAACCGCTGGATCCGGAAACATCGACCAACTATTCCGTCGGCCTGGTGCTGCAGCCGCTGGCTCACTTCAACGTGACGCTCGACCTGTACCAGATCGAGATCGACGATCGCATCCTGCTCACCGGTACGCTGGTCGGACCGGCGGTCAGCCGGGCATTCTCGGCCGCCGGCCTGAGTCCGAACCAGGGTGGTTTCTATTTCGCCAACGCAGCGGACACCACCACCAAAGGCATCGACCTGGTCGCCACCTATGCGAGCAATTTCGGCCGCTTCGGCGAGGTGCGCTGGAATTTCGCTGCGAACTACAACAAGACAGAATTCGACCGCATTACCGCGCCGCCGCCGGAGCTGGCAAATGCCGGATTGGTGTTGATCGATCGTGCGCGGCAGGGCGATTTCACCGTGGGAACGCCGCGCGATAAGTTTGTTCTGGGCGCCGACTGGGCGCTTGGCTCGTTCGCGACGACAGTGCGAGTGACTCGGTACGGCGAAGTCACGCAGGTGTCGCCGACCTCGCCGACGCTCGACGATACGATCACGCCGAAGTACCTGGTCGACCTGGATGTCGCCTGCAACGTGACCGACCGGCTCAAGATCAGCGCCGGCGCCAACAATCTATTCGACGAATATCCGAACACGCTGAAAGCCGGCAATCAAGGCGTGAACGGGTTTGCGTACTACAACACGTACTCGCCATTCGGCATCAGCGGCGGATTCTACTACGCTCGCCTGGGTTACCAGTTCTAGGAACCTGTTTCAGTATCGGGGACAATTTGTGGCAGAGAACGACGGTCACGGTGTGAGCCGCAGGGCATTCCTGTCGGCTGGCGGAATTACATTGACTGCGTTGGGCACGGCGGTCTCGTTGCCCAAGGCCGAAGCGGCGGACAAGGCTACGTCGGCGGCATCACCTGTCGAGCCTGGCGATAAAGAGCGCTATGTCACCGCGGTGGAGGGGACCAACATCGCCGTCGCGGTCGCCCCGGACGGGAAGACCCTGGCGTTCGATCTCTATGGCCTGTTGTGGCTAGTCGATATCGACGGTGGTGTCGCACGCAGCGTGACCGATGAACTCGCCGAGATCGCCCAGCCCGATTGGGCGCCGGACGGCCGCTCCCTGGTGTTTCAATCGTATCGCGATGGCAATTTTCATTTGTGGAGCATCGACAGCGACGGTGGCGGCAGCAAGCAACTGACGCAGGGGCCGTACGACTCGCGCGAGCCGCGCTTCTCTCCCGATGGCCGCAGGATCGCATTCTCCAGCGATCGGGCAGGTGCGTATCGCCTGTTCGCCCTGGAGATAGCCTCCGGTGAAATCAAGCGGCTCACCGACTCGACGGCGCAGGAAGTGCAGCCAGCCTGGTCGCCCGACGGCAGCAAGATCGCTTTCGTTGCGGATGGGGCCAGGCTGCAGGTGTTGGAGCTGTCCAGCGGCAAGGTGACGACCGCCGCGTCGATCGTCGCATCGGCGGACATCATGCATCGCACGGAGATCCAGTCGCCGAGCTGGTCGCCCGATGGACGGACGCTCGTCTATGTCGTCGTCGACGGTCCGGTGAGCAAGCTCGCCACTGCTGCGAAACTATTGGTGGAAGGCGAGGACGTATTTCCGTTTCGCGTGACCTGGCTGAGCAGCCGTGAGTTTGTCTATGCCTCCGATGGCAAGATCCGGCGGCGCATGCTGGACACCGGCACCAGCCGCGTCATCGAGTTTTCCGCGACCGTTCCCGTGGTCACGCCGAAGTACGTCAAACGTCGACGCGACTTCGATTCGACGACGGCGCGCCAGGTAAAAGGAATCGGTAGCCCGGCCCTGTCCCCCGACGGCCGGCAAATTGCGTTTCGCGCCCTGAACGATATCTGGACGATGACTCTCGGCGACAGGCCAGTCGCCGTGACGCACGATCGATTCTACAAGTGCGATCCCGCCTGGTCGCCCGATGGCAGGCGGCTCGCCTATTCGAGCGACCGCGGCGGCAAGCTCGATATCTGGATACGCGATCTCGCGACCGGTGCGGACCGGCAGCTCACACACTTTGCCAATGCAGCAGTGTCGAGCGCCTGGTCGGCGGACGGTTCCCTCATCGCGTTCCTGGACCAGGGTGGCGCGCTGCATACGGTCGAAGTAGGCAGCGGCAAAGTACAGAAGGTATTCGATGCGTTGTGGGAACCGGGTCGTCCGAGCTGGAGCCCGGACGGACGCTTCATTGCGATGGCCGCATTCAAACCCTATTCCGCCCGCTACCGGGAAGGCCTCAGCGAGATCCTGGTTGTCGAACGCGCCAGCGGGGCAGCGTCGTATTCACAGGTGTTTCCCAACAAGTCGCTGGGCACTCGCGGCGACGATGGTCCGCTGTGGTCGCCTGACGGCACGCGCATGGCGTTCGTGTTCGGCAGCTTGTTGTGGGTAGCGCCGATCGACGCGACCGGACGCTTCACCGCGTCGCCCCGGCAGATATCCAAGGAAACCACCGACGCACCCAGCTGGAGCGGCGATGCGAAGACCCTGCTGTATCTCTCGAATGGCCGCCTGCGATTGATAGATGCGAATGGAGGCGCAGCGCGGGACGTGCCCCTGCGTATGAGCTGGAACAACCTGTTGCCCAAGGGACGCGTCGTCGTGCGTGCAGGCAAGTTGTGGGACGGGCAGGGGCCGAACTATCGTCGCAATATGGATGTGGTGATCGAAGGCAATCGCATCGTGACCGTGCAAGCTAGCGCGTCGACGCCGCCCTCGGATAAGAACGCACGCTTCATCGATGCATCCGGCTCGACCGTGATGCCGGGCCTCATCGACATGCATACCCACCGCCAGATGCAGGGCTATGGCTACGGCGATCGGCAGGGCAGGTTGTGGCTGGCTATGGGAGTGACGAGCACGCGGTCGCCTGGAGCGCCTGCCTACCACATGGTGGAGGATCGCGAAGCCATCGATGCCGGCGCTCGTGTCGGTCCGCGGCACTTCGCTACCGGCGAGGCGATCGACGGCTCGCGCATCTATTACAACTTCATGCGGCCGGTCACCGAGCCGGGCCAGATGGAACTGGAATTCGCCCGCGCCGCAGCGTTGGACTACGACCTGATCAAAACCTACGTGCGCCTCGCTCCGGAACAGCAACGCAAGGTCATTGCATGGGCGCACTCGAAGGGAATGCACGTCACATCGCATTATCATTTTCCGTCGCTGCGCTTCGGCGCCGATTGCATGGAACACCTGGGAGCCACCAACCGATTCGGCTATTCGCGAACCGCAACCGTTGCGGGTGCGGCCTACCAGGATGTCACGGCGTTGTTCGTACAAAGCCAGGCGGGCCGCACGCCGACGTTGTTTACGTCGGCATCGCTGCTCGGCGAGGATCGCTCGTTGGTCGATGACGAGAGGATCAGGACGCTGTACCCCTCGTGGGAATATGCGCGGCTGGTGGAGCGAGCCAGGCAGATGTCGGCCGGTGGCAATGCGGATCAACTGAGAACGCTGGAGCGCAACGTCGAGCAGGCAAAGATCATTCTGCGCAATGGCGGACGGATCCTGACAGGCACCGACGCTCCGATCGATTTTCTCGCCGTGAGCCTGCATCTGAACCTGCGTGGCATGGTGAAGTTCGGCATTTCGCCGTACGAGGCGCTGCTGACGGCGACGCGTTTCGGCGGCGAGTTCCTGGAAGAACCGATTGGCGTCATCGCACCGAACGCGCTGGCCGATTTGCTGGTCGTGAACGGCGATCCGCTGCGACGAATCGCGGATGCGGCCAACGTGTCGCAAGTGATCAAGAATGGCGAGGTCTTCGCCGTCGGCGACCTGCTGGAACCTTTCAGGAGCCCGGCGTCCGTCTCGATGGAATACGAACCTGTCCCGGCGTTGCGAACCGTCGCCAACACGGAATACTGGTGGCACCATCCGGACTACGTGAGCAGCTGTCGCGCCGCCTGCTGCGCGTAGGGGACATTCGTCGCGGCAGCGACGACAGGAGCATGTGGTCTAGACCATTCCCGTTGGTCATCCCCGACGACTGAGGACGCAAACCAAGGCGTTTCCCCTATATTCGATTGCGGGCAAGCGTGAAGCGTGCGTCATCCACTGGCTTCCGCTGCAGGCGGCGTCTATTCTGCTTTGCGCGCCGCAACGAACTGGGCGTCAGAACCCAAAGGCGCCCGACACGAGAATGGCAGCTCCCAAAGTCCCCCAGCCCGAACCGTTCATCGCTGCCGAGACGGTGATGCGGGAATTCAGCTTTCGCGCCGTGCTCACTGGAGCGATCCTCGGACTGGTCTTCGGCGCTTCGTCGCTCTACCTGGTTCTCAAAGTCGGCATCACGGTCAGCGCCTCGATTCCGGTGGCGGTGATTTCCCTGGCGCTGTTCCGGGCATTGTCGAAACTGGGACTGCGCGACTCGACCGTTCTCGAGCACAACATCACGCAGACGGGCGGATCGGCTGGCGAGTCGGTCGCCTTCGGCGTCGGCGTGACCATGCCGGCGATCATGATCTTAGGGTTCGATCTCGAACTGGTGAACGTCATGCTGGTCGCCATCATGGGCGGACTGCTGGGCATTCTCATGATGATTCCGCTGCGGCGTGCGCTGATCGTGATGGAACATGGGACGCTCAAGTATCCGGAAGGCACTGCGTGTGCTGCCGTCCTGCGAGCCGGCGCCAATGCAGAGGATCGAGCCGCAGCGTCGCCGTCTGCACAGGCCGCGATGCGTGCTGCCGAAGCTGCCGGGCTCGGCAAGGCGCCCGGAGCCGTGTCTATATTCACGGGCTTCGGCATCGGACTGTTGTACACGACCTGCAATCTCGCCCTGAAAGGCTGGAAGGACGTCGCCGAGAAAGTCTTCGACGCGCCGTTCAAGGCGGGCTCGGTGAGCGTCGAGGTTTCGCCTGCGCTGCTGGGCGTTGGCTACATCGTCGGTCCCTACATCGGTGGCCTGATGGCCGCAGGTGGCGTGCTGTCCTATCTATTGTTGATCCCGCTGATCAAATTCTTCGGCGCCGGCCTGCCGGATGCGCTGGCCCCGGGCACGATCCCGATTTCTGACATGGGGCCTTCCCAGATTCGCGGCGCCTATGTGCTCTACATCGGAGCCGGAGCCGTGGCCGCAGGTGGAATCATCAGCCTGTTGCAGGCGCTGCCGATGATCTGGCGCGGCATGAAAGGCGGATTGCAGAACTTCGCCGCCAGCCAGAAGAACGGAGTCATCCCTGGCGCCGGCCTGCGCACCGATCGGGATCTGTCGCTCAAGTTCGTAGGCATCGGCATCGTGGTGCTGCTCACAGCCATCATGCTGACGCCGAGCTTGCACATGAACCTGCTCGGTGCGCTGCTGATCGTAGCTTTCGGCTTCCTGTTCGTCGCCGTGTCATCGCGGCTGACGGGCGAGATCGGTTCGACATCGAATCCGATTTCCGGCATGACCGTGGCGACGTTGCTGTTCACCTGCCTGATCTTCCTGCTCGTCGGCTGGACCGGTGGTACGCACTATGTGACGGCGCTGTCGGTGGGCGCCATCGTCTGTATCGCCGTCTCCAATGGCGGCACGACTTCGCAGGATCTCAAGACGGGTTATCTGCTGGGGGCGACGCCGAAGCTGCAGCAATACGCCATCCTCATCGGCTCGTTCGGTTCGGCATTGATACTGGGGCCGATACTCCTGGTGTTGAACGATGCTCGCACGGTGTACGTGCCGATCGCGGAGGTGGCTCCCGCGGGCTTGCATACGGACGCGAGTCAACTGCACAAGATGGAAAAAATCGTCGGGCCGCAAGCTCGCGACGATGGCAACACCTATCGCGTCTGGCAGAAGACCGACGCTCGCGGCGG
>Ga0065707_10000918_pt1 | contig 17512 bp, 15 predicted proteins | sample SwiRhicommuniRL3_FD_59094 | JGI IMG/M metagenome (GOLD analysis project Ga0065707, IMG submission 59094) | Switchgrass rhizosphere bacterial communities from Rose Lake, Michigan, USA - RL3 v2 (version 2) | ecosystem: Host-associated > Plants > Roots > Rhizosphere > Soil | place: East Lansing...
CTGCAGCCTTAAACGATCTTTTAATATCTGTCTCCGAATAGCGTGGTGGTGAAATCAACAAATCATCGCCAGTTATCATTCGTATCATTTTGTAAAGTAAAATGTCATTACTCTGTTTTGGAAACCCTTGAAATTCCAACGTATCATTTCCAAGTTTTACTATCTTATTTTGGGGGTTTGACTCATTTTCTCCAAATATAGCAATATCATACTCACAGCAATCATAAGATACATCGGGAGCATCGGCCCTGCAACCTACTAGAGCCATTTCCGAGTTATGGCTTTCGGTTAGATGATGTAAAATTTCGTCTGGTATCTTCATTTTGAAAAAGTAAGGTTTTGTGATAAGNAAAAGTTAACGCATACTTTCCATNTCTTCAATATTTCTGAAATCATTTGGGTTNAGTCGAAACCCGGTTACCGATTCATAAGGGATTTCGNTAACTTTCATGTGATAATCAAGTTTTCTTTTTCTAAATTTTGCATGTAACCANAGCACGAATCGTTCTTCNATACTTGCTGCTTCCTGCTTGTTAATTTCAGGGTGTATTTCAATCAATCTTTGTACCAGTCTCAAGTCTACGACAACATCAAAAAAATCCCATCCTAGAGTTTTTTTGCCATTAGCGTAACACTTGTAATAGATACTGTCCATATGTACTTCTTTTTGAAGAGATCCCAGGTATTCCATTATCTTTGGACGTTCTTTATCAAAATTAATACAAGACCCATTTATTATTATGGAATTTGCAATATCGTCAGTTAATTCAATGTTCATCTTCCCAGATCTATTATCATTTTCAGCCAAAACAATTTTCTTGATAGTGACATTATCCCCTATATTGGTACCTATAAAATCTCTTGTTTTGGCATCGATTCGAATTATTTTATCATTTGAATTTTTGATGCTATTTTTATTATTATTATCTTTGATCTCATCAGTTGGGTGCAATGAAAGACAAATAATACTGGCGCTATTTTTAGGACCAATGATATTAACAAGGGCGCCCTCAGCTATGTTTAGCATATGCATTATTTCCGGATCAATTCTTACGATGTCTCTATCTTTGTCTTGTATTTCGTTTTCAAGAACTTTTAAAGAAAATCCAGAATTATCAGCCATCAATTGTTTAATGCATATTTCTATATAAGAATATTTTCATATATAGCTGAACTTGATAAATTGTATTTCTCATGCAGCGGTGCAGTATGGATGCAAATATCAATTGTGAAACTTTGTAAACAGGCCATACTATTCACTAGGAGTTATTTGTTAAAAAAATAAAAAAAGGTCGTCGTTTTTGTGCTTTTATCGACAGTGTGACAGTTAGCTTATGGAATAGATCTGCTGTACAGCTTTCCTTCAAGTGCAAGCTTGTACATTTCAGCCACGTATGGATTCTTTCCAGGAGTTTCAGCACCCAATTCTACTAGACGTGCGTATACTCTTACTACGTATGCAAGAGCACCCATGAAAGCCACTACTACTCCCATGTTAAACATCCAGTGGTTTGGAACTGAGAAAATTTCTTCCACAAACCAAAAGTGCCACAATTCATTTACACCAATTGTAAACATGGTTGCAAGATAGCCTATGATGGTTATCTTTAGACCAGTGTTCATTGAGTTTCCAGGACCCCTTAGTACGGGTACCCTTCTGTCATACATTGCCACAAATCCCCAACCTAACGGTAGGGCTATAAAGTGGCTGTACAACCACCAATGAGCTGGTGTAAATGCACTGTCTCTAATTGCGGTTTGATGAAGAGATCCGTCAACAAAGTTATCTACTTCTACGGATGCTGCGATTGAACCCAGCATAATGACCATAATGTAGATTTTCTTTAATCTTTGGATTTCTACTTCTTTTGGAATTAGAGTCGGCATCTGTGCCATTTTAGTTCACACGTTATTCATCGATCTTTTATAATAACTTGAAGATATAGAAACTATAAGATATAATATAAAATTTGTATTATAAGTGCATACATTTACGAATTATTCTTTTGATATCAACACATTCATAATAAATTTGGACTAATCAAAAGATAATCGCAACTGATAATCACGAATGATAATCATTATTAGGATGTTGTCAAGTATTAAATGATTCGTATCATTTTTTTCCTATTTATGATCTGGAATCATACTACATAATATATAAATTATTTTACATTCCAGACAGAGTCATGAATTTGGAGGGTGGATTTAAAGTAAGAGTATTACTACTTTTCATGGTCACTTTGTTTTCTGCTGCTACTGTAGCTCATGGACTAGAAACGTCAGGAAATGGAGATGGCACAATCGGTTGTCCTGATGGCAAGTCACAAAAGGGCGAACTTTCATTCAGTGCATTTTTGAACGATTCGCCCATCTTTGGAAGTTGGGAAGTAGTTCTTGATGACTCTTCTGATGATAAAACAAGCAATGGCGGCTACCTTGATTCTGGAAAAATAGACAAGAAAAACTACGATTTGGAGGGTAAAGAGACGACAAGTAATATTTGTGGACTGGATAAAAAGGCAAATATTTCAATCCATGGCGACTGCGGAAACAATGGAAAAATCCAAGTTCGAGCTGACACAGGTTGGAAGGGAACTTTCGAAGGCAATATTGACTGTGGATAAAGTAGCTAAAGCTGAACTGCTTTACTTTACATGAGATTCAGTGAATGAAGCAATTAGATTAAGAAAAAGCTTTGAGAATTGATGAACCCAAGACAAGAGGATTACAAAACAAATACAATTAATTTCTACAGGCGCGGGCAGCTAGAGGGATTGCCATTTTTTATTTGATTTTGACATACTTTTTATTTACGACTCATTTCCAACATTGTGTTTGCGTAAGGGTAAGATCATCGTAATAGAAGGAATTGACAAGGCAGGTAAGACAACACAGTCAAATTTACTATTACAGAAATTCAAGAGCAAGTGTGTCAAATTTGATTTCCCCGATTATACAACACCAATTGGTAAAGAGATAAAGCAATTTCTTGATGGAAAAAGAGTTTACTCCGATCAGGTGAAAATGATGCTTCTTTCTGCAAACAGATGGGAGAAAAAGACCGAAATAGACAGAGTAATTGGCAAAGGAACCACAATTATCATGAACAGATACTATCAATCCAATCTGGTCTATGGAGTCTCAAAGGGATTGGAATTAGACTGGCTTGTTGCGTTGGATGAAGGGTTACCAAAAGCAGATCTTGTGATAGTCATAGATATCAAAACAGATACCCTGGTTACTAGATCTAAAAAAAGCGTCATTGATACCTTTGAAAAAGACCGCGAGTTAATTCGCAAAGTAAAAAAGACATACAGGCTTCTTGCAAAAAAATTCAAGTGGTATGTTATTGACGGAGAAAAATCAGTCGACGATGTTCATAGTCAGGTACTTAGAATAGTAAGAAATACTGTGAAAATTTAATTCAATGTGGTGTTCAATTCTATTTACACGACATGAAATTCGTTGGAGAAATAACCGATCCCATTCACAAGTTTATCAGGTTTACAGAGCTCGAAAAAAAGATAATTGATTCAAACGTTTTTCAACGATTAAGAAGAATTAAACAACTGGCAGGCGCTCATCTGGTATATCCTGCAGCCCAACATTCACGGTTTGAACACTCTCTGGGAACAATGCATGTGGCAGGCTTGGCAGGAGAACATCTATTTTCTATAGGGGTAATAGACAAAGAATCAATTCAAGAGCTACGTGTAGCATCTCTACTACACGATATTGGTCATGGACCTTTTTCACATCTCTTTGAAGAAGCACTAAAGGTTACAGGCAACAGTAATCATGAAACTCTTGGGGCCAAAATAATATGTAAGACTGAATTAGGTGATATTCTTTCTGATTATGGCTTTTCTCCGCAAACGATAAGTGAGATTTCTTTTGGTAATTCAAAAGTAAAATTCAAAAATGAAATAATTTCAGGAAGCCTTTCTTCAGACCTGATGGATTATCTTCCTAGAGACGGATTCTTTACGGGCGTGGAGTACGGAAAAGTCGATCATAACAGGATTATTAATTCATTCAGGGTAACTGACAGTAAAAGCCTAGCTTTAGACATCTCATCCTTTTACTCTTTTGAATCAATGATAATTTCGCGTTTTGAGATGTTCCGGGCAGTCTATTTCCACAAGACAGTTCGATCTGCCGAAGTAATGCTACTGCATTCTATCTTGCTCTCAAGTGATATTTTGAACTTAAAAGGATTAGCGTTGACCGATTATCTGAACCTGACAGATGAAAGCATAATTTGCACCATCTCATCATCACGTAATAACAAAGCCGCACAAGAAATGATTTCCAACTATTTGGATAGGAAATTACTAAAATGTGTTTATGAGAGATTTATTCGCAAACGAGACAATTATACAAAGTTAAATAGAGATAAAATTGAAGAATTGAGATTGGAAATTGCAAGATTGGCTAAAATTGATGAGAAAAAAATTTTTCTTGATACCTATGGCATTTCACTAGTGCCACTTGCGCCAAACAAGCAAGAAATGAAATCAATTCTTCTTGTTAGCGAGGACGAATTCTTTAAACAACCAGTTTCTAATCTGCCTTTGGTAAATTCAATAACAGGTTATCTTGATATGATTAGGGTATATACCAACCATAAGGATCGAAAAAAAATTACAAAAATATCAAAGGATGTGTTAGATAAGGAGTTACCCGAAAAGCAATGAAGATCTCCCAGACACTAAAACAAAAGAAGAAAATTCTAGTTATAAAATTAAGTGGCAGCCTTTTTAATTTCAAGACTACATCACAATCGCTAAAGCAATACGCTAGACTTTTACTGGAAATGCAAACCAGGGTTCAACCAGTTGTAGTCACTGGAGGTGGAATAATTGCTCGGCATTATGTTAACTTGGCAAGATCACTGGGTTCTGATGAAAGTAGTCTTGACATAATGGGTATTGAAATATCAAGGCTAAATGCAATGTTACTGTCAGCAGCACTAGGAGATTCTGTTTATCCAGTTATTCCTAGCAGCCTTGAAGAAATCAGTGTTGCCTGCCAGTCAGGAAAAATAATAGCCAGTGGCGGTCTTCATCCAGGTCAGAGTACAAATGCCACAGCAGCGCTTATTTGCGAAAAAATTAAAGCTGACAGATTCCTGAATGCAACAGATGTTGACGGAATTTATGATTCTGATCCAAACAAGAATCCTAAAGCAAAAATGTTCAGAGAAATCACTATAAAAAAATGTATGGGCCTCTTGAATACCGAGAGCACTCAGGCAGGAAGTTACGATCTCATGGATATCGTTGCATTAAAGGTAATAGAGAGATCCAAAATTCCTACGCGGGTCATAAAATCAGACCCCAATGTCATTAGGAATCTTGTAATGAAAAATAGTCAAAGTGGAACAAAGATTACTGCTTAGTTTTGTATGACACTCTCATAGGTATCGCTATGAGTGGAATTCATAACTTACCGCAATAATTTGTTTTTAAAGTTATTCTAAGGAGTAACATTCGTTTTTTAGTTTTAGAACATAATATAATATACAAAATCGAATTTTCGTTTATTAAATATTCCATCTGCGTCAGAAATTACGAGCTACGAAATTATGAAACTGTCTTTATCTTACCCTTAAATTCCGCAATGCCGTCATTTAACATTTTTTTATATGCTTCTTCGGCTTTTTCTTTTGGTAACGGTTTTGATTGGGCCTTGGCGTAACCATCATTATCACACAGAAACAACATGGCATCAGCTTCTCTTTCCATTTTAGCTACTAGCATTTCTTCGCCAACAGGGGCAAACCCATTGCCATCTTGTTTTGTGGTGTACGTTAACATGGCATATCCCGTATAATCAAATAGCTTTAGCTGCGCCTTTTTAGATCGTTCATGACCAAGAATGGAAGCCTTGTGATATTGCATGAACTGTTATGGTTTTCACCTTCTAAAAGGATTTAGATATGAAATTATGGAACCAAATAGGTTCTGTTCATAAATTGATTCAATACATGCGGTAAACATTAGCACATACTCGCATCAACATAATTATTATATGCTGATTGCCTAATTGCGAACGTTGTAATGTCTTCATCTGGAATGTCAATAGCTGAACATATCGATGAATTACGAATTAGAATAATTCATATCGTAATTTGCATTGTTATAATCACTATCTTTTCAATGAGTTTTGGTATAAAGGCGGTAGTCCTGCCGATTGAACTTCCATCGCTGGATGCAGCAGGACAGCAAAATAATTTAAAGATATACTATCCATATCCAGCCCCGTTTGACAACATCGCCCTCCAGCTGACAGCTTTTATGGCGGATACGTTACTTCCGCCGGAGGTAAAGTTTATTCAAACGGCCCCCGGTCAAGTGTTCTTTGCCCAGGTTCACATTTCCTTGCTAATAGGCTTGATTTGTTCCCTTCCCGTTGTAATCAGGGAAATATTTGGGTTCTTTTCCCCGGCATTTAATCAAGTATTAAGCAAAAGAAAAACTAAAGTTAAAGGTGAGGCAGCATCAGACAAACAAGATTCTAATGATGATATACAAAATTATCAGGGATCGATAGCAGAACAAGGCAAAAAAATCATATCGCCATTTTCAAAGTCAAAGATCCTCAAAATAATGCTGCCAATATTTCTCTTATTCTTTTTCGGTGTAGTATTCTGCTACATTTTTGTAATCCCATTTACACTCAACTTTCTCTACAAATATGGAGAATCAATTGGCGCCGAAACATTTCTGACGGTCGATGATTTTATAACATTTGTACTCCAATTCATATTGAGTTTTGGCATAGCCTTTCAGCTTCCAGTATTAATGTATGGACTATCTTTGACTGGTCTGACAGATTCAAGCTTCTGGCAAAAAAACTTTAGATATGCAATAATAATCATTACAATCTTTGGCGCTATAATAACACCAGATGGAAGCGGTGTAACAATGTGGTTTGTTGCGCTACCCATGATTGCCCTATACGCAGTTGGCATTTTTGCCATTAAAAGAAAAGAAAAAGACAGCAATATGATAACTATCTAGCCCTACTGCAAAATACATTTTAGCTTACAAAATTATGATCATCAGTAGCAAAAGATAATTATCCTTTTTTCATATTTGAAACTAATCCCAGTGAGTCATATGGATCAATCGCCCCTTCTTNAAAATGATAAACAGAATCTGAGCTATTGGAAGGAGCTTCCAGAAAATATTCGTGTCATGTTAATATCAGCAATTTACTCTGGTGAAAACCAGAAAGTTCAACTGAAATTTTACGATCCTACTTTGCACGTGATATACTTTTGGCAAGATAAAACGGATCATAAACCTTATTGTTATACTAAATTGGAAAACAAGGAAAGAGCAGAAGAAATCGCAGCAATTGAAAAGAAATTCCAGTTAAAAACAATACCAAAATTAGATCTAATGCTGGACAAAGAAATTCAAGCAATAAAAATAATTGCTCCTGACCCACTGTCAATAGGTGGAAAGGGTGGTATTAGAGAAAAACTCAATGTTTGGGAAGCCAACATCAAATATCATGAAAACTACCTTTATGACACCGGATTAATTCCAGGTTCATACTATACGAGGAAAGGAGACCAAATAATAGAAGACCCGTATAAAATGTCCGAAATAGTACACATTGCCCTCAAAAATTTTCTATGGGATAAAATCCTCGAAACCAAAGAGGCAAGAAATGACAAGTATCGAGAATACGTGAGAGAATGGGCAGATTTACTGAATCAACCCATACCCGAAATGAAAAGAATAGCGCTTGATATTGAAGTAGATTCAGAAGAGGGACGAATGCCTGTTCCGCGAGAGCACGATAGAAAAATTACTGCAGTTGGTATGGTCTCAAATGATGGATTACGAAAAGTATTTCTTCTTGATCAAGACAAAAATCCCAACGACGGAACACAGTTAATCCCAGAAGCAGAAATGTGCAAGACTGAAAAAGAGCTTTTAGAAAAAACATTCAATGTAATTTGGTCATATAGCGTATTAGTTACCTTTAATGGTGATGATTTTGACCTTCCATACCTTTATGAAAGGTCTCAAGATCCTGAAATTGATCCTGTTAACCATAACATAATACCAAAAGAAGAAATCCCNCTAGTGGTAANGAGAGATTCATTCGTAAAGAAAGGAATCCAGACCGAACCAGTTCAGCTAAAACACGGAGTTCATATCGATTTATTTAGAACATTTCAAAATAGGTCGATTCAAATTTACGCCTTTAGTCACAAATATTCGGAATTTAGGCTTAATGCAATATCAGAAGCACTTCTTAATGATACCAAGATCGAATTTGATGGAAACATCAGTGATCTTCCTATTCAGAAACTGGCTCAATACTGCCTTAAGGACACTGATTTAACTTTTAGACTTACAAGCTTCAATGACAATCTCTTACTCAAACTACTATTTGTAATTGCTAGAATATCTCGACTTTCTGTTGAAGATCTCTCTAGAGTAGGTGTCAACCAATGGATAAGGGGAATGTTGTATTATGAGCATAGAAAGATTAACGCGCTGATTCCTCAGAGTGAAGAGCTCCGGTTCAAAGGACAGGCCTCTTCGTCAGCAATCATCAAAGAAAAAAAGTATAGAGGAGGACTTGTAGTAGAGCCCACGCCGGGAATCCACTTCAACGTATCAGTTCTTGACTTTGCCAGTCTGTATCCTAGCATTATAAAGGTCCATAATTTATCGTACGAAACAGTAAACTGTCCCCATGAGTCATGCAGGCAAGATCCCAATCAAAAAATTCCTGATACTGATTACTGGACATGCAATCAGAAGAAAGGAATAACCTCTCTTCTAATAGGGTCACTGAGAGATCTTCGAGTTAACTACTATAAACAACTTTCAAAAGATAAAATAATCTCACCAGAGGAACGCCAACTATACACAGTTGTTAGTCAGGCAATTAAAGTTATTCTAAATGCAAGCTATGGTGTTATGGGAGCTGAAATATTTCCGCTGTACTGTCTACCAGTTGCCGATGCCACTGCAGCTATTGGAAGAAATATTATTACCAAAACAATACAGAAATGTAAAGAATCTGGTATAGAAGTTGTGTACGGAGATACCGATTCATTATTTTTACGAAATCCTTCTGAAGGAAAGATAGAAGAAATTTCAAAATGGGCAAAAGCCCATGAGGGAGTAGATCTTGAACTGGACAAAGAGTATCGCTATGTCGTATTTAACAACCTCAAGAAAAATTACCTAGGGGTCCTGAAGGACGGAACGGTTGATGTAAAAGGCCTGACTGGCAAAAAGTCTCACACCCCTGCTTTTATTAGAAAAGCATTTTACAGTATGCTAGAAATATTGGGTAAAGTCAATACAGAAAAGGACTTTGATACTGCTAGAGAGAAAATTAAAGAACTTATTAAAGACAGCGCAAAAAAATTAGAGACAGACAAATATCCTTTGGAGGAACTTTCTTTTAATGTCATGATAAACAAGTCTCCAGAAAAATATGGTAAAAAGACAAATGAAACTGTTAGAATAACATCAATAGACGGCCGTGATTCCTATACAAATTCAATCAAGGGAATTCCTCAGCATATAAAGGCTGCAATGCAGTTCTCAGATAATGGTAGAGAAATTAAGGCAGGTGACATAATTTCTTATGTAAAAACAAAGACTGCTGAAGGGGTCAAGCCAGTTGAACTAGCAACCCACAAAGAAATAGATACTGAAAAATACTTGGAGGCCATGGAAACAACTTTTGACCAACTTTTGACAGCCCTGGATGTAAATTTCAAATCCATAATTGGTAAACCAAGACAGAGCAACTTGGATGAATTATTCTGGTCAAATTAGAATTGTTATCATCAGTTTGCTTTAAAAATAAATATAATAATAAGATTCCATCATTTATTTAGGCAAATTGACAAATATTTTAGATCTTTTAGATTCTTTCTTTATTACTCCGGAGAGGACCGAAGCTGGTTGTTCCTTTGGTGATATCGATGCGAAAACTACATTCAATGAGGCAAATATTGTGTTTTTTGGTATTCCACTAGAGCTGACAACATCATTTGGAAAGGGAACTAGTCGAGGCCCTGAAGCCATTAGGACTACTTCTGCTCGTCAAATTGAAACATATGTTTATGATGAAAAAAAAGATATCAGGGATCTTGCAAAAATCTTTGATCTAGGAGATATTAAGATTCCCCTTGATAATGAAGGTAAAGTACATTCGGTCTTTGCATTTCTAGATGAGAAAATTCCAGCGCTGGTGAGAGAACTTGAAAGGACAGAAAAGAAACCGTTTATTCTGGGAGGCGAACATACCATCACGTATTTTTGTTTCAAAGCTCTTTCTGAAAGTCAGCCTCTGTTGATTCACTTTGATGCGCATCGCGATTTAAAACCTGAATATGAAGGTTTGAAACTCTGCCACACTACTCCGTTTTATAGACTCATAGATGAAGGATACATCAAGGGTAAAAACATGATACAAATAGGTATCAGACAGACCGACAAGGAGGAAAATGACTTTGCAGAAAAAAATGGTATTGTTACGCTTGATCCATGGGAAATAAAAAAAAATATAGACGATGTAACTAAATATATGTCTAAGGTTACTTCCAATAGAAACGTATATATATCATTTGACATTGATGTTTACGACTCGCCTTATGTTCCCTGCACAGGAACTCCGGAACCATTTGGATTGGATCCCTTTGAAATACTAAAGATAATTAAAAGTATTGACGATTCAGCAAATTTGGTGGGAATGGACCTTGTGGAAGTTTCACTCAAAAATAGTGATTACAGAGAGGGAGCACTTGCAACACAAACACTTCTGAGAATAATTCCTAGAAAATACGTCTAATTTGATTTAGCTGGGTTTATTTCTAGATAGATGTGGCTTTAAATTTTAATTTCCCATTTGTTTGTCTTCGCCTTATTGATTGATTAGCCCCATCTAGCTCTTTCGTTTTCTCTATCTTCCTTGGTTGCCTTTTTCCATTCTTTGTAATGCGGTCTGCATAAATAGACTCTCTTGTTTGACGTATTAACTTGCAAATCTGAAGCCATGCTCGCCTTACTTCCGCTTATGGATCTTTCTGCTGGGTTTTCGCAACCACTTACGCTGCAGTTTACTCCTTTGTCTACTCTTCCCATTTGAAAAGGATCTAGTTACGAAATATAAAAACATTAGAGTGAAAGGCCCTGTTTAACACGTGATTATTACGTCGAATCAAGCCATGATTATTGGTCGTTTGGACAGATAGCTAGGCAAATTTAGTGGTAGATATGGCTTGTCTGAAACTTGTAACTTGATGTTTTTTATCAGATTTTCCAGGTTGATACCATACTGAGACTTGGATAATCTTTCTCTAACCACCAATTCTCCTCCCTCTATTTCTTTATCTCCAATGACAATAATGAAATGAATCCACTCTGATTCGGCTTCTCTGATTTTTTTTCGCCACAGAAAGCTCTCTATCGTCAATGTCTGCTCTGATATTATTTCTGTCCAATTCACCTAAAATTTTCTGGCCGAATTCTAAATGTTTTGAAGCAACCAGAACAATTCTCACCTGCGTGTGTGATAGCCATAATGGCAAGGCTGGGACTTTGCCCATGGTAACATCCCTGTCCGATTTTTCTAGCAATACAAATATTACACGCTCAACAGCGCCACTCGGAGAGTTATGCAAAATAATTGGATATTTTTTTTCACCATCACTGTCAACAAATTCAATGTTGTATCTTTCGCCATTTTCAACGTCTATTTGGTCAGTCGATAATGCAGCAGCTTTTCCCATACTGTCTACGAAATTAAACTCCCATTTTACAATAAAATAAAAGAATCTCTCTTTCCAAATCTCTACAAGAATTGGTTTCTTCATTCTCGCCGCAAATTCTTTAATAAATTTTTTATTTTGTTCATAAAAATCTGAAGTAAAACGAATAACCATATCCACATCGTCGTTTGGCGAAATACCAAGGCCTTCTAAGACTTTCAACGACAACTCAAATCTCTTTACAAACTCTTCTTTTGCCTGATCAATATCTTTGCAAAAGGCATGGCAATCTGGCATGCTAAACGCCCTGAGTCTTCTGAGACCTGCTAGCTCTCCGCTCTTCTCTCTCCTAAATGAATATCTCGTCAACTCATAGAGCTTTAATGGCAACTGCTTGTAAGAAATTTGAAAATCTTTTGCCATTAGAAACTGACCAAAACATGCCGCAAACCTCAGAAAAAGTTGTTTGTTGTCTGACTGTATATTATATTGTCTGGCTGGAAATCTGTTAAAATAACTATGAATAGAAGGGTGATTGGAATCATACATTACCGGAGTTTCTACTTCAATTCCACCATATTCGTGTATCATTTTAGTAACATATGTCTCTATCAAAGATTTCATTAAACGTCCTTTCGGATAGTATCGCATATTTCCTCCGTCTGAAGAAGGTTCATAATCGGCTAGTGCCAGTCTTTTCATAAGTTTTACGTGAGGTGGTATTTCAGATACTGTTCTCTTTTTTGATAACTCATAATCGGCTAGTTTGCTAAAGGCATTTTTCTTATCAAAACTATATTCGCCTATTGGGATCATATTTCCTTCAGTTGCTAATACATACCATGTCGAGTTAAGAGTATCTTCTGATTTTAATGCAATTGATTCAGTGTCTGCCTCCGCTCCCTCCGTCTTATTCTTGGCTCCGTCAGCATTTTTCTGAATTGTTTTTGCGTGTTCTGCTAGAGGATGACCCTTTATTTTTACATTAAATGACTTTGTCCAACCAAATGGAGCCCTATTTACTGTACCAAATAGACTTTTTGCCTTTTTTTCGACGGAAATTAAAAGCGTTTGAGCCGCTAGAGGGTTAGCCAAGTCTGAGCTGAGGTGAGCATATGGGTATACCAGAATGTTATCGCATTTTATCATCTCGCTGTACGTTTTTAATTCCTTGCAAACATCATCAATTATCGACTCATCATCGTCTTTTTCAACTGCAATTAATGCCACTATGACATCATTAATTTTTTTACTTGATGTTGAAGGGATTTCTTCCGCCGACCCTATTTCCTTTGAAATCGGTTGGTATTCTATAAAATCAGAGTGTAACAAAAGTATACGCATTTAATGACGTGAACTAAACCTAAAAGCTCAAATAAAATGTTTGGGAAAAAATTTGAATAAAGAACTAATAGTTGGATCTAAGTTCGATAAAGCGTGTTTCAGGGCTCAATTTTAAATTGGTAAACGGATATTTATTGAGGTCAATTCCTCCAGTAAAGTTTTGCTCAAATCTTGCTAGATTATGTGTGGCGTTGTAGGCTAAATTTAATCTGGAAGTATTATCACCGTTCAAAATTCTGACAAGCCCACTATCAACTATCATCATGTATTTGTCTGTCTTAAACGGAGTCTTGCTGTAGAAGTTTTTAGCATCAAATGTTTTATTGAAAACAAATTCTGGAATCCAGAAATACTGGGGATTGCCAATTAATGTTACCTTGTCTGCAGGGTTTATCGCAGAAGAATTGGTATTGCTATCGGGTAAGTTGGAGAGAACAAAGGCAAGTGCCTGATAATAAGTTGTATTTATGTTCAAAGTAATCAGCATGGTTATACTGCAGATACCAAATATTCCAATAACTGCTATTCTAATGTACGGTAGCATGTTTTTCATTCTGATATTGGAAATATTCTTGCCGATTTTTTCAATCATATTTGCTCCGGCGACGCAAAACGGAGGTAGTAAGAGAATCAAATGAAATGAAGAAACGTATCCAATTACTTGAAGGAAGACAAAAACAGGAATCGTCCACATCAGAACAAAGTAGTCCTTTTTTATGGCGGCATAGACGAGACCGCCCATTCCCAAAATGAATAGGACAGGGTCTATCTCAAAAAATGTATTTAACGTATTAATCAATGGCCTGTCTCTACTAACTTGGTAACGAACACCATTTATCCAATTATCCAAATCTCCACTAAGCATGGCGTGAAGCGGCCACATCATTGGTACCAAAAGGACGGGAATTAACCAAACTACAATGTATCTCTTTTTTCTAGTAATTACATATATCATGATAATTCCCAGTGGAATTATTGTAAAGGCAGGTATCTTTGTAAAAATAGCTAGTCCCAGAAATATTCCAGAGATTATAAGAGTAAACTTGGCATATTCAAACCCTGGATGGTTATTGTCAGGCTTGTTTTTTTCTGGTTGCCCTTGTCGTACGTGGCCTTGCTGCTGTTGTTTCTGCTGTTGAGATTGTAGTTTCTGGTGGGTCTGATTATAATGGTTGTCTTGCTTGTAATCCTGATGCATTACCTCTTGGCGTGCTCGTCCAAGATTCAGAATAAGCAGTATTGACGTTAAAATAAAGGGCAGCTGAATTGACTCGAGAAATATTCTCCGAGTTAGCCAGGTAAATGGCATGACGGCAAACAATACGGAGGCAATAATTGCAACGTTCCTGCCATATCTATATTCTGTGATTCTATACAGCAGAAAAGTATCAACTACGGCCAAAATCCCCATAATTACACGGGGAACTAAGTACAGTTGTTCAACAGGATTACTATTGCCTAGCACTTCTTCGTTTGGATAATTAATAATGCTAAAAATACCTGCAAGGAACATCTGCCCATAATATGGGGCACGATATCTGTCCTGAGGTTGCAAACCCTGGCCTGTTTCGGTGGAAATTGCCTTTCTTAGGTAATGGCCTTCATCCGTATGTAAAGAGGGAAATCCTGTAGGATTCCAAAGGTGAGTATAAAAAGAAAGAACAAGAGGAATAAGGATAAATATCAACGATCGCAGTTTGGTTCCTTCTCTTAATTGTAATTGCAGATTCAATTAGCTTCTTTATCGTAACTATGGCGTTTATGCATGAAATAAACCTTATGGATACTGCTCTACATGACTCATCCTCTCGGTCAAAGGTTAGTCAGTATTTCAAAAAATTATTTTTTCCTTCTCTGGTCTTTTTTTGTCTTTGTGGCTTCATGTTACCATGAAGAAGAGGCTTGATTCTCACGAACAAATTAGTTTATTTGGAACCTTTGCCAGAATTGACCGATTGGACGGCATTTTTGAGAATATCAAAATATTTCGTAGGAATCAAATTCCCACTGGGATCACTTGTCACTAGATTAAAGTTCTCGACTCTATGTGGCCTAAAATTCCAATACCAAAAAGCCCATCCATACGGATCAATTTCATTGAATTTCTTTAAGATCGCCGTAGTGTCTGCTGGAGTGATATCACTTTCTTTTGGATTTATCTCATAGACAAAGTCTCCTTCTTCGTTTATTACTTTATCTCTGTCCACGTTATTCCACTCTCCAATGTATACAGGAACACCTGAAAGGTTGCCGGCTGCTATGAACATGTTGAGCCTTTCTTCTTGGTAGCTTCCCGGTGATGGCAGCCCGTATATACTAAATTTGAATATAGTATTTGTCTTATTTGCAGGTGTCATTTTTGCAAGATTTGTTGCGTTAACTCCGATGTTACTTTTAAGATCAACAGGAATGCTCATGCTGTACACTATGTCTTTTTTTGTTACCTTTCTCAATTCATTAGCTAAAAATGTATTATATTTTCCTACTTTATCCCACTGGTCTACACTGTGCACCTGTGGTTCACTCAATATTTCATATCCTACAGTACTGGGATGGCTATCAACGGTACTGACTACTTTCTTTAAGAATTGAGATTGCAGAGTCCATCCGTCAGTACCATTTACATCTGTAATCTCTCTGTTCCACCAGTGTGTCCACCATGCTACCGCTGATGGATATTTAGGTCCTCCTCCGCTGCCATAGGCGTATTCTGAATTATTTTGAAACAAGAAATTTGGAAATCCTGTTCCTCTTTGAGGATTAAGCCAGGATGAAGTATGGAACTGGTGATTATCATATATTATTTTCAAACCGTATTTATCAGCAATAGTCGCTGCAAATTTCAATTCATTAATGAACGCAGTAGGATTCTTCACATAAGACTCCCAATAATACACATACCTGACATGGTTCATTCCACCATCTTTTATTATCTTAAAACTCTGATCGTAATAGTTATCTGGGAAAGGATTCTTAAAGTCACGTGTCTGAGGTAAACTTGTGTAGTAACCTAACATGTTTACTCCGATTAATTGTTGAGGGTTTGTCCCTTGAGCATAGATTGGATTTAGATTTAAATTTAGATTTAGATTTTGATTAGGATTTATACTGGATATTGATGCAACATTTAGAATCAATAAAAAAAGAAATAAAATTCCAAAAGGAGACAATTTCATTAAAAAATGAAAAACTTTGCTCCCAATATAAATTTAAGAGTAAAATTTCAGCTATTAAGAATGAGTTTCTCTAGCACCTGAAACTAGTTGTTTTGTGGTAGTTAGATCTTCTATTTTCTTGTTTATGTTTAATACTACTTCAAGCAAGTCAGGTTCAATCCTATTTTCCTTTATGAATGAGGCAAGTGCCTGAGTGTCTTTTGGAAGACACATTCCATCAAAGGGTCTACCAAATTCAGTGCCATACTTGCCGATTCTCTTATCCAATGATACCCCCAAACTTACAACTTTGTCATCTATTCCCAAGTGTTTGCATATCAAACCTACTTCATTAAAAAATGAAATTTTTAATGACAGAAAGCAATTTGATGCATATTTGATTAGCTCTGCTGCCTCATATGATGTGTTGATTATGTTTTTTGTCAGTGGTTGGTATATTTCCACCAATAATTTTGTCAAATCATTACTGCCCCCCTCTCCGATTATTACTCTATCTGGCTTGAAAAAGTCTTCAAGCGCTGAATTTTGTCTTAGAAATTCTGGATTATATGCAATTTCATAGTCAACCCCTCTCTTTTTTGTGCAATTTTTTTCGAGGTAGTTTAACACCACACTGCGCATTGTACCAGGCAGCATAGTGCTTCGGAAAACCAGCAAATGACGCTTATTAGATGAATTTAGATAGTTTGCTAGCTGATACAGCGCGGAAAGTATCTGCGAAAGGTCCTGTTGTGAATTATGAGTGGGAGTATTTACACAAACAAATGCAATATCTGTTTGCGATAATGCATCACCCAAATCGTCAGCGACATTGAAACCATTTGACTTTAATGTTCTCAGCTTTTCCTTTGAAATGTCATAAAAAATTACTTCGTGACCTAGCTTGTGAAATCCCTGGCCCGTTGCACTTCCTACCACACCGGAACCAACAATGCTTATCTTACTCGTGCAAAATCCCTCTTTATTATAGGGGGGTTATAATTAATCATATTTATATAATTCCTTTTGATTTTCAAGTAAGAAATACAGTAAAATTTGACAGTAACCATCTTACGTCATTAACTTCTATAGAATAATAAAAGTTACTAATAAATAATATTGCAATCGACTTAAAATTGTGGAATCCTATAATGGCCAAATCCAACGCAAAAATACCGGGATTTTTGGCAACATAATTTTTGATCTTGTACTGATCGGATTTGCGGTTTCACTGATTTTCTCCCCACTT
>Ga0065707_10082281_pt1 | contig 17498 bp, 17 predicted proteins | sample SwiRhicommuniRL3_FD_59094 | JGI IMG/M metagenome (GOLD analysis project Ga0065707, IMG submission 59094) | Switchgrass rhizosphere bacterial communities from Rose Lake, Michigan, USA - RL3 v2 (version 2) | ecosystem: Host-associated > Plants > Roots > Rhizosphere > Soil | place: East Lansing...
GGGCTGGCCGATTCGCCGGTGCGGCTCGGCAGCAGGCGAAGGGTGCGCGTGCTGGTGGCCGCATCCAGCGGCTGTTCTGCCAGCTGCTTCTCAAGTTTTGCAATTCTGCTGCTTTTACTGGAGCCGCTGCTCGCAACGATGAGCAGCGTAACACCCAATACGAGCGCAGCCGCACCCAAACCTGCGGTCAGCTGCGGTTTCTCCCAAAATTTCTTGGGCGCTTCCTGCCAGGGTTCAGGTTTACCGCTCGCCTCGAGCAGGCGCAGTCCCGCATTGACTCGCTCGGGCAGGCCTAATTCATCCAGCATCTCAGGGTTATCGCGGCAATAGCGCTCGAAGTCCGTCGCGCCCTTAATGGGCAGCTTGCCGGACAGGTAGCGTTCCACAATCTGGTTCCGTGCGATGAAGTCCCGATCCATGCCGGACGGCGGGGGTGCAGCAGCGAGCGCAGCTTCCATAACTTTTTCAGACCTTCTGGCTTTGTTTTTAAGTTAGACGCACACCGGGTATCCTGCAACGCCCCAGGCAAGGCAAAGCGCGATCTATGTCGCACTTTGCCAGCCCAGTCATGATGCAAAGGCAATAACCATGATGCAAGTAACTCGCTCGATTGGACCTTTGGGCGCCGCCTTAGCCGGTGTGTTGCTGGCGGGAGCAGCCGGCGCCGCGGGCAACGACGAAGTGGCCATCACCATCTACAGTTCCGCCGCGCCGGGCGCGATTCCGCCGGAGCTGTATCGCCCTATTCCGGGATCTGGTGTGCCGAACGCCATGTCTGTGCCGGGCTACGCCATGGTGCGCAACGATCGGGACCTGCGCCTCGATAACGGCCGCTCCACGGTGAAATTCACCGATGTGGCTGCCCTCATCGATCCCACCACGGTGACGTTTGCATCGCTTAGCGAGCCGCGTACGCGGGTGCTCGAGCAAAATTTCCAGTTTGACCTCGTGAGCATCGACAAGCTGCTGCTCAAATATATCGACCGGCCCATTACGGTCGAGCGAGCCGTGGGCAACGAGGCGCGAACCGTGAGCGGCACGCTTCTTTCTTCCGTCGATGGCCTGGTGTTGAAAGCCAATGACGGCGGTATTCAGGCGCTGCAGGGTTATTCATCGGTGCGCTTCTCCGAGCTGCCGGGCGGGCTCAACACCAAGCCGACGCTGGTATGGGACATTCTCTCGCCGCGCGGTGGAGACCAGCGCACGCGCGTCACTTATCAAACAGGCGGCATCACCTGGTGGACCGACTACAACCTCATTTTCAACGAAGGCAAGGATGCGAACAGCGGCTTGCTGGATCTATCGGCCTGGGTGAGCATCATCAATCAATCCGGCGCGACGTATCCCGACGCCAAACTCAAGCTCATTGCCGGCGACGTGCATCGCGCCCAGCCGGCACCCACGCCGATGATGCGCAAGCAGACGATGGAAGTGGCCAGTGCAGCGAATGACGCCGCCGGCTTCGAAGAGAAAACATTCTTTGAATTCCATCTTTATACGCTCGGCCGCGCCACCACGCTGCCCAACAACTCCACCAAGCAGATCGAGCTCTTCGACCAGGCGAAGCAGATTCCGGCGAAGCGCATTCTGGTTTATTACGGCATGGACACGAGCGGCTGGGGGTACGGCAGCCCGATGACGGACCGCAACCTCGGCATGCAGGCCAACAAGAAGGTCGACGCTTATCTCGAGTTCAAAAACGACAAGGCCTACGGCCTCGGCGTGCCGCTGCCCGCGGGCCGCATCCGTGTTTCGAAGCTCGATGCCGCGGATTCGAATCTCGAGTTCATCGGCGAAGATACGATTGACCACACGCCCAAGGACGAGCAGGTGCGCATCAAGTTGGGCTCCGCTTTCGACGTGGTCGGCGAGCGCCGCCAGGTGGATTTCGCGGTGGACAGCAAAGCGCGCTGGATGGAAGAGGAGATCGAAGTCAAATTGCGCAACCACAAGGACCAGCCGGTGGAGGTGATTGTGAAAGAAAACCTGTATCGCTGGAGTAACTGGAAGATTCTTTCCAAGACGCATGAGTTCACGAAAGAGGATGCGCGCACGATTCACTTTCCGGTGAAGGTGGCGAAAGACGGCGAGGCAGTGGTGCGCTACCGGGTGCGTTACACCTGGTAACCGCTATTGAATATGGGCGAGTATCCCGTCGAGCTCGTCCAGGCTGTTGTAACTGACAACAACCTTCCCCTTGCCCGACAGCGCATGCTGGATCGCTACCTTCGCGCCGAGCTTCTCCCCAAGCTCCTGCTCTAATTTCTGCACGTTAGGATCGCGGCCATTTCCATCCGTGCTCTCATTCCGCGCCCCCGCGGGCTGCTGCATCCTCCTTACCAGCGCTTCCGTATCACGCACCGAAAGCCCTTTCTTCGCCACCAGCCCCGCAACTTCTATCTGTTGCCGTTTGTTCGTCAGCGCAAGCAGCGCCCGCGCATGCCCCATCTCGATCTCGCGCCTTTCCAATAACTCACAAACTTCCGGCGCCAGCTCCAGCAATCTCAACAAATTGCTCACCGCCGCGCGTGACCGCCCAATAGCCTCAGCTGCCTGCTGGTGCGTCAACTCAAATTCCGAAATCAACCGCTCGAGCGCGCGCGCCTCTTCCAGCGCGTTCAAATTTTCCCGCTGGATATTCTCGATCAACGCAACCGCTACCGCGGTCTCGTCCGGAACCTCGCGAATGATCGCGGGAATATCGCTGAGTCCCGCCAGCTGCGCCGCGCGCCAGCGCCGTTCCCCGGCGATGATTTCATATCGTTGAGAAATCGCGCCCGCGCCGGTCACTCCCACGGGCCGCACAATGATCGGCTGCACTACCCCTTGCGCTTTGATTGAATCCGCCAGTTCCTGCAATGTCTCAGGCCGCATGTCGACGCGGGGCTGATATCGGCCGCGTTGCAATAGATCCAACGGTAAGCGAGCAAGCCGCTCGGCGAGCGGCGCTGGAGACGCTTCCATCGGCGCTTCGCCGCCGCCCTCCATCGACAAAGGTGCTACCGGACGCGATAAATGCGACCCCAGTAATGCGTTGAGATTACGCCCCAGCACCGGCTTCTTCTGGCTCATGGCGGCGGATGATAACCAACCGCAGCGGGCGCAGGCTCCCTCTTGGCCCGTTCTTCCTCTTCCCGCCGGATCATCTCGCCCGCCAGAGCAAGATATGCCAGCGCGCCCCGCGAGTCCTTGTCATGCAGTAGCACAGGCTTGCCGAACGACGGCGCCTCTGCCAGCCGCACATTGCGCGGGATGATCGTGCGAAACACCTTGTCCCCAAAATGCATGATCAGCTGCGCGCTGACTTCGTTCGCCAGGTTGTTCCGCGGGTCGAACATGGTGCGCAGCAGCCCTTCGATCTCGAGCTCGGGGTTCACCGAGGCTTTGATCTGCTCGACGGTTGAAAGCAAAGCGGAAAGCCCCTCGAGCGCGTAGTACTCGCACTGCATCGGAATCAGCAGGCTGTTTGCCGCCACCAGCGCGTTCACTGTCAGCATGTTGAGCGTGGGCGGGCAGTCGATGAGCACCACGTCGAACCGATCCAGCACGGGCTTCAATGCATTGCGCAGGCGGATCTCGCGGCCGGCCACCATGGTGAGCAGGCGTACTTCGGCGGCGGTGAGGTCGGCGTTGGCGGGAAGGAGTGAAAATCCAGCCGATTCGATCGGCACAATGGCTGAAGCGATATCGCACTCGCCTAACAGGACTTCACAGGTGCTGCGCGTGAGCTGGGATTTATCCACCCCGCAACCCATGGTCGCGTTGCCTTGGGGATCGATATCGATCAGCAGCGTACGGCGCTTGGTCGCGGCAAGCGAGGCGGTGAGGTTGACGGCGGTGGTGGTCTTCCCGACGCCGCCTTTCTGATTGGTAACTGCAATGACGCGATTCATGAGCGGGCGAGTGTACTGCAAGCATGCCCCTACTCAGCACGCCCCCACCCTAACCCTCCCCCGTGGAACAGGGGAGGGGATGAGATTAGAGGCTCCCTCCCCTGCGAAGCGGGGGTGGGGGCGCTCTTAATAACTCATGCCACCCGACGCTGCGAAGCGGAGCCGATGCGCTCCCGCGCCAGCTGGTCCGCGACCGCATTAGTGGTGCGGGATTCGCGCCGCGCGCGCTCGAAAATCTCCGTGAGGCGCGCCGGAATGGCCTCGATCTCCGTGTTCACCTGGGCCTCGCTCGCGCCGCCCGCGTATTCGCGCGTCGCGCTGATGATGCCGCCCGCATTGATCACGTAGTCCGGCGCATAGAGGATGTCCGCCTGCTGCAGAGCAAGGCCGTCCTTGTCTTCGGCCAACTGATTATTCGCTGCCCCGGCAACGATGCGGGCGCGCATCACCGGAATCGACTGCGCATTCAGGATTGCCCCGAGGGCGCAAGGGGCGACCACATCCACCTCTTGCGACAACACAGTCTCCACCGGCACGCCCATGGCTTTGAATTCATCGCGCACGCGCTCGACTGCGGCAGGGCGGACATCCGCCGCGTAAACCCGCGCGCCTTCCTCCGTGAGCAGCCGGCACAGGTGATAGCCCACGCCGCCCACTCCCTGAATCGCAACGCTCAGGCCCTGGAGGTCGGATCGTCCAAGACGAAATTTGGCCGCGGCCTTGATGCCAAGATGCACGCCGAGTGCGGTTTTGGGTGAAGGGTCCCCGCCGGCCTCGCCGGGGCGGCGGTTCAAGCCGCTCACGTAGCGAGTTTTGTGGGATACATTTTCCATGTCGGCGGTAGTGGTGCCGACGTCTTCCGCAGCGATATAGCGGCCACCCACTGAATCGACGAACTTGCCGAAGGCTTCGAACAGCGCCTGCGTTTTGGACTTCTGAGCATTGCCGATGATTACGGACTTACCGCCGCCGAACGGCAGGTTGGCCATCGCATTCTTGTAGCTCATGCCGCGCGACAGGCGCAGCGCGTCCCGCACTGCCTCGGTGGTCGAGGCGTAGACCCACATGCGGCAACCGCCGGCGGCCGGGCCGAGTGCAGTGGAATGAATGGCGATGATGGCCTTGAGGCCGGAGGCCGGGTCATGCCCGAACACCACTTGTTCGTGGGCATCGAATTCGGGCATCTCGAACAGGCTCATGAGCGGCTCCGGCCGGTTGAAGGCGCGCGAGCCTACTCGCGAGGGGATAGGGCCGCAACCGAGTGGAAGAGCGCCCACCCCGGCCCTCCCCCGCTTCGCAGGGGAGGGAGCCTAAGACGTTCCCTCCCCCGGTCGCCGGGGGAGGGTTAGGGTGGGGGTGTTCTTCCAAGGACGACAATACTGCGAGCGTCAGCGAGACCGGGAATCTGGAGCGAACGCATTTCAATCAGTCGCCACCCGGCTGGCAGCGCTGCAATCTCCTCATCAGGCCGCTTTCCCTTCATTGCCACTACGCGCGTCGCGGGTCCACAAAGCGGCGCGACTCGCTCGAGAATCTCCGGCAATGCGGCGAAGGCGCGTGCGACCACCGTATCGAATGGCGCCGCCGGACGCAGCGTTTCCACGCGTGCGTGCAGTGGAGTGACATTAGAGAGCCCCAGCGTCCGGGCCGCATGCGCGACAAAACGTACTTTCTTATTGTTGGAATCGACAAGCGTGTAGTGCCGGCCTGGGTCGACAAGCGCCAGCGGCAACCCCGGAAAGCCGGCGCCAGTCCCGACATCGGCCACCGCCTGCCCCTGCACGTCCGCATGGATCGAGAGGCTGTCGAGCAGGTGATGCGTAATCATCTTTTCGCGCGCAGTGATGGCGGTGAGGTTGAAGCTGCGGTTCCATTGGGCCAGCTCATCCAGCAGCCGCAACAGGCTCGCGGCCTTGTCCGGGGGTAGCGCGACGCCAAGCTCGCGCGCGCCTTCGATCAGCTGGCGGGTTTCATCCATGCCGGGAATATAAAGAAACTGCTACCGTTCGCACATGAAGTTCCAAGCCTTTCGCATCCATAACGAGAACGGCCGCATCGTCGCGCGGTTTGAAACGCTCGGGCTCGACGATCTCAATCCGGGCGACGTGGTCATCCGCGTCGAGTATTCGGATATCAATTACAAGGATGCGCTGGCCGCCACGGGCGCGGGGAAGATATTGCGCAAATATCCTTTGGTGGGGGGCATCGACCTTGCGGGGGTTGTCGAGTCGTCGCAGGACCCTCGCTACAAGCCGGGCGATCCCGTGGTTATTACGGGCTCAGCGCTTTCTGAGACGCACGATGGCGGCTATGCGGAATTTGCGCGGGTATCGGGAGATTGGGTCATTCCAATGCCATCGGGTTTGGATACGCGTACGGCTATGGCCCTTGGCACAGCGGGATTCACTGCCGCACTCGCCATTCACCGCATGGAACACAACGGGCAGGCGCCGGAGAACGGCCCGGTGGTCGTTACGGGCGCAACCGGCGGGGTCGGCAGTATCGCCATCGATATGTTAGCCGCGCGCGGCTACGAAGTGATTGCCGTGACTGGCAAGGCGCAGGCTGCGGACTATTTGACTGCGCTCGGCGCCGGCCGCGTGCTGCTGCGTAATAAAATCGATTTCGGCTCGAAGCCGCTCGAGGCTGCGCAATTCGGCGGCGCCATCGACAATGTCGGGGGCGAGATGTTGACCTGGCTCACGCGCACTGTGGATTTCCGAGGCAACATCGCGAGCATCGGGCTCACTGGCGGCGCCCAACTCAACATGACGGTGATGCCATTCATATTGAGGGGCGTCAATTTATTGGGAATCAACTCTTCCGCCACGCCGCGGGACCTGCGCCTGAAAGTTTGGGGGCGCATCGCCGGCGATCTCAAGCCGCGTCATCTGGACAAGATCGTCACGCGCTGCATTCCCTTCGCCGAGCTTCCTGCCGCGTTCGAACCCTATCTCAAAGGTGAAGTGACGGGCCGTACGATCGTTCGCATGCGCTGAGTCAGGTCTCGAAAGACTTTGGCCGGGGCTGGCGGGCCCGCATTAGGGTGAATATTCCGATTCCCATCCACACGACGTTCAAAGCAGCCGAGGGAAGCGCCTTCTTCCAGACGCCGTACACGACGAAGCCTGCTGCGCCGAGGATATTCAGCATCTGATATGTCACCGAGCGCCCTTCCACCTTGCCGGCTGAGATCAATATATAGGCCAGCAGAATCAGCAGGGCCGCGAGCCAGCCAATAGTTTCGAGGAGATATTCCATGGGGCAAGCCTACGTGCTTTCGTGGTCCGCTGGCGAGCGGAAATAGCGCTTGAACCCTTTGGCGGTGAGGGCTTACCTGGGTCGCAGCTTTAAGGCAATATCGCGCGCCTTCCTGTTGGGCCGTGCGGCGATCAGGGCGGAAAGTCAGGGACTTCATGTCGCAGTACCTTCTAGCTTCCCACGTTTATCTTTGCGTCACGGACGATCATGTCGTGCTGCTGGATCTTAAGCGCGACAAATATCTGGGCGTGAGCCGCGGGCAGATGAAGGCGCTGGCGACTTGCGTAAAGGGATGGCCGGCTGCGGAACAACAGGATGCCCCCACCCTAACCCTCCCCCGTGAAACGGGGGAGGGGAAAGAATCTCTTACTCCCTCCCCCGTTTCACGGGGGAGGGCCGGGGTGGGGGCGGATTCCTTCGTCTCCAAAATGCTGGACACAGGAATGTTGACCGGGGACGCGTCGAACGGCAAAGAGGCGCTGCCCATTGCGATGCCGCGGCCGCAAATCACGCTGACAGCGCTCGACCTCGCCGGCGCAAAAGACCTCTTCGACATGCGGCCTGTCATCACACCCGGCCACATCATTAATTTCATGCGCGCAACATTCGTCGCGCGCGCCGTATTGAAATGGCGTCCCATTGCCGCGGTGGTTGCGAAGGTTGGCGCGCGCAAGGCGCGACGCAACGCGGCGCGAGTTTTGGACTTCGACGTTGCGCGCAAGCATGTGGCCGCTTTCGTGTATTTGAGGCCGCTGCTGTTCACGACGAAAGACAAATGCCTGGCCGACTCTCTGGCGTTGGTCAATTTTCTTGCGTATTACCGGGTGTTTCCCGCGTGGGTATTCGGCGTTCAAACAGGCCCATTTGCCGCGCACTGTTGGGTTCAGGCAGGCGAGGTCGTGTTCAACGACACGCCCGACCACGTACGGCGTTACACGCCGATTCTTGCGGTTTAGTCATGTTCCGCTATGTGGCCTTTGTTTGGAACGATGCGGAATCCGCCGCGCGTGAGACGGCGCAGCAGTTAGCGGCGCGGCTTCAGGGCGATTGGCGGCTTGGCCTGAAGCAAAATGGCCTGGCTGTGTTTCATGCGGGAGCTCGTGCCGGCTCGAGCGAATCCTATCTGCTGCACAACGGCGCCGGCGTCGTGCTGGGTAAGCTTTTCAAATCCTCCGACGGCGGGCGCTCGATCTCTGCCTCGTTGACTCTCAGCGAAGCTGAATCGGCGAAGATTCTCGCGACGCAAGGGCGTCATCTGATTGAAGAGTATTGGGGCCGTTACGTAGCGTTCGCCCGCAACACGGCAACGGACAGTACGTGGGTGCTGCGCGATTCCAGCGCGGTGCTGCCGTGCCATGCCGTCAGCTTCAACGGGGTGGAAGTCTATTTCTCATTGATGGAAGACGCCCTGCGTTTGGGCGTGAGCGATTTTTCGGTCAATTGGAAATACGTCGCCGCTGCGCTTTGCCATATGCGGCTGCAGTTGCATGAGACGGGGTTGCAAGGCGTATCTCAGGTATTGGGCGGCGAACGTGTGGAGCTTCGGCAAGGCCGGGTCAGCCGCAGCTTTCTCTGGGATCCGCTGCGCGTGGCGGAATCGGACGTATTTGAAGACTCGACCCGGGCTGCTGAAGCATTGCGCAGCTCCGCACATGATTGTGTGCAGGCCTGGGCCTCGTGTTACAGGGGCATTGTGCATACGCTTTCCGGCGGCCTGGACTCCTCAATCGTCATGGCCTGCCTGCAGGACATGCCCTCGCCGCCGCGCATCACTTGTGTGAATTACCATTCGGAAGGCGCGGACGGGGATGAGCGCAGCTTTGCCCAACTCTCGGCGCAACGGGCGGGCCAGGGGCTCATTGAGCGCGAGCGCAATCCGGATGTGAGTTTTGGGCCTTTGCTGCACATGCAGAAGTCGAGCGCGCCGCCTGCCGCTTTTCTCTACTACCTCGATAACAATCGCACCGACGTCCAATTGGCCGCGGAGCACAACGCCACCGCTATTTTCTCCGGCAACACGGGCGATCAGCTTTTCTATCAGGCGTTCGCGGGTTTCGCGGCGGGGGATTACATCAGCCGCCATGGCTTTCGCAGTCCGCTGACCCATATTGCGATGGACGCCGCACGCATGGATCGCGCGTCGGTATGGTCGGTGCTGCGCGATGGAATAAAACAGGGAGTGTGGGGTCGCCATTGGAGCCCGAGCAAAGACGTCGGTAAATACAGACAGCTGCTGTCACCCGATGCGGTGAAGGCGGCCGAGAATATCGACTTCATTCATCCGCAGTTTCGGGCGCCTAGCCGGTATCCCAGCGGCAAGCTGTTTCATGCGTACTCGTTGATCTTCCCGCCGGATTTCTACACGCCGCTCGGACAGCCTGACGATGCGGAGCTCGTCTCTCCTCTTTATTCGCAGCCGTTGATCGAGACTGCGCTACGTATACCTACTTATATTTTGACGCAGGGCGGCTGGGATCGCGCTGCAGCACGGCGGGCGTTTCAAAATGAAGTGCCGCGCGAAATCATTACGCGGCAGACGAAGGGTGGCGTGGAAGAGCACGCGAAGTGGATTTTCCTGCGGAATATCAGTCTTGTACGCGAGCTGCTGCTCGATGGCGGGCTTGTGCGGGAAGGAATTCTCGATCGAAAAAAACTGCATGAGGCGCTGTCAGGAGAGCCGACACGCGTCGCGAGTGGCAGTGTGGAGCTATACGATTATGTCGGCGCCGAAGCGTGGCTGCGGCTTTGGGGAGACGCACGCGAGCGGAGGGTAGCGGCTTGAAGGCGACAGCCCTGAAAATCCTTGACGAAATCCTCGCCATCACGCCGCGGTACATGGCAGACTTCGGCTTAGTTGCATCTATTTAGGGATAGGGGCGCAATGGGGAACGGAAACACGGATGTCGTGGAAAAAAAGGACCAGTACGGGCGGTTTCGCCTGTTTCTGCTCGCCTTGGTTGCGGGCCTCGGCGTACCTGGCGTCTGGGCCGCGGAGCCCAAGATCGCATTCAACATCCCTGCCAGCGAATTCCCGCAGGCGATCGTCGAGTTCTACAAGCAATCGCAGATTGAGATTCTTTACGCTTCGCTGGGTAGCCTGAGCGAAATTAAAACCCGTGCGGTGGTGGGGCAGCTCGATGTGCGCGAGGCGTTGAAGAGGATGCTGGAGGGGACGGGGTTTACGTTTGAGTTTGAGAATGCGCGGTCGGTGCTGGTGAAGAGGGCGAAGGAAGCTGGTAGTACAACGGTCAGTACGGTCACTCAGGCTGTTATGAAAGCTGCCAGCGACGCAATGGTGGAAACGGCAAGGGCGGCTGAGATCAGACCTGAAATACCCGAGGTCGTGGTTACAGGCAGTTTTATTCGCGGCTTGAAGGATATTGTGTCGCCACTGATTGTCGTCGACGAGAGAGAAAAAAGGGCTGCCGCTTATGCGTCTGTGCAGGATGTACTGCGGACATTGCCTGTGGTCTTCGGTGGCGGAGCAAGCGAAGACATCCCCATGGCCGGCAACTTCAATCGTGGGGCCGGCATCAATCTTCGAGGACTCGGCAACGATGCGACGTTGGTTCTCGTAAACGGCCGTAGGCAACCTGTCTCGGGCACTGAAGGCGATTTCGTAGATGTCTCGATGATTCCCTGGAGTATGGTGGACCGCATTGAGGTTCTGCCCGATGGCTCGTCAGCGCTCTATGGATCCGATGCCATAGCGGGCGTAGTCAACATTATCCTGCGTCAGGATCTCGAAGGAGCCGAAGGTCAGACTCGTCTCACCACGAGTCGAGGTGGTGCAAACGAGACACTTGCGGCTTTTCTATTCGCGCCGCACTTTGGAGAAACAGGCAAGGCAGTATTTGCTTATCAATATTCCGAGCGGGGCGCACTTGCGGCGAGCGATCGTGTCTACGCAGCCAATTCGGACAAACGTCCGTTGGGCGGAACCGACCTGAGTAGCTTCAGAAGCAATCCTGGGAATATTCTCAATCCAGCAACGCTGGAACCTGCTTTTGCCATTCCGTCTGGGCAGGATGGGACTGCGCTTTCTCCAGGCGATCTGTTGCCGGGCGTCGTCAACTTGCAGAACCCTACCCAAGGGTACGATCTGTTGCCTTATCGCAGAATTCATAGCTTTTCTTTATCGGCATCTCAAGAACTAGGGGAGCATTTCAGCTGGTTCACCGAAGGTCGCTTCAGTCAGCGCCATAGCGAAAAGCAACAATATGTGCTTGAACAAATGCTGGTTGTTCCAGATTCCAATCCATTCTTTGTCGAGCCTTTTGGTGGATTGCCATTTGTCTTGATCGCATACAATTTTTTAGACGATCTTGGCCCGTTTCATGATGTCGGTGAAACTCAAAATTTTACAGGCACAGTCGGTCTCAAGGCAAAACTCCACAAGGATTGGCAGGCGACCATTGCTGCCTCATATACAGATGAACGGATGCTTTGGACTGGTTACAACATCGTCGATCCTTTTGCATTGGACGCTGCGTTGGCAGATACAAATCCAGCGACGGCTTTCAACCCATTTGGCGCGGGCTCCCATACCAATCCTGAAACACTTGAGTCGATTCGCTCGACCCAACGAGAAACGGTTGATTCCACTCTCGCAGAGTTAAATCTGATTGCTGACGGCTCATTCGTCGATCTGCCAGCAGGTGAGACAAAGCTCGCTATGGGCTTTGATTATAGACGGGAGGGCCTCTACAGAAAGACGGAGGAATTTCATAATCTTGTCGTTATCAGTGGTCAATATGATCGCCAGGTTTCGGCTCTATTCGCAGAGCTTGCGGCGCCTATCACATCGAAACTGCAGCTTTCGCTTGCCGAGCGTTATGAGCGGTACAACGATTTTGGGAGCGCACTGAGCCCTAAACTGGGGCTTCATTGGTCGCCACTAAAATCGCTTCGATTCCGCGGCAGCTGGGGGACATCCTTTAAAGCGCCCACGCTAGTCAATTTATACGATACATCCCAGTCGGGCGCTCTCTTAGTTTCACTTCCCGATCCTTTATCTTCGAGCGGACAGTCGGTTGTCTTGGCGCGTCAAGGCAACAATGAGCAGCTGCGTCAGGAGACGGCAAGTACTTGGACAGTGGGCATCGATTTCGCGCCTGCCGCCGTACCGGGGCTGACCATCGCGTCCAGTTATTTCGTCGTCGAGTATAAAGATCGAGCCTGGCGTCCTGACCAATCGATCGCGGTAGACTCATTGTTGGCTGATGATCGATGGGCTTCGCTTATTACGCGGAATCCGTCCCGGGCAGAAATAGATGCCATCTGCGGTGGTCCTTATTTCTTCGGTTCGATTGCGGATTGCGCAACTAATCCCCCATCTGCCATCGTAGACGTTCGTGTGCGCAATCTCTCGACAACAATTTCTAAAGGAGTCGATGTTGAGCTTCATCAACTCTTGGATAGCGGGTACGGTAGCTTCCGTTTTGGAATTGCTGGTAGCTATCTTTTCCGCTTCGCCCAGGCTTTTACGCCAACATCACCTCTCATCGATCTGGCAGACACCGTGAACAATCCTGCCGCGTTGCGTCTTCGCGCCACCGCAGGGTGGCATCAGCATCGGGAAAATTTGCCCGGATTCGGAGTGAATATTTCAATGGAGCGGACCGGCGGCTATCAAGATCCGGAAAGCCTGCCCATGAGAGAAGTCGTTACGTCGACGACATTCGATTTACTGCTGAATTATCGGACGCCAAAAAGCCGGAGTTTTTTGAGTGATGTTGAATTCACTCTGAGCGCGGTCAATGTTTTTGACAAGGACCCACCTTTTGTCAATCGCGCCTTTGGCTACGATCTTGGTAATGCGAAACCGTACGGACGCGTACTTAGTTTCTATTTGCAAAAAAACTGGTAGAGAAGCCAGTGCGCAGCGCCGAAGCGCTGCGCACGAAGCTAATTAGGGAAACTTCACCCCAAATCCGCCGTCTCCTGTGTGTCCCCAGATGCTTCCACGGGTGTCTATTGACACATCACCGAGCTCCACAAAATCCAATCCAGCGAGCTCCGTCTCTTGATTCGCCATGTTTTCTACTAAGCTATTCATATTCGTAATCTCCAAATTATTGCTTTGATTAAGGCTGAATCAGTATCGCCAATCCGAATCGAGGAGCTCCGCTCGATGCGTCCACGTCGTCCGACGCGGCGGCGATCGCCGGCTGATCAAAACCATTGCGACAGGGTTCCGACTTATCTCCCACTAGCCAGCAGCCGGTAGATTATTGTATTGCAGTGCAGCACGGGAACCGGACGGCGGCAAAAATCGAAAAAATCGATTAGGACAGCACGTTCAGGTACGAGCCGCTAGCGGAGAACAAGTGATCCAGATAGTTAGAGCGAAGCTGCGGTAGCTAAACAACCATATTGAGCTTACGGCGATAGGGGTAGTTGAACACTTACTACTCGGCTCGCTCTTTCTGCCGTCTGAATTGATCGAATCCGCTGTACTGCCACGGCCGCAACGCCAAGACGAGCGCCGCTCCATGCCGCTTCGAAAGCGGCAGCGCCGTATCTTTCTGCGAAAGCTCCATGCATTCCTTTAGCGTGTTTTGAAGGGCGCGTTTGATCTGCGTCATAACTCCGTCGGACATCACCACCCCATAGAAACAGAATTTCGCGCGAGGATCGGAAAAATCCGAGGCAAAGAATTCCTTCAGCAAAACCTGATGCATATAGCGCTGCACAGGCCCGCACGCACGCCAAGACAGCGGCTCTACAGCTACGAGGCGTTCGAAGACATCGCCCTGATTCTCGCCATCCGCCACCAGCGCGAAGCGGGTGTTGCAGACCTGCCGACGGTGAAATAGCGGACCGCCGGCACCGCCCTGCCCACAAAAAAAGTCCACTCTATCTTAAGGGGGGTTTCCCCGCCCCGGAGTCTTAGTAGGTAATAGGTAGCAGGAAGGATTCCAGGCGCCAGATGGGTACCGTCAGTTACGCCATGACGCAGCGGCGAGCCGCCGAGTTCGTCAGCCGGTTGAGCCGCTCGCACGGGTTGCAGCTGCAACGCTTCCTGCTGCGCATGCTCGGCCGTAAAGAGGCCGCCGAGGACGTCGCTCAGGATGCCTATCTCAAGATTTTTCGCCTTTCTCGACCCGACGAGGTGACGTGTCCGCAAGCGCTTCTGTTCGACGTGGCCACGAAATTGGCCCTCACCCGCATCCGGCGGGCAAGGGCTGAGGCCGCAATGACCAGCGCCAATGCCGCAGAGATGGACGAAGTGGCCGACGAGGCAAGCCGCCCCGACAAGCGCGTCGCCGCCGAGCAGGCCATGCAGCAATTGGCGGGGATCGTCGAGGATCTTGCGCCGAACCTCCGGCAAGTATTCGTAATGCGATATGTGAAGCAAATGCCCCGTCAAGAGATCGCCGGAGAGCTGAACATCAGCGTCGGCGCCCTCGAGCAACGCCTGACCCGCGCCTTGGCCCAATGCCGAGCCCGCATGTCCGCGCTCGGCCTCGATTGGCTGGGGTTCGAGTGAAGGCGCTGGAGGACTAATTATGTCAAGCGATCCTCTTTCACTTGAAGTCGTGATCCGCGAGCAAGCGGCCCGCTGGGCTGCCCGGCTCAACGACAGCGACCTCAGCAACGCCGAGCGCGAAGAGCTGCAGCAATGGCTGCTGGCCGACGTGCGCCACGCCAACGAATTCCGCGCTCACAACGCCATTCTCGCCCTGGCTCGTGACTTGCCGGCCGACCTCAAGGCCCGGGTGAGCGCTTTCGCTCCTTCTAATGGCAGAGAGCCCGCTCGCCGCTGGATGTGGCCTTCCGCTCTCGCTGCCGCCCTGCTGCTCGCCCTTGTCACCGGCGGCTGGTTCGTGTTGCGCCCGAGTCTGCTGTCGCAATCCTATGCAACGCAAACCGGCCAAACCCGCACTATCACCTTCAAAGACGGCAGCGTCGCGTATCTCAACACGCGCACTCAACTCAAATGGCTCGGCGGGCACAACGACCGCCGCGTCGCGCTGCTCGAAGGCGAAGCGCTCTTCGACGTCGTGCACGACCCCGCTCACCCCTTCAGCGTCGTGCTGGATAACAGCGAGATCCGCGTGCTCGGCACGCGCTTCAATGTATATCGCAAGAAAGACGGCGAAACCGTCGTCACCGTGCTCGAAGGCGCGGTGGATGTGCGCGAGCGCGGCAAGAGCAACGCGCGCCCCGCATGGCAGCGCCGTTTGAGCGCAAACCAACAGATTACTTATCGCCCACTCGGCCTTCTCGACGACGTGCATGAAACTGCCGCGGAAAAGGCCGTGAAATGGCGCGAAGGTGTGCTCGAGATCCAGGACAAGCCCATTGCGGAAGTGCTGGATGAGCTCACCCGCTATACGGACCAACGGATCGTCATCCGCGATCCGCGCATCGCCGAATTTCGTGTCGGCGGCGCATTGAGCGTTCGGGACGTGCGCATCGCACTGGCGCGTCTCCAGAAACTCGCCCCGCTGGATGTCGAAGAAAGCGGCGGCACGTTCACACTGGATTATCGGAACGAATAATGAATATCAAACGAGGAAAAAAGCCATGCTAATCCTGACCAGACGGCCTCTCGAAGCCGTGATGATCGGCGATGAAGTGACTGTTACGGTGCTAGGGGTCAAAGGCAATCACGTGCGTATCGGAATCAAGGCGCCTAAAAGCGTGCCGGTGCACCGTGAGGAAATTTACGAGGCCATCCAGCGAGAACAGCAGGCAGGGCTGCACGCCGAGCCGAAACTCGCAGCGAAATGAATTCATCGCCGTCGTTTCTTGCCGCCATCCGGGGTGTCTGAATAAACAAAGATGGCGCGGCGTGTGGACGGCGTCGCCGCGCCTCTCTATAATTCGGCGGCTTCGCAGCCGGGCCATGTAAGTGGTTGCCGGATAAAGTAAAAGCGCTTTTGTTTTTGCCTCGAGCGGGATGCCAATTGGTCGCGATCGACCTTCCCAATGCACGGCGGCTGGCTTACCGCGTCGTGCTGGGCCAGGCGGTCGTGACAGGTATCGTCGCGCTTCTGAGTTTTGCGATGGGGGGCCCCGGTGGGGCTACGTCGGCACTGCTCGGGGGCGGCATCAGCACGCTTGCGAGTCTTGCCATGGCAGTGCTTGCGTTTGGGCGCGAAAGAGCCGACGCACAGCGGGCAGTCACCGCGTTCTACGTGGGTGAGGCGGTCAAGCTCGTGTTGATCGTCGTGTTGTTTGTGTGGGTGTTGAAAACGTTGAAGATCTCGCCGTTACCGCTGTTCGCGGCGTACATGGCGACCTTCCTGGTGTATTGGGTAGTGCTGGCGAGAGTTTTTCGGAATCCATGATGGCGTCAACTGAGCACGTGCCGAGCAGCGGCGAATATATCCAACACCATCTCACCTTCCTTTCCAACAAGGAAGCGCACGGCATCGTCGATTTCTCCGTTATCAATTGGGACAGCGTGTTCTTTTCAGTGCTGCTGGCGCTGGTGTTCGGCGGCGCGTTCTGGGCCGCGGCCCGCAAAGCGCGCGCCGGGGTGCCCACCCGGTTCCAGAACTTCGTAGAGATGGTGGTGGAATTTGTCGACGGCCAGGTCAAAGACACCTTCCAGGGAACGAGCTCGCTCATCGCGCCGCTCGCACTCACCATTTTCTGCTGGGTGTTCCTGTTCAACTTCATGGACCTGGTGCCGGTCGATTTCCTGCCGGCCATTGCGCATGGCGCAGGCTTCGAGCATTTGAAAGTGGTGCCCAGCACCGATCTCAATGTCACCTTCGGCCTGTCGCTCACCGTGTTTCTGCTCGTCATCTTCTTCAATATCAAGATGAAGGGTGCCGGCGGGTACGTGAAAGAGCTGCTGTTTCATCCTTTCGGCCCGTGGCTGATGCCTTTCAATCTATTGCTCGGCCTCGTTGAAACTTTCGCCAAGCCCATCTCGCTCGCGCTGCGCTTGTTCGGCAATCTGTATGCCGGCGAAATGATTTTCCTGTTGATTGCATTGCTCACGCTGTCCGCCGGCTTCAGCGGCCTCGTCACTGTGGGCGGCTGGGCCGGCGTGCTGGCGCAAGGCGTTTTGGGCCTGGTCTGGGCCATCTTCCATATCCTTGTGATTACGCTGCAGGCCTTCATATTCATGATGCTGACTATCGTGTACCTGGCGCAGGCGCACGAGACGCACCATTAACGTCTATCAACTGGCTTTCTTTTACTGGTTTTATCCTCGGGAGATTTGAATGGAACACTTGGCACAAGTCGCACAGATCCAGAGCATGACCGTGCTCGCTGTCGGCATCATCTTCGGCATGGGCGCGCTCGGCACCGCCATCGGCTTCGGCGTATTGGGCGGCCGCTTCCTCGAAGGCGTCGCACGCCAGCCGGAGCTTGCTCCGG
>Ga0065707_10000764_pt1 | contig 17470 bp, 13 predicted proteins | sample SwiRhicommuniRL3_FD_59094 | JGI IMG/M metagenome (GOLD analysis project Ga0065707, IMG submission 59094) | Switchgrass rhizosphere bacterial communities from Rose Lake, Michigan, USA - RL3 v2 (version 2) | ecosystem: Host-associated > Plants > Roots > Rhizosphere > Soil | place: East Lansing...
TTTCTGTGGATCCATGGAGAACACTTGATACTCTTTTGAATCACCTTGAGATTCTAGGATGACTTGTGCCTGATACGATGGAATAACGTCATCTACAAATGGTAAAGACTTTAGTCTATTTTCCACAGCAGCATTTAGCGTAATTTTTGGCGTCGGTGGAGGCCCTACCGCCGGTCCCCCTCCACCTTGCTGTACTTGGGCAGGATTAATGAAAATAATATTTGCTGCAAGATTACTTAGCTGTTTGTTAAAAAATCCACCAAAACCAGCACTGATACCACCGACAGCAACCATTAAGCTACTTCCAACCATCACCATAATAATTGTTAATATGGATTTCATCTTTCTTTCTTTCAGTGCATCAAAAGACAAAATAAAGATTTCCTTTATATTCATGGCTATTTTATCTCACTATTGTTTTTTAAAATTCTCATCATAAGAAGCATCCTCACCACCTAGTAGTGTTTCAATGTCTTCATCGTTTTGACTATCATCTTTAGGTGAACTATTTGTTTCATTATCTTTCAGTTCCCCCTCTAGGGATTTGCTCTTTATTTTGGATCTGAACCGTCTAAGAATTACAATACCAATTATTACTGCGACAATGGTTACCATTACAAAAAGTATCATAGTGTAATTACCAAGAAAAGCTTGCCCTTGATTACCTGTTGTTACAGGAGCAATAAATTCTACGGTTCCATTAGTAATTACTGTGTAACCATTTCTAAGATCGTCACTATATGTTACCTTTAATGATACTGGATAGATTCCCGAAGCAGAGCTATTTTTCATAGCCAAGGGAATACTAAATGGAAGTGGGGAATTTTCTTCAAGATCACCAAGATACTGTGGAAAAGAAGCAGCAGGAACAAGGATATTGTTATTTTTATAATCCTTCGACATCGGGGCTGACATAGCGAGTGTTTGATTTTCACTTTCACCGTAAATGGTCGACGATGGATTTAATAATTCTATAGTGGTGAATAATGCCAGTGTATTCCCTTTGTTCAAAATATTGCCCACCAGATTTGGATTTCCACCTATATAATTAACAGCAAGATCATTGATATTTACTGTTATATCGCCTATTACGTTTGCTCCTAGGTTTAAGGAGTCAGATTTGACTTGATTATTATATAGGTATTGTATTGATACTTTAAAGGATACAGGACTGTTAATCAAGGATTTGGAAGCAAATACAGATGTAATGAATTCCTGAGTAGAGAATGGGTTTATTTTATTTAGATTCCACTTTGAATCCCCAAGGATCTTCATAGAGCTGGAATCTGTATTAAGAGAAATTACTACATCTGTAATGGGATTGGTATTTGTGTTAGTAATATTAAACTTCAGATCATCTACTCTGCCTGCTATCAAGGATATAATACTGTTATTTGCATTTGCATTTGCATTTGAGGGTAAATCGATGCCATCACTCTTATTATTATCATTATTCTCAATTTCGTTTGGAATAATTCCATTTTCATTAAAGTTGAATTCACTAACTTGAGTCAATGGGTAAGAAAAGGTTTGATTTTTATATTCGTTGTTACCGTTACCCCTACTAGCTGAATCATCTTTACCATTTTGGATTGTTACATCTGATAAAGAAGTACCATTTCGAATCGTATCAGAATGAGTAACTGTGGGCGAGAGAGTTAATCCAGATTGTGGAGAAGAGGGTAAAATATGAACTCCCATTAACCTATCGATCTCCTTCTTGTTACCGTACGCATCGTTATAAGATATTTTTAGATGTATATTCTCTAATATGCTACCTACAGAATTGCTAGCGAATATAACAGGATTTATCTTAACGCTTCCACCTGCTGGAATCGCACCCACATTAAAGGTCGTGGTTCCTGAGTTTATTAAAGGGATTACTGTAGATTGTTGTACTGTAGTTGTTGAAGTATTGCCATTGCCTGATGAGCTTGGAATGACATTATTATTGTCAATTTGATCCTGCTGATCTCTAGATGATACCTCTACAATTACTCCTGTAGCAGCAGCAGATCCTTCATTCTTAATTAACGTCTCAACTAAATTAGGTTCACCTGGAACCAAACTTACAACACTTGCGAAAGACGATTTCCCGTCTTGGAATGTGTTGTTGACTGACTGTGACGAAGCCGATAACGAAAATGGTATTGCGTCTAGAATAACTTTACCACTTAGTTTTAATGGAATTTTAATCGTCCTGTCTCTTGTATCCTCTTCGTCTTGTTCTGCAACATTAAAATATCGTATTTTGAGAGAAGCTGTATATTCTTTTCCAACTAGAGTATCCTTTGATATTGTTACTGGAAAGTAGAGAGTGAAAGGTTGACCCGCATTGACTTGACCATTGTAAGTGGCTAATGCAGTATCATTATCGATATTTTTTGGAGATACATTAGCCGCAAATCCTGGTGGAAAATCTAATGATGCCCTTATACTTGTTACATCTGAAAAGCCTCTGTTAATAAGAACTATAGCGATTATCGAATCGCCTTCTCCCGGTCCAACTTCTTGTTTTTGAACTGGAGGTATGTCTTGTGCGCCGGATGAAACGGAAGAGGTCTCGGCAATCACCGATCCTTGGGCGGTTTGATCAGTGAANAAGGANTCTACAAATGCAAATNTTGTAGGTCCTTCATTTCCTTCATTATCATCGTCATCCTCATCGTTGCTACTTGAACTAACAGAAGGAGTAGTAACAGTATTTGTGATAATGACAGGGCTTGGCGATTCCTGTTTGTTTGGTGTTTCTTCGTCTTTTGGAGGTTCTTCGTCTTTTGGAGGTTCATCGTCTTTTGGAGGTTCATCGTCTTTTGGGGGACCTTTATTTGATCCTTCCGAAGACTGTTTACCATTGTCACCTGATTTTTTATCACTATCAGTTTTCTTTGATTGATGACTTTGATTGGTATCATGTTTTTCCTTGTTTTCTTGTCCTTTATCTGAATCTGCAAAGGTAAAAGATATTATTGCAGAATGCTGGACAAGAATAATACTGGTCAAAAATAGAGATAAAAATAGTACTGCAGAGAAAATATTCAGGGCGTCAGTGTTATCATATTTCTTGAAGAACATATTCATGTCGCAAAATTTACTATTTGTTTTTCAATTCTTCCGTCTTTGATATAGATAGATCTATCAGTCCTTGCTGCTAAATCAGTATTATGTGTTACCATAATGATAGTCCTTTTGAATTTGTTTGACAAAAGTTTCAATAAACCAAAAACATCCGTTCCTGTCTTTGTATCCAGGTTTCCTGTGGGCTCATCCGCAAGGATTATCGCAGGATTATTCATAAGTGACCTCGCGATAGCCACTCTCTGTTGCTCTCCACCACTCAAGTTAAATGGTCTGTATTGTATTTTGGATTTCAATCCTAGAAAACTCAATAACCGTATTGCTCTGAATCTTCTTTCAGTTTTACTCATTCCTCCTATGATAGCTGGGAATTCTACGTTTTTGAGCACAGTTGTCCTGTTAATTAAATTATAAGATTGAAAAATAAATCCAATACGCTTGTTTCTCATTGTTGCAGCCTCCGAATCATTGAGCGAGAAAATGTTAATTCCATTAATTAATACTTGTCCATTCGTTGGCCTTTCCAAAGCGCCTAACATGTTAAGCAATGTGCTTTTTCCACTTCCAGATGGACCGACAATTGATACAAATTCGCCTTTTCTTACACTAAATGTAATGTCCTTAACACCGATTACTCTACCAGCCTGAGAATCCCAGTATTTCGAGAGATTTCTTACTATTAAGGCAGAATTATCATCATTATAAATTTGATTACTTGTCAAACTATCCTTCCCTTCTGATGACACAATGTGATAATGTCGATTTAATATTGAGCAATATTAAAGCAAATAGGTGTTAGTACGCCTTATTTTGGAAAGCTTGAAATACAAAATGTCTCATTTGTGTCCCTTATGCCTACGAAAGAGAATCAAATTTGAATTCAACAAACTTTCTTCCTTTTCCAATACCATCGTCTTTGAAAAGATGGTCGCATTAGCGAGCCTCATAGGCGAGAGGGGAATAATGACTATTCAGAAGCACCATTACATTTTGTCGTAATTAGAGCCATTATGTGTCATTTACTCCAAGATAGGGACAACAGACTTTTATAAACGACTCTATTTGGTATCCACAGCCCATGANACAGCCCATCCTNGATAAAATTGATTTGAGGATTATCCAAGTCCTTGCCAAGGATTGTAGGATATCTTACAGAAATATTGGCTCAGTCGTGGGCTTGAGTACAAAGAGTGTTAGAGCAAGAATTATCAAAATGGTATCTGGAGGTGTGATCGAAAAGTTCTTTGTGTACATAAATCCCGCAGTCCTCGGCTATGGAACAGAATGTATTTTGAAGATGAGACATAATGAGTTAGCAGAGAATGTTATTAATCGCCTTAATTTATTGGGCGATTTATTCTTACATGTTAGGCAGATTGGAGGAACATCTGTATTTTCTTTGGTCGTAAAGACAGGGTCTGAAAATAAGATTCCGCTATTAATTGATTCACTGAAACCCACTGTGATACAGAGCATGTTTGTAAGCCGACCGCATGTACAGAAAGGACCCAAGGAATTAGATTTCAAGATAATTAAATGTTTGTTACCAAATCCACGTATGAACATTTCTGAAATTGCTAGGAAACTTTCAATTTCGGCAAAGACTGTGAGCAGACGATTAGATATGATGAAAGAAAATAACGTCGTACAATTTTCTGTCCTAGTGAATCCTTCCTCCACAAGAGGGTATATACAATTTGTTATTGTGATATCTGTTAAGGAAACTCTGTATCAATATGTTTTAGAGCGTATATATCGTGAATTGTCAGGAAACCTGCTACTTCAAGCACCTGTGACTAGTCCAGATAATCTGATTGTACTGATTATGTTTAGTCAGGATATATTCACAGTGGATTCAATTCTCAGAAAGGTTGAATCATTTGATGGAGTCAATAGAGCCGAATTGGATATACTAACTGGGATAACACTTTCCCAAGACTGGATGATAAACGAAATTGAACAAAGATTGAAAAAGGTAGATCAGATATACCTGAAGAAACAGATAAGAAGTAACAGATAGCATTAACTAAAAAAATATTGAAGGGTATGTGATTTAGTCGGGACAGAGAGCTGAGCCTAAGCATTTTTTAGGAATGCTAGCAATCCTACCAACGTTGTCTCCTCCTTCTATCGCCTCGGAGATTTGTTTGTTGGATAATTCTGCGCTCGTATTTGTCTTGCTCCCAACACTTGTGATATTAATCACATCTAGACCTGTGCTGGGAGCGGATATGTTCTGGTTCACTAGATTTAGTTCGGCAAAGAGGATTATAGAAAGACTGCCAACTGCCAGGATAAAAATTAATAGCATGACTATGTTCATTTAGTCCGAACTCCAGTTTAGAATCAGCAATTTACTCGCCAAAGTTATTGTATTTGTTAATACCAACGTCGGGGTATTTGGTGAACTAGATTTTGATTTTGTAATATCAATTAAGTTTAGAACCGGTGTTAAAAGAATAATACTCATTTCAAAGTCTCCCTACTGAACCCAACACGGCACATCAATTATTTATCGCGTTAAGATCACATTAAGATTAGTAGCACGGTTGATTTATTTATATCAATCCTTTAGTATATCTAATAAGAAAATTGTAGCCGATGCTTTGTATTTGATTGATTTAACTTTGTTTTAACAGACTCTTTTTGCAATACAGCTTAGAATAGCATTCTCAATTTGCCATGATGCTCTCAGAAAAAGTTCTGCACATCATATGGAGTAGAGTATAACTTAAACTAGGAAAGCTAGCAAACCACTGGGAATATTTACAAACTTTTTTGTGTGGCCTACTGTTACGATTTACAGATTATGCCAGAGAGTAAGAAGCGAATCTCGTATNTATCGCTTGACAGTAAAATAAGATAATCTTCCTCAAATAATATAAAGATACATCATNGAAGAATCACACCAGATNAATATTTACACGTAATTTTCTCAATTCCTAGCTCAATCTCTTTGCTTTTATCCAATCGACTTTTGCCTTCTTAAGTAACAGTAAATTGCTTGTTTGAGTTCTCATCTTGGAATATTTGTGTCTGATTGAAAACAACAATGCAATTAAAACAAGAAATGTGGCAATCACAATTTGATAAGTTATTAGTTGCTCGGCCATCCTCTCAGTTACTTATGTTTAGCAATTTATTTATATCGAATAAGTTCCATCTAAATCTTGAATTTATATGGTCTTGACAAGTTTATTGCCTAACATCCCAAATAAAGAGGAAATTGAGACAACCATAACTTATTTGATTTTTTACAATTTATCTCACAGTTCATGTAATTAAAGTCCGTACGCTGGTCCTAAAGCAAGGAGCTCGAATCAAGATATCCAAAAATGATAAGATTGTCAGTGTAGTGGATGACGAACAAAAGACTGCTCAATTATTTTACAGTGCATTAAATACATTAAAGGGAATCAATGTTTTCGAGTTTACAGATCCTATTTTAGCATTAGAACATCTCAAAATAAACAAGTTGCACTATGCGGTTATGATTTCTGATTTAAGAATGCCTGTGATTAATGGAGTGCAACTATTAAAAACGGTAAAGGATTTGAATCCCTCAACAAGAACCATTTTAATGACAGGATATGATTTTGATAACAATCTGCTACAAGAGTATACAAAAAAAGAAATAATAGATTGTTTTCTAAGAAAGCCAATAGAACTTGGTCAATTACTATCAGAAGTAAATAAGCAACTTTATCATACATATACATAGTTTATCTATAACAGCACGCTCAACTATTGTATAAATTGCCACAAATTTTGGAAAAAAACATGATAAAAAAATAATTTTATTCCTAGAATCCATCAAATACGCTCCTACCCGGCGTGAATGGAACGAATGGAAAAGTTGGAAAGCGTTGGGTAGGATTAAGTACTAGAGCCTAAAAGCTTTACTTATAATAAGAACGTATCATTATACGAATGTCTTTAAGATAACACAAATATTGTCCACTTTGAAAAATGATTCATTTTCTCTAATTTGAGAATCAGGATAAGTCTTAAATTACCCTATTCTTTTAACTTTGTCTCATCATGAATATTTATTCCACTACTGCAAGATCTAATCTAACCGTTGTCTCGTATTTTGCCCTACTGTGTGTAGCTTTTCAGTATTTATCTCCTGATCCAGTCGAGGCTCAATCATCTAACAAAATAGAATACGTATACAATATTGAAATGATGAAGGGTCATCTTGAACAGGCAATTGCAAACAAAGAAAATGGAAACAACTCACTAACACAGGCACATATTCAGCACCCGATCGCAGAAATATATGATTTTATTGAAGTACAGCTTGGTACTGCGGATAGTAAACTCAATTCTTTGCTGTTTACTTCTTTGAATAACCTCTCAAAGAATGTAGAAAAATTGGACGCATCTCAATTTAAGGACGACACAGAAGAAGTAAATCAAATGTTATACAATGCGACTAAACTCATAGTGCCAGAGAATAATAGTACCTTAAACCTAATAGCAGCTTCCTGGTTACTTGATACCGCAGAGGCAGAGTACGAGTCTGGTGTTACGAATGGAAAAGTAACATACGCTGTTGAATATCAAGATGCACTTGGCTTCATTTCAAGAGCAGAGTCCCTACTCAAGGAGACTTTGCCCGTACTTAACCAAACGATGAGTATTCCAGCAGATGAAGCGATGAGAGAGTTCTCACAACTGAATACGAAGACTCAATCGATGGCCGATATAAATGATATCCGCACTACAACCACCGAGATAAAACAAAAAATATCTAACATAACAGGATTGTACTAACAATTCTCAAAAAGAGTAACATCTAATATTCGGATATCTATTATTTCGACGATATCATACAATATAGCATGGTCAGACAAGGATAGTAGTTACTATCAAGTTTGAGATGGTCATCTTTGTTATGAATCCAATGAGAAATGTATACATGAACAGAAAAGTGACGATATAGCGGAAAGTCCTTGTTATAACGAAGATCAACGTGAATCTCACCAGACTTTCTCAAACTAGAGTTTCATTATTTACAAAGGAACGATGGTATATCGGAACCGTCGGGAATCGTATTGTTAACAATACTGATCCAACACCAGAGGAGATTTGACTAAATATTCAATCGGAACTATTAATTGGTTCCCCATAAGTGAACTGTCACGGATTAGGATTACGCTGATGTGATTCCCATGCTTTAAATATCAAAAATTAGATTAAGTACGAGATAATGAAGGGATATAAAACGGAGATCGAAAAAGACACCATAAATAACACCAACTTTAGGAAAGTTTTGTACAGTTCCAAGCATATTCAACTTGTTCTTATGAGTCTGTCACCAAGAGAGGAAATAGGAGAAGAAATTCATCCTGAAAATGATCAATTCTTTCGTATTGAAGCCGGTCATGGAAAATGCATTATAGATGGTAATGAGTACGAAATCAAGGATGGCGATGCAATTTTAATTCCAACTGGAGCAAAACACAATATCATTAATATTGGCCAAACAGATCTGAAAATGTACACACTTTATGCTCCACCCCATCACAAGGATGGAATAACAAGATCTACTAAAAAGGAAGCAGAAGATAACGAGGCAGAATTTGACGGAAAAACAACGGAATAACATGTTGAGTGTAGCTGTTTATAGAAACGTACTAACTGTTCAAAACACAACTCATTTTTCCAATATTTTCTAATCTTAATCTTATTAATTCAAATAGTAATTGCAGTTGCAGTAGGTACAATAGATTCATTCTCTCTTGTGTATTGATAAACCTAATCAAATATGACTGTAACAAAGTAGGATTGTTATTGTTACTCATCTTGCAGAGTTGTACATTTTTTCTTCAATCGTTCCTTGTAATGCGATAAATGTGAAAAATTTACCCAATCTATGAGGATACTATCTTTTAAACTCTAGCCTTTAATGCAAATACAAAATTTTCATAAGGTGTCAATGCTACAAATTGAGTTTTACTCACAAGTGTACTCCATTTACTGTACAAAATTATAGATTTTCAAACGGGTCCAGAGGGATTTGATTTAATATTATGTGTTTTTACTTTATTAATAAAATGAAAATGAAGAGTTAATAAGGACCTGTATTCTTCACTTTTAAAGTTTACCTACTTACATGAGGGTTATTTTTCATTTCTTATCATTTAGATTCTAATGCTTCAATTAGTATTGCTGCTAGAGATGTATCATTATCGTTAAGTGCAGCAACTTTAATAATTGGTCTTATAATATTGGTGATAAAGTAAAATCATGGTATTTGAAGACTACAATACAAAAAAATGTGTAATCATCATTATCCTGAGTTGGGTTTTAATAGGCTTAGTCGTTGCATTCTGGAATGATACAACCAAGTATATGCTTTTTGCCCTATTCATACCTATTTGGATGTTACTACAAATGAGACTAGTGGAGAATAAAATAAAATGAGAAAATGCTCAAAGTGTGGTAACGTATTTGATTTTGAATCAAGTCTAATAGATAAATGTCTATCATGTCAAACAGACAAATTAAAATAAAATAATGCTAGAGTTTTCTACGGCTGTCTTAATATTTACTTGTGCTTGTTTTATGACGTCTTATAATTCGCGGAGTTATTACAAATAAAAAAAGGATAAATGATATCGTTCACGGAACTTCTTCAATTTCTCCTTCACCAACTTTTTCTTGACTAAAAGGAATCATGGCTTTGGATGTGCCCTCACTTTACCCAGCGAAGACTGGTTTTTCGTTTCGCAGGATATCCAGAACACTTTGGAACATAGATGTTGGAAGATGCATTCGGATTATGTCGCTATGCGTGCCGTGATAGATGTCATCTTCTGGATTCTAATCAAATAATAGACCAGGATAGGCCGCTAATGTGCAAAACCTACCCTAATCTATATTGAAAATCCACTCTCTCAAGTGTTAGTCACAATTACTGATTATGATATTTATTAATTCCATAACAAAGTTAACGAACTTTATTCAAAAATGATACGCTTTCAATGCTAGCCTAAGAGCATTTCACAAATCGATCAATCACTTATCAGATAATAAGTGATCCAGTCATATGCAAACTTAATAAGATATCTGGAATTAGCAGAGATATGTCGCAAAAGGGACAAGGACATGTAGCAGTAATCGAAAAAAAAACAATAGCATTACAATATGATCTCACGAAGATTCTAAAAAGTTCAGATGAGGATTTGAAGGAACTCCTTCGCCTTATCAAAGACCCAGGAATTACTACACCAGCGGAATTCGCACTTATGATTGGAATTCTTGACGCCCTTGCTTTACAATTGAATTCCTTTGGTGGGTTAAGAGAGACTCTTGTGAATGCAACTCGTCAAATAGTTGGGAAATAATGGGCTCGTAAGATTCAAGGAGAATCCGGGATCTGACGGTAATGATCTCCACTCATTTTTTAAATTATTCAATTTCTTGCAGTAATGTTCGTTCTATTGTCATAAATCGAATTAGTTATGAGAAACTAATATTGCAAGTTCATTAGAGGTAAAAAGCGTAAAAGCAGATTTTCATACAAACAAGAACATGAAGATCCTGAAATTTCTAAGTTAATGCGAATATACGGCGATACAGTCAAGGTGCTAGAAGATAGTGATCCCTAAAAATGGTAAGCCTTCAAACTTAACCTTAATGCGTCAAATTTTCCAAAAATTACTTACTACGAAAAGATTTTAAAGGATTAACTCTACTAAAATATTATTGGTTATTACAATAAATCCCATTTTGGTTTTTGCTTTGATTTGCTCTCTTTCATTGGCTATTTGGTCTCTGCCGAATATTTTAGGCCAAGAGTGTACAAATTGTTTAAGAAAAAATATAACGATTGATTTTTCAACGAATAACAGATCAACACTCGATGCTGTTGGTTCTAGCATTCGGAACGAATCAATATCCCTCCGATGTAACGGTTTATCATCGAGTTCTAGCAATGCGAACGGACCAGTATCCCTCCTATGTAATGGCTTATCATCGGGTTCTAGCAATGCGAACGAATCAATATCCCTCCGATGTAACGGTTTATCATCGGATTCTAGCAATGGAAGGGCAACATTCTCCCTCCAATGTAATGGTTAATCCTCAAAATAGTATCTCACCTACACTTGAACACGTATAAATTCTTACAACTTCTTTCAGTACTTTTTACAAAAGACCTTTTATAGTATTAATTGGTGAAAATACAAAGCCTAATACCAACTGGCGGATTGTTGATCAGGTGGTGACACCAGTCATTTTTTCCACCACTTTTTTTAATATCCATTATTTTAACTGTTTAATGGTTTATTAGGAGAAAGTCACCAAACTTTATTTTGATTAAAAAGTAAAAAAAATATTTTTCTTACTTTTTTGTTTTTTCCAATATTTCTATTCACCATACTATTAGTAAAATCCACATAAAAGCACCAATAAAGGAACGGATCCAGAGGGATTTGAACCCTCGACCAACTGCTCCGCAGGCAGCCATTCTATCCAAACTGAACTATGGACCCGAACTTTTCTAATAGAGTTCCTTATATGAACTAGCCGTGAAACCTATCTCTATCTACATCAATATTCATGGAAATATATGAAACCAACACATGGAAATCAATTTCATTCCTTAAACAATATATGTAGATAAACTTGATTATCTTAGTAAATCGATCAACATGGTAAGATCCTTCCTAGAAGAAATCGACAAACGCATACTCCTTTTTGATGGTGCTATGGGAACTGAAATACAGAAACTTAAGCCAAAACCAGAAGATTTTCCAAATAACAAAGAAGGATTCAATGATGGGCTAATTCTTTCTAGACCAGAATGGATTGAAAACATACATAGGAGTTATTTAGAAGCAGGTTCTGACTGCGTTGAGACAAATACCTTTGGTAGTAACCAAATTAAGCTCCAGGAGTATGGATTTGGAGAACAAACAGTATCAATAAATAAATCTGCTGCACAACTTGCAAACGGGGTAGCCAAGGAATTTTCAAATGAAAACAAATTTGTTATAGGATCAATGGGGCCGACAGGTTATCTTCCAAGCTCAAACGACCCTGATTTGGGAAATATTAGCCTAGATACAATTACAGAAGCATTTGATTTGCAAGCTCAAGGTCTAATGTTAGGAGGTGTTGATGTTCTTCTTATCGAAACAAGTCAAGATATATTAGAAGTTAAACTTGCCATAACCGGATCAATTAATGCGATGCAAAAAGTTGGTAAAAAGGTGCCCATAATTTCCAACATAACCCTGGACAAATACGGTAAGATGTTACTTGGTACAAATGTCCAGTCAGCATATACAACAGTTAGCGACATGGGAATTTCAGTTTTTGGATTAAATTGTTCAACAGGACCAGCTGAGATGGAATCAAGTATCAGGTGGCTCGATGAACAAGACGAATTACCAATCCTTGTGATGCCAAATGCGGGAATGCCAATTAATGAAGGTGGCACAGCGGTTTACAAGATGACCTCAAAAGACATGTCAAGGCAGCTTGGAGAATTCCTGCACAAGTATAAGAGAGTGAGAATGATAGGAGGTTGTTGTGGAACAACCCCCGAGCACGTTAGAGAACTCAGAAAAATATTAAAAACGTATGACTTATAATTCGCACGCGAACAATTGAGAATATATTAATTCTATGTACCTGAAACATGTACCCCGAGTTAGCTCAGCATTAAAGGCTGTGGATTTAAGTCAGATTCCTCCGCCCTTGATTATTGGAGAGCGTCTGAACACTCAGGGCTCAAAAAGGGCAAAGAGATTGGTATTATCAGATGACTTTGACGGGCTGATAGACCTTGGAAGAGAACAAGTAAGTGATGGGGCTCATTGTATTGATGTTTGTGTAGCAACTACTGAAAGATCCGACGAGCTCGAATTTATGAAAAAGCTGGTGAAAAGATTAAGTCTCGAAGTCGACGCGCCTTTAGTCATTGATTCAACCGACCCCAAAGTGATAACAGAGGCAATATGCCAAATTCCAGGAAGGCCTATCATTAATTCTATCAACCTGGAAGGAGACGGTTCTCGATTCCATTTGCTTGCACCAATTATGGCAAAATTTGGAATTCCATCGATTTCAATGTGCATTGGACCAAACGGAATGGCCAAAACAGCCGAAGAAAAAATTAAGGTAGCAAGGTTACTCTTTGAAACAGGAAAAAAATACGGATTACAACCATGGCAATACATTTTTGACGTACTAACCTTCACGCTAGCAACTGGTGAACAAGAATATGCAAATTCTGCAGTTGAAACTCTTAAAGGCATTTCGTCAGTCAAAAAGGAAATTGAAGGTTGTTTCACTACTCTTGGATTAAGTAATATTAGTTTTGGTCTTCCTGTACGTGCAAGAAAAATAATCAATTCAGTATTTTTGCATCACGCATTGAAGGCAGGACTGGACACGGTAATTATTAATGCAAAAGATATAATTCCCATAGGAGAAATTAGTCAGGACCAAATCAAACTTGCAGAGGATCTTATATTTAATAGGCATGCAAGTGCTCTTTCTGACCTGATATACTATTTTGAGAACAAAAATGTAACTGTTACTAATAATTCTCAAAGATTAGAAGAAATAAACAAAAATTGGGATTTTGACAAACGTTGCTACTATCGTATAGTAAATCGAGTGAAGGATGGAATTGAAGAAGACGTGGTTGGATCTATTACTGACAAGCTCGAGAAAAAACTAAAGTCAAAACCAGTAGATATTCAAAAAGAAGAATTGCTAAGGCAATACCCCGAGCTATCTCATGAAGCAGCGGTCCAAACCCTAAATGAAGTATTGCTTCCGGCAATGAAAGAAGTGGGTGACAAGTTTGGAGTGGGCGAGCTAATTTTACCTTTCGTACTAAAATCTGCGGAGTGTATGAAATCAGCGGTATCCGAACTTGAAAAATATCTTGTCAAAAAACAGGGAATAAGCAAGGGTAAACTTGTTTTATGTACGGTGTACGGTGACGTTCATGATATAGGCAAGAACCTCGTAAAAACAATTTTCTCTAACAATGGTTATACTGTATATGATCTTGGTAAACAGGTTCCAATACAACAAATTGTAGACAAAATAAAGGAAGTACATGCGGATGCCGTAGGTTTATCTGCATTACTAGTTTCAACTTCAAAACAAATGCAGTTTTTTATAGAAAACGCAAGGCAACTAAATTTCAATATCCCAACATTATGTGGTGGTGCGGCCATAAACAGTGATTACATAAACAGAATTGCAAAGTCAGATGGCGTGTATAAGCCAGGAGTCTTTTATTGCAAAACTGCATTTGAAGGATTGAACATAATGAATAAATTGAGATCTCCTGAAAAAGATAAATTCATTCGGGATTGGAATGATAAAATCAGTAAATTTGATGAAAAGAAAAAAACACAAGTAAAAACTAATATCGATACACTAGTTAGTAAAGTAAAAACTGTAAACCCACCAACCGCACCAAATTTTGATTCACCCATAAAATTAGGCCCTTCAGAAATTAACCTTGACGACGTATGGCAGTATTTAAATAAAAAATCCCTATTTGTTCTCTCATGGGGTATAAGAGGAAAATCGGCATCCAAAATTGGTGATCCTGAGGTACTGCTATCAGAGTGGAAGAAAAAAGTAATAGACGAGGGACTTTTCTCGCCGCGTGTAATATATTCTTATTTTAAATGTCATAATCAGGGTAACAAACTTGTGGTGGATTCAGATAAACAAGGACAAGTTGTTTTTGACTTTCCAAGATCATCAAAACCTAAACGGCTGTGTATTACAGACTATTTTGGGAAAGACGATGTTGTTCCATTCCAAGTAGTCTCTGTGGGTCAAAAAACCGTATCAAAAATTGAAGAACTCAATTTAAACAATAATTATACCGATGCCTATTATCTTCATGGTCTGGCAGTAGAAACAGCAGAAGCTTTGGCAGAATGGGTNCACCATCGAATTAGAAGAGAACTAAATATTGATAAAAACAGAGGACTCAGATACAGTTGGGGATATCCAAGTTGTCCGGACACCATGCAACATTATTTAGTGTGGAAACTAATTGATCCAACCACAAGTGGAATCGGTCTTACTTCTGCGGGCCAGATAAATCCAGAGTACTCTACAGCTGCCATAGTAGTTCATCATCCTGATGCAGAATATTTTATACTGTAGATACTATTAGATTTGAGATAGATAGATAGATAAATGACAATTAGTGATTTTATTTTCTCCTGCGCAACAGATAATGTGCCTGCTTACTTTACCTATGAAGCTGAAAATATGCTAATCGTGCAATCAAAGGAGGGCGCTAAAAACCAGAAAAATGATTTTGAACAGATTGAAGGTTTCATGGGTGCGCTGATATCACACGAGTCTGTACATGTAGTAATAGCAAAATTAGTTGATGGTCAGATTTCTGATTCGTTAGACGATCTTGAAATTGTTGTGGAGAGATTTGGTAAGAAATTCCAGGTTAGCCTAAATAATATGTTCTTTTCAACAGATAGCAGTGGAATTATCACAAAGTAAAAATGATCTTGTTATTCAGTTGTTATTTTTGCACGCAGCCTTCAATGATTTAATATATTTTTTCAATTTATTTTGTAAGTAATCAATACTGTCATCTTTATTATCATCAATCAATTTGATGATGGCACTACCAACAATCACGGCATCGGCTCCATATTTGGACATAAGTTTGATGTGATTTGGCTGGCTTATTCCAAAACCTACGGAAATATTGTTCTTGTTTGAACTTAATTTTTTTATGTTCCTAATAGCAGTAAGAGTGTATTCATTAAACGAATTTCTCGTACCCGTAGTACCGTATACAGACACAACATAAACAAAACCCGTAGAAACATCAAGTGTTCTTTTGATTCTAAAATTTGATGTATTTGGAGCAACTAGGAATACCGATGCAAGTTCAAGATTCTTCGAATATTCCAGGTACTCCCTGGATTCTTCTATAGTCATATCAGGGAGAACAAAGCCATCCACTCCTGCTTCCTTTGCAATTTCCATGAACTTTCTGAATCCCTTTTTTTGTAGAATATTAGAATATGTCATTATGACAATTGGAAGTTCAGGAAATCTTTTCCTGGTCGCCCTAACAATATCCAGACAAATATCCGGATTAATTCCCTTCTTTAACGCTCTAAATGAGGCCTCCTGAATTGTTGGACCGTCTGCGATTGGATCTGAAAAAGGGATACCGATTTCTATAATGTCAGCACCTCCGTCCACAATTGATGAAATTATTTTCTCACTTGTGCCGGCGTTAGGATAACCTCCCAAAACATAACATATTAGCCCTTTTTGATTCCTTGATTTTAATTCAGCAAATTTTTTCTCTATTCTATTATTTTGTAATGATAACACTGACTATGACCTGCCGAGGTATTTTTTTCTAAACTTCATTACTTGATCTATGTCTTTGTCACCTCTACCAGACAATGTAACAATAATATTATGATCTCTTCTCATTTTTTTTGCCAACTTCATTGCGTATGAAACTGCATGGCATGATTCTAAAGCCGCTATAATACCTTCCAATCTTGAAAGTTTGAAAAACGCATCCAACGCCTCATTATCATTACAGGTAACATATTCTGCACGTTCAATGTCCTTTAGTTGAACATGCTGAGGACCCACGCCTGGATAATCCAAGCCTGCCGAAATACTATGCGTATCATTTATCTGTCCAAATTCGTCTTGTAAAAGATATGTTCTCATTCCGTGAAGTATGCCTTCTGAACCAACTTTTAGTGTGGCAGAATGTTTTCCTGTTTTTATACCCATGCCACCTGCTTCAACTCCGTATAATGACACCTTGTTATCATCTAGAAATGGAAAGAAAGTGCCCATTGCGTTACTACCTCCACCTACACAACACACAAGTGCATGAGGAAAACTAGTACTAGCCGTGGTAGTTAAGTTTTTAAGTTGTGATTTGATTTCCTCACCGATTACGCTTTGAAAATCTCTTACAATCATAGGATATGGATGTGGTCCCACAACCGATCCTATCAAGTAGTAAGTATCTTTTACATTTGTTATCCAATCGCGTAACGCTTCATTTATAGCATCCTTTAGTGTTCTTGTTCCAGAATCTACGCGGTGTACCTTTGCTCCTAATAGTTCCATTCTGAATAAATTCAATTTTTGTCGTTCAACGTCTACAGATCCCATGTAAATTTCTGCCTTCAACCCAAGAACAGCTGCTGCCATTGCCGTTCCTACTCCATGCTGACCTGCTCCAGTTTCTGCAATTATTCTTTTTTTTCCCATTTTCTTGGCCAAGAGACATTGGCCCAAACAGTTGTTGGTTTTATGTGCTCCGCCATGTAAAAGATCCTCTCTCTTGAGAAAAATCTTTGCACCGCCTACATGATCTGTCAGA
>Ga0065707_10082283_pt1 | contig 17456 bp, 13 predicted proteins | sample SwiRhicommuniRL3_FD_59094 | JGI IMG/M metagenome (GOLD analysis project Ga0065707, IMG submission 59094) | Switchgrass rhizosphere bacterial communities from Rose Lake, Michigan, USA - RL3 v2 (version 2) | ecosystem: Host-associated > Plants > Roots > Rhizosphere > Soil | place: East Lansing...
GGCAAATTCCGCGAGCCGTTCGATCCAGCGGCCGCCGGTTATTACGGTGACTACACCGAAGGCAATGCCTGGCAGTACAGCTGGTACATGCCGCAGGACACTGCCGGATTGATTCAGCTCATGGGCGGCAACCGACGCTTCGTAGACAAGCTCGACGCGCTGTTCGATGCGCAGGTGGATCCCGCGAGCTTCGCCCACGTCGAGGATATCTCCGGCCTCATCGGCCAGTACGCCCACGGCAACGAACCCAGCCATAACATCGCCTATCTCTATGCCTACGCCGGCCAGCCGTGGCGCACACAGGAGCGGCTCGAACAGATCGTCAACAGCCAGTATCACCCACAACCCGATGGGCTGTCGGGCAACGACGATCTCGGCCAGATGTCGGCGTGGCTGCTGTTCACGTCGCTGGGTTTTTATCCGGTGACTCCGGCATCGGGTGAATACGTCATCGGCCGGCCATTCGTCGACCGCGCGGTGCTACATCTGCCGGACGGCAATCAGTTCACTGTCGTTGCAGATGGGCTCTGCGCCGCGAACCGTTACGTCGGCTCGGTGCAACTGAACGGCAAGCCTCTGCCACGCGTGTTCATTCGTCACGAGGAAATCATGGCTGGCGGCGAGCTGCGCTTCGTCATGCAGGCGAATCCCAACAAGACGTGGGCGACGAGCATCGCGGGCCGTCCGTATTCGCTGTCCCGCTATTCGCACTAGACCGAGATACAACGACGTGGGTGAGCCAGGCATAATGAACAACAAACTCAAAGCGATTCTGGCCGGCGGACTGGTCGGCGGGGCTTTCGATATTGCGTACGCCACTGGATTTTCCTGGTTTCGCAGCCAGGTACCGCCCATGCGCATATTCCAGTCGGTCGCCAGCGGCCTGCTCGGGAAAAGCGCCTTCGACGGTGGGACAACCGTCGCGGCGTTGGGATTGGGATTACATTTCGCGATGGCGCTGGTGATCGCGTCCATCTACGTAGTCGCGTCCCGATCGATCTCCGTCTTGACGCGACGTCCACTTTTCTACGGCGCAATCTACGGCTTGGTCGTCTACTGCGTCATGAACGCGATCGTGGTGCCGCTCTCGAACGCCCCAGCCCGCACCGCGCCTCGCCCGACGATCCTGATCGTCTCGGAACTGCTGGTCCACATGATCGGCGTCGGCGTGCCGATCGCCCTGGCGGCTCGTAAATTTGCGGGGACTGGCTCCTGAAGCGCAGCGCAAGGTGCCAGTGGTCTAGGCCATTCCCGTTGGTCATCCCCATTCTCATCCGGATAAAGAGTGGGAACAGGCACCTTGTGCTGCGCTTCAGGAGCCAGTCCCCAGCGCCGGCGAGCAGGAGCCGAATTTGCGGATGACGGTCTGGATCCGGGTGCGGCGGACCGGGTCGGAAGTCGAATGCCATTCGTGGACCAGGAGTGCGTCACGAAAGCGGCCGAGCTTGTCGTAAAGAAGCAGCGGCTCGGGTAGGTCGCGGCCGGCCTTGCGATATGCCTCCACCTGCGACAGGCCCAGGTCGCGGGCGACCGTCACGTCGGTCGCACTCAGCGGCGCCGTTCCGAACGCACTTTCCGGCAAGTCATACAGTTGTTCGAGCGCCGCCTGCTGCTGCGTGCTGACCAGTTCGATACGACCCAGCATCACGCGAACCTTCTCGACTGGATTGGAAAATGTGAGCGGCAGGTTGGCGTCGGTCCATGGCTGCGGCAACAGGAACAGCAGCCTGATGCCTTCGCTGGCGAAATAGGAGCGCTTCCAGGTATCCAGCATGGCGTGCGCTTCGTCGGCAAACAATCCATGCGCGATCAGCGCAGCCGCCAGCCTCTTGCGCAAGCCATCGAGGTCGCCCGCTTCATCGCCCCTATCGACGCTCGATACCGTGGCCCTGTTGCCTTGTCCACTGACGACTCGATACCAGACCCGGCCATCCGGCTTGACCTGGACCAGCCACATGAGCGGCAACTTCGTCAGCGCCTTCTCGCCCTCGCGTCGAGTCACCGTCAACAGGTCGCCGGTGCTACGTACGACGATGGGCGACTCACGGTTGCCGACGCCGCGATAGAAAAGATATTTCTCCCGTTCATCGTCCGTCGCGATGACAGTCGACTTCACTTTACGAGGCGCCAGCCACACGTGCTCGGAGGTCTCGGGCAAAGCCGCCGACGGATGAGAGATCAAACGCAATCCGCGCCATTGCAGCGTGCCGCGATCGGTCGGTTCGAGCGCCTTTGGAAATCCCGGCACGGTCGACTTGGCATTGGGATAGAACTCCGTCAACCAGCCGCCCGGAAATTCCGCCTTCACGTCGATGGGAGTTTTCGTGTCGAAGCCCGGCTGCGGATAGAAATACAGCACCGGAGTTTCCAGCCGCAGCGTGACATCGGGATGACAGCTGGGCGCACCCTTGCTCACGCCCACCGGTAAGGCATTCGTGGCTGTTACAGTCAGTTGTTCGATGCGATGTACGAACGCCGGCACCGGCTCGTCGTCTACATTGATGCCGCCGATGGTCGTGCCGCCGCCATCCTGGAACGAGGTGAACGTACCCCATTCGTGAACGACCAAGTGCTTCGGGACGGCGGCAACAGGAGTTCCCGCGCTGGCAACCGACGCCACAGCCATCGTGCAGGCAGCCAGCAGGCAAGCTGCAAAAGAGGAAGGAACGATTCCATGCATCGACGGCGGCTCCCGACTAGAACGCCGTTCGCAAGATACCGCTTTCAATACCGAAGGCAACTTAACTCGCCGTTGGATACCTTGCAGGCCGTCGGCAAACGACCCTGTAGCCACAATGCTGCAATTGCATCATTGTTCCCGCCTCTGTCGGATAAGTGCCCTCGTTACTTGGGAACTCCGGATCGCCTTCGCTGATTTACTGCACGTCCGAATTCACTCGCTCGAAGGAGACCGCCATGACAATGAAAAAGCTGCTCACTGTATCGATTCTCGCCGGCAGCCTGATCGGCACAGCCGCCCTTGCCGAAGGCGATAAGATGGAAAAGACCGGCAAGAAGGTCGACGACGCCTGGATCACCACCAAGGTGAAGGCCGACCTCGCGAAGGACTCGGAAACCAAGGCACATGACATCACCGTCAACACCAAGTCCGGTGTGGTGGTGCTGACCGGCACCGTCGCCTCAATCGCCGAAAAGACCCGGGCCGAGAAGGATGCCCGCTCCGTCAAGGGCGTGGTCGATGTGGAAAACCAGCTGACCGTCGCCAGCGCCAAGGAGTAGCCTCCTCGGCTCGCGGGGACACGCGTCGCGGCAACGACGTGTGTCCCCGTTCTTCATCCGATGCTTCAAGGAGACAGATTTATTCTTCGCAACAAAAAATAAATCTGTCCCTTCCAACACCCAATCCGCTCGCAACTTCCTGCCGCTACGCTCGCCTGCGTACGGTCGCCATGCTCTGTCGATGAGGATTTGCCGATGTCGTCCCCCGATCCGACCCTGGAAGCTGCGTATCTCGACCGTATCGACGCGTACTGGCGGGCCGCCAACTACCTGTCGGTGGGGCAGATCTATCTGCTCGACAATCCGCTCCTGAAGGAGGCACTGCGCATCGAGCACGTCAAACCGAGATTGCTCGGACACTGGGGAACGACGCCGGGATTGAACTTCATCTACGCGCACCTCAATCGCGTCATCAACAAATACGAACTCGACGCGCTGTTCGTCACTGGCCCCGGTCACGGCGGACCGGCGCTGGTCGCCAATACGTATCTCGAGGGAACGTACAGCCAGTTCTATCCGGATATTTCCGAGGACGCGGAAGGCATGCGCCGCCTGTTCCGGCAGTTCTCGTTTCCCGGCGGCATTCCCAGCCACGTCGCACCGGAAACGCCCGGCTCGATCCACGAGGGCGGCGAACTCGGCTACGCCTTGTCGCATGCGTTCGGAGCAGCTTTCGACAATCCCGATCTGCTGGTGGCATGCATCATCGGCGATGGCGAAGCCGAAACCGGGCCGCTGGCCACGAGCTGGCACTCGAACAAATTTCTCAATCCGGCGACCGACGGCGCCGTGCTGCCCATCCTGCATCTCAATGGCTACAAGATCGCGGGGCCGACGCTGCTGGCACGAATTCCACGCGAGGAATTGACGCAACTGCTCGCCGGCTACGGCTACGAGCCGTTCTACATCGATGCGCATGCAGGCGATGCCCGGCCGCATCTCGCGATGGCGAAGACGCTGGACCGGATCGTCGAACGCATTCGATCGATCCAGGCCGATGCGCGCTCCAACGGTTTCAAGCAGCGTCCGCGCTGGCCCATGGTGGTGCTGAGTTCGCCGAAGGGCTGGTCGGGGCCCGACACGGTCGACGGCAAAGGCGTGGAGAACAACTGGCGCTCGCACCAGGTCCCGCTCGCAGAGCTCGCCGAGAATCCGGAGCATCTGCGGCGGCTCGAAGCGTGGATGCGCAGCTATAAACCGGAAGAGCTGTTCACCCAGGCCGGGCAACTGCATCCCGAGTTGCGGGCACTGGCTCCGCATGGCCATCGGCGCATGGGAGCTAGTCCGCACGCGAACGGCGGAGAACTGCTGCGCGATCTACGATTACCGGATTTTCGTTCCTACGCGACCAAGGTATCGCAGCCTGGCGGCGCCATTGCCGAAGCCACCCGAGTCCAGGGAAGCTATTTGCGCGACGTCATGCGAATGAACCAGGAGAGCCGCAACTTCCGGTTGTTCAGCCCGGACGAACTCACGTCGAATCGCTGGAACGACGTGCTCGACGTGACGACTCGCATGTCGGTCGCAGAGATCCTGCCGACGGATACGAAGATCTCGCCCGAGGGCCGCGTCATGGAGGTATTGAGCGAACATCAATGCGAAGGCTGGCTGGAAGGCTATCTGCTGACCGGCCGCCATGGCTTCTTCAGTTGCTACGAAGCGTTCATCCACATCGTCGATTCCATGTTCAACCAGCACGCCAAGTGGCTCAAGACCTGCAACCGCATTCCCTGGCGCCGGCCGATCGCCTCGCTGAACTATCTGCTGTCCTCGCATGTCTGGCGACAGGACCACAACGGCTTCAGCCACCAGGATCCGGGCTTCATCGATCACGTCATCAACAAGAAGCCGGAAGTGATCCGCGTCTACCTGCCGCCGGATGCGAATACCTTGCTGTGCGTGACCGACCAGTGCCTGCGCAGCCGCAACTTCGTGAACGTAGTCGTCGCCGGCAAACAGCCCTCGCACCAGTGGCTATCCATGCACGATGCCATCAAGCATTGCAGCACCGGTATCGGGCTGTGGCCCTGGGCCTGTAATGACCAAGACGGCGAACCCGATGTAGTGATGGCGTGCGCCGGCGATGTGCCGACTCTGGAGACGCTTGCGGCAGTGAGCATTCTGCGCGAGTGGCTGCCGCAACTGAAGGTCCGCGTGATCAACGTCGTCGACCTGATGACGCTGCAATCGCCGTATGCTCATCCGCACGGCCTGTCCGACGCCGAATTCGACGTCATGTTCACGACGGACAAGCCTGTGATCTTCGCGTATCACGGCTATCCCTGGCTGATTCATCGCCTGACGTACCGTCGCACCAATCACGCTAATTTTCACGTGCGCGGCTACAACGAAGAAGGAACCACCACCACGCCATTCGACATGACGGTGCTGAACGGCCTGGATCGCTATCACCTGGTGCAATCCGTCATCGACTTCGTACCGGGCCTCGCTCAACGCGCAGCACATCTACGCCAGCGCACTCGCGACAAGCTCGTCGAACATCGCGAGTACGTCAATCGGCACGGCGAAGATATGCCGGAGGTACTCAAGTGGAAGTGGGGAGCGTCGGGACAATCCGCGCCGTCGACCAGTGAAGCCGACGATGCGGAGACAGCCGCGCATGGGCAATGACGACCGAAAATTGAGGCAGCTACCGCCGCAGCAACGCTGCTGCTGCCTGCGCCATGGCCACTTCCTCGTCAGCCTGCACGACAACGACACGCACCGCTGAACCCTCTCGTGAAATAGATACGCTGGCGTTATCGCGACCGACACTGGCAGCGCGATTGCGGCTGTCATCCAGTTGCACGCCGAGAAACTCCAGTCGCTGCAACACTCGCGCCCGCACGGAGACGCTATGTTCGCCGACTCCGCCGGTGAATGCGATGACATCGATACCGCCCATCACGGCGGCGTACGCACCGATGTATTTCTGCACCCGGTGCGCATAGATATCGACGGCGATCCTGCAGGATTCGTCGCCGTTCGCGGCACGACGTTCGATGTCGCGCAGATCGTTCGTGCCGGCCAGGCCTTTCAGGCCCGACTGCTGATTGAGCAGGCCGTCGAGTTTGTCTACGTCGTAGTCTCCCGAATGGAGCAGGTGCAATAGCACACCCGGATCGATATCGCCCGAACGCGTTCCCATCACCAGGCCTTCCAGCGGCGTCATTCCCATGCTGGTTTCGACGCTGCGACCGTGCTCGATTGCCGCCACACTCGCGCCGTTACCGAGATGACACGAGACGATTCGCAGTTCGTCGGCCCGCTTGCCGAGGTGCGCAGCGACGCTCTCCATGACATGGGCGTGACTGATGCCGTGAAACCCATAACGCCGAATGCCATAGCGCTTGCGAACGTCGGCTGGCAGTGCGTATTCGTAGGCATGCGGCGGCAAGGTGGAATGAAACGACGTATCGAACACGGCGATATGCGGAATCGATGCGAGTTCGGCACGAGCCAGCTTCATCGCGGCAATCGCAGGTGGATTGTGCAGCGGCGCCAGCTCATTCAAGCCCGACAGGCTCGCCAGCATGTCGTCGGTGACCCGCGTCGGCTCCAGGAACCGGTCGCCTCCATGCACGATCCGATGGGCAACCGCTTCCGGTTTATCGCCGGACGCGTGCCGCAGCTCGTACAGCAACTTTTGCATGGCGCCTGCGTGATCGCCGTGGATATTTTCGACCTGCGAGTCGAACGAGCGGCGCAGCGATTCGCTATCGATCAACGAACATTTGAGCGACGAGCTGCCGCAGTTGATGGCGAGGACGAGCATGTGGGGCATCTTAAGCCTTTCGGCTGGGGACACAGCTTGCTGCCGCGAGCAGTGTCCCGAGCCGTCGGGGGCCATTTCGGGTTCTACTAATTACCTGGCGCTGCGGCGCGGCTACAGTCGTCCCCCCGGCACCCGATCGGTATACCGGCCCCCACTCTCCATTCGATCGCGAACGGCGTTTCATGCTCAGGCTAGTGCAGTTATCGGCGATGTGGCAGAAGAACCAGCAGCATGGCATCGAAGTCACGCTGACCCAGGATTTCGGCGACCTCGACGGCCTGATGACCGCGCTGACCGAAGATTCCGACCGCCTGTACTCCAAAGCGGTTCGCGAATCGCGTGCGGCGGAATTGCTGACAGATGTCTTCAGCCAGCTCGCCTCCATCGGCCTGGCCGACAAGACGCGCCCGCTTCCCCGCCCGGACATGATTTCCGCCGTCGGCAAGATCTGGCTGCTCGAACGCCAGGGTTTCCTGCAACCCGACGAGCACAACGGGCTGAAGTTGGAAATCGACGACTGACGGCCTAGCCGTCACCGCCCTCCGATATACTCCGCCGCCTGCCGCCACGAATGGCGAGGAGACGCTCATGAACCGACGCATTGCACTGCTGACATTGATCTCCATCCCTGCTGGCGTCTACGCGCAAGGCTCCACTTTGGGATCTCTTGCCGGGGCGCTCAAGGATCCGTTGACGAGCATGCTGATGAGCAAGCTCGGGATCACGGAGAACCAGGCCAAGGGCGGTATCGGTTCGTACCTGACGTTGGCGAAGGAAAAACTCGCCAAGGGCGACTTCGACAAGGTCACATCGCTGGTGCCTGGCGTCACCAAGTACATGGACACGGCGAAGCAGTTGGGAGCCGTTGCCGGTCCGCTCGGCAATCTCGCCGGCCTCAACGGCGCACTCGGCAAGTTGGGAATGAAGCCTGAGACGGTTGCAGCGTTCGCGCCTACCGTTACCGACTACATCGGCAAGGCAGGCGGCTCGGGCGTGACGAGCATGCTCAGCGGGATGCTGAAGTAGCCCCAACCGCAGTAGTCACAGGCTGCGGCGAGTAGCTGATTTTCCAGCCCGGCGTCAGCGGCCGTGTCATTGTGAACGGCAGCCGCGTGCACTCTGTCTTGCTGGCAAACGATCCCGTCGGCGTTCGGTAGTTGCGATCGCCGCTCGCGGCGGCCGCTTTGCACTCGTCGCTGGTCGTCACCGACGAAGGCGCCGATGCCGGCACGTCCTGGATATTCTCCGAACGCTTTTCTGCGGTGACGATGACCTCCTCCAGCACGGGCCTGGCGTCAGGTGTCTCTGCCGCGGCCATGGCTATCGGTGCGCTCGCCGTCGAGATTTTCTGCAGGCGCACTGGCGTGGGAGCGGGTTTTTCCCATGTATGCACGAGCGTGCAGTATTTTTGTAATGCAATACGCGCAGCTATTGGCCCCGAGACCAAGCGAATTTCACTGTTGACCGGTCAATGTATACCGGGCGGGGCCCCCGCCGACAATCGTGTCAGAAAGGTCTGTCTCGAATGTCTTTTGAAGACAGTGGGGCAAGAGTAAATGAGACTTGTCTGCACATAGAGGAGCAAGCCTTGTCCATCCCTTCAGACATTCCCGGCTCACCGCACTCCGCTGCCAACGAAGCTCTCGTAGCTTTCTATAGCGCTCATCACGACAACCTGCAGCGCTTCTTGCGCACGCGAGTCGGCGATCCGGACGAAGAACTCCGGATCGCGCAAAAAGTCTATCTGGACCTGCTGCAGAATCCGCCCGCAAGCCTCAATGCAAGCTACCTGTTCGAGGCGGCAGAGAATCTTGCCAAGGATCCGCTCGGCCTCCGCAGTACGCGGGACCGGCTGCGACGGCTGATCTTTTTCGAACTTCAGGCTCCCCGGGCAGGTGCTCGCCAGGAAAGAGACCAGATCTGGCGAGCGTTGCAAGACCTGCCCCCGGCTTGCGCAAGAGCCATTCATCTCGTCTATGAATTCGACTATCAACGGGCCGCGCAGATGATGAACCTGAATTCGGCCCAGGTGCAGAAGCTGGTGGCGAGGACAACTGAGTACTTGCAGGACTTCCTGTCCGTACGGCTGGCAGCGCGACGGGACGTTCAGTGACGTCGAGGCGAACCGCACAACAGTCGATCCGTTCCAGGGAGGAAGCTGCCTGCTGGCACGCCGCCCTGCAGAACTGCGAGCCGGATCCGCAGTTGCTGGAGGCATGGGAGCAATGGATCGCCGAGCCGGCCAATCAGCAGGTCTTCGACGAAACGACCGAACTGTGGACCCTGCTCGAGCATACCGCCGATTATCCGTGGCCGACGCAGGCGGCCGTCGCCACGGATTCCTATGACTGCTCGCTGTCGATAGTCCAGTGGCAAACCCATCTTGCCGACGAACTATCGGCAGGACATTCCGGTCGCGCTGCTTGGTGGATCGCGGTTATCGCCGCAGTGCTTGCGGCGCTGGGCCTGATCGCCTGGTGGGTCGCTCGCGAGCCCAACTCGTTTACGACAGGCATCGGCGAACACAAGCAGGTAGCGCTGAGCGATGGCAGCCGCATCGAGTTGGGCGGTAAGTCCGCCATCACCGTGGCCACGGCAGCCGGATTGCGCGCCGTGGTTCTCGATCGCGGCGAAGCACTGTTCAAGATCGCGCAGAATGCGAACCGGCCTTTCCAGGTGATCGCGGCAACGGCAACCATTACCTCTCCCGGCGCCGAATTCAACGTACGCAGGCGCGAAGGTGGACAGGTTGCAGTGACCGTCGCAACGGGCACCGTGGAAATCGGACTGAACGACCTCTCCGCCTCTCGTCAGCTACATCAGCATCAGCAGCTCACCTACGATAGCGATGGCCAGTTCGGCGAGATCCTCCACGTCAGTGACGAAAGTCCGCTGGCATGGCGCGACGGATTGCTCGTGTACGAAAGCGAATCGCTCAAATTCGTGGTCGCGGACCTGAATCGATATTCGGCTCGGCGCATCGAGATCGGCGACCGTGAAGCCGGCGAGGCTCTACTCACCGGCGTGGTGTACACACGGGACCTCGACAACTGGCTGCCCTTGCTGCCCCAGGCGTTTCCCAGCCTCGACGTCACCATGGACAAGCATCGCGTTCTGATTCGCACGCGCCAGACAAGTCGGAAACGATAGGTTCGGGGACATTCGTCACGGCAGCGACGAATGTCCCATTCTGCATCCGGATGAAGATTGGGAGACACACGTCGCTACCGCGGCGAGTGTCCCCGGAGCATTCACTTCGGCATCCACACCCGGATCAGCGACAGCAGCTTCTCCACATCCAGCGGCTTGGCAATATAGTCATTCGCGCCGCAGGCGAGGCATTTCTCCTGGTCGTCCTTCATCGCCTTGGCGGTCAGCGCGATGATGGGAACCTTGACCCACTCCGGCCGGCTGCGGATTTCGCGCATGGCGGTGAAGCCGTCCATCTCCGGCATCATGATGTCCATCAGGATCAGATCGATCCCGGTGTCCGCCTTGGCCTTGCTGCGCGTCATGGCCTCGATTGCTTCCTTGCCGTTGCGGGCGATGACTACGTTCGCGCCGCGGGATTCGAGCACCGTCGACAATGCAAACACATTGCGCACATCGTCCTCGACGATGAGCACCCTGCGGCCTTCCAGCGTGGCATCCCGGTCGCGGGCGACTTTGAGCATGCGTTGCCGCTCGGGGGGCAGCTTCGCTTCGATGCGATGCAGGAACAGCGTGACCTCGTCGAGCAGGCGCTCCGGCGACCTCGCGTCCTTGATGATGATCGAGCGCGAGAACCGGCGCAGCTGCAGCTCTTCGTCACGCGTCAGCGAGCGCCCGGTATAGATGATGACCGGCGGGAACGAGACTTCCTCCTGTTCGGCCATGCTCTTGAGCAATTCGTAACCGCTCAGGTCCGGCAGGTTCAGGTCCATCACGACGCAATCGAACGTCGTCTCCTGCAGGCGGCGCAATGCTTCGCCGGCGGTCTGCACACCTACGATCTCCACGTCATCGTCCGCCAGCAGCTCTTCGATGCTGTGACGTTGCCGTTCGTCGTCTTCGATCACGAGTACACGGCGCATGCCTTGCGCCAGCTTGGCTTCGATGCGGCCAAACGCTTCGATCAGTGCCTCGCGCTTGACGGGCTTCAGTGCGTAACCGACGGCTCCCAACTCCAACGCCTCGTGCGACAAGTCTGCTACCGAACAGACATGCACCGGGATGTGCCGCGTGCGCGGATTGCGCTTGAGCTGATCGAGCACGCCAAGGCCGGAGTGATCTGGAAGCTGCATGTCGAGAAGCACGGCATCGGGAACGAAATGCGTCGCAGCCGACAACGCCTCGTTGGCGGAATGCGTGATGACGCATTTGAAGCCCATGTCGTGGGCGACATCGCGCAGGATGGCAGCAAACCGTATGTCGTCTTCCACGATGAGAATGACCCGCGAACCTGGCGGCAGATCGTCGCGATCGTCGGGAACTTCAGCGGGGGATAGCGAAACCGCCCCCACCGTCGGCGTGACTCGCGGCTGGATGCCTGCATTCGTCGGTACAGCGGCGTGAGCGTGCGTCTCCACCGGCACTGGCCGCAGCGTTGCCAGCGACGCCTGATAGACCACCGGCAACGTCAGCGTGAATTCGCTGCCTACTCCCACGGTACTCTGCACGGCAATGTCGCCACCCAGCAATCGGGCGAGATCGCGGGAAATGGACAATCCCAGCCCCGTGCCGCCGTACTTGCGATGCGTGCTGCCGTCCGCCTGCCTGAATGCTTCGAAGATCACGTCCTGCTGGCCCGGATCGATGCCGATGCCGGTATCGCGAACCGAGAATGCGATGGTGCTGGCGGACCCCGCCCGCACGGTCAGCGAGACTTCGCCGCTCGCTGTGAACTTGATCGCGTTGGACAGCAGGTTCTTGAGGATCTGTCCGAGGCGCTGCGAATCGGTCTCCATGCGCTCGGGCACACCAGGCGACAGGATCAGCGACAGTTTCAGGCCTTTCTGATCGGCCATCGGCTTGAGCGAACGCAGCAGCGTATCGACGCTGCGCTCGACCGTCACCGCTTCGGGAACCACTTCCACCTTGCCCGATTCGATCTTCGACAGGTCCAGGATGTCGTTGATCAACGCGAGCAGGTCGTTGCCCGCGCTCGAAATGGTCTCCGCGTATTTCACCTGTTCGTCGCTGAGATTGCCGGCCTTGTTGTCGGCCAGAATCCTGGCGAGGATCAGCGTCGAGTTCAGCGGCGTGCGCAGCTCGTGGCTCATGTTGGCCAGGAACTCGCTCTTGTACTGATTGGATTTCTCCAGCGCCGCCGCTCTATCGGTCGCCAGCGCTTCGGCCTTCGACAGGTTGTCCCTCTGGTGCTCCAGCAGTTGCGCCTGTTCTTCGAGCTGCGAATTGGTCTGCTCGAGTTCTGCCTGCTGATGCTCGAGCCGCAACTGGGATTCCTGGAGCGAGTGCGCCTGGACTTCCAGTTCTTCGTTCGTCACGCGCAGCTCTTCCTGCTGCGTCTGCAGTTCTTCGCCCTGGCGCTGCGTCTCGTGGAGCAGTTCTTCGAGGCGCGAACGATCCTTCGACGAACGCACCGCGATGCCCAGCGACTCGGACAGGCGCGTCAGCAATTCCAGGTCCGCTTCGGCGATGGCGCGGAAAAACCCGAGTTCCACGACCGCGTTGACCTCGCCTTCCACGGACGCGGGCGCCACCAGGATTTCCTTCGGTTTGCCGCGGCCCACGCTGGACTCGATGAAGAGATAGTCATCGGGAACGTCGCGTACCTGGATGGCGCGATTCTCCTTCAGCGCCTGTCCGATCAGGCCGTCGCCACGACGCGCGAGATGATTGTCGCTCGCGGGAATGGCATAGCCTGCGACGCGGCGGAATTCATTGGGCGCGACCGCTATGTATAGAGCGCCCACCTGTGCATCGAGATATCTGGCCAGGAACGAGAGCACTTTCTCGCCGAGCTGGTCGAGGCGCTGTTCGCCCTGGATGGTCATGCTCATGCCCATCTGCCCGGTTCGCAGCCACACTTGCGTTTCGCGTGCGCGGAACTCTCTTGATGTGGCGATCGCCGCGGCTACGATCAGGAACAACAGCAGCGCCGAACCGCCCCAGGTCACGATGAGCGTGATCCTCGACGCATTCTGCGAATCGAGCTGCCGTTCCAGCAGCAGGCTGCGCTCTTCGTCCTGCATTTCGCCGATCAGGCCGCGAATCTTGTCCATCGTCGCCCTACCGCGATCGGTGTTGACGATGACGAGCGCGCCTTCGCTGTTGCCCGCCCGTTTCAATGCGACGGTCTGGGCGAGCTCCTGCATCTTGTCATCCGTAAAGCGCCGCAGGCTCTCGAGCCGGCGGCGTTGCATGGCGCTGTCCGACACCAGCGTTTCCAGATCGGAAAAGACGCGCGGCAATGCGAACGTCGCACCCGTATACGGTTCGAGATAGGTTTCGCTGCCGGTCAGCATGAACCCACGCTGCGAAGTCTCGGCATCCTTGACCGTGGAAAGCAGGTCCCGCAGTCCATCGAGCACTTCGAAGGTATGCGAGACCCGCGCCGCGGTCCTGTTTGAATTCTGCAGCGACAAGAACGACAGCGCCGCGATGATCACCACCGCGACGATGGCAATGCCGAAACCTATCAGCGACCCCTTGGGCAGGGGCAGACGGGAGCGGCTGGATCGATTGGCTTCTGGCGCCGGCGGCGGAGCATTCATTCTCGGCAGTTCTTTTTCACATCCGCGCGGAATTTGTGCAGCAGCGGTTCCGTATAGCCGTTCGGTTGTTTCACGCCTTCGAACACCAGGGCCCGCGCCGCTTTGAATGCGATGCTGTTGGCGAAATTCGCAGCCATCGGGCGATACAACGAATCTCCCGCATTCTGTGTGTCCACTTTAGCCGCCATGCGCTGCAGCGCCGCGTCGACCTGCTCGGCGGTACACACTCCATGCAGCAACCAGTTCGCAATGTGCTGGGAGGAAATGCGCAGCGTCGCCCGATCTTCCATCAAGCCGACGTCGTGAATGTCCGGCACTTTCGAGCAGCCGATACCCTGATCGACCCAGCGCACCACGTAGCCGAGAATGCCCTGGGCGTTGTTGTCGAGTTCCTCGCGGATCTCGTCCTGCGACCACATCGCGCCCGAGTGCAGCGGAATAGTCAGCAGTGCGGCCAGCGATGGGGTTGGACGGCGTGCGAGTTCCGCATGCTTCGCGAACACGTCGACCTGGTGATAATGAAGCGCATGCAGCGTGGCGGCCGTGGGGCTCGGCACCCAGGCGGTCGTCGCGCCTGCCTGCGGATGCCCGATCTTCTGTTCGAGCATGTCGGCCATGCGATCGGGCGCCGCCCACATGCCTTTGCCGATCTGGCCGACGCCGGCGAAGCCGCACTCGAGACCGATGTTGACGTTGCGATCCTCGTAGGCCTTGATCCAGGCCGACGCCTTCATCGCGCCTTTGCGGATCATCGGACCGGCCTGCATCGATGTATGCATTTCATCGCCGGTGCGATCCAGGAAACCGGTATTGATGAACACGATGCGGCCTTTCACCGCATGGATGCAGGCAGCGAGATTCGCAGAGGTGCGGCGCTCTTCATCCATCAGGCCCAGTTTGAGGGTGTGCCGCGCCATGCCGAGCGCATCCTCCACTGCATCGAACAGGCGATTTGCAAAACCCGCTTCCTTGGGTCCATGCATTTTCGGCTTCACGATATAGAAGGAACCGGTGCGGCTGTTGCGGTGGCGGCCCAGGCCTTTCAGGTCGTGCAGGCCGATCAGCGCCGTCACCATGGCATCGATGATGCCTTCGGGCGCTTCGGAACCGTCCGGCAACAGCACGGCCGGGGTAGTCATCAGGTGGCCGACGTTACGCACGAACAGCAACGAGCGGCCCGGCAGTTTGAATTCAGCCCCGTCTTTCGGTGCGCGCCAGCTGCGATCTTCATCCATGCGGCGCGTCATGGTCCGGCCGCCCTTGTCGAACGTCGCTTCCAGATCGCCACGCATCAGGCCGAGCCAGTTCGAATACGCCGCCGTCTTGTCCTGTGCATCGACCGCCGCAACCGAGTCTTCCAGGTCGACGATGGTAGTCAGCGCCGATTCCAGGATGACGTCGGCCACGCCCGCGGGATCCTGGCCGCCGATGGGATGTTTACGATTGATGACCAGCTCGACGCCGAGACCGTGGTGCTTGAACAGGATGCCGGTCGGCGAGGCCGGATCGCCGCGATAGCCGGCGAACTGCGCAGGAGTTGCCAATGCGGGCGACAGCGCTCCATTGACGACGGTCCAGCCAGTCACATCGCCGTGACGGCCTTTCGCCAGCGGAATCGCCGCATCGAGAAAGGTGCGGACGCGCTCGATGACCTGGCTGCCGCGTTGCGCATCGTAGCCACCTGGCTTCGCCTTGCCCGGCAACGCATCGGTGCCGTAGAACGCGTCGTAGAGACTGCCCCACCGGGCATTGGCGGCGTTGAGGACGAAGCGATCGTTGAGGGACGGCACCACCAGCTGCGGCCCGGCCATGGTCGCGACTTCGGCGTCGACGTTCCTGCTTTCGATCTTGAACGCAGCCGGCTCCGGCACCAGGTAGCCGAGATCGCGCAGCAGTTTCTGGTATTCCTCTCCGTCGATCGGCTTGCCCTTGCGGGCGCTGTGCCATCGATCCAGGCTGGCCTGAATGCGGTCGCGCTCAGCCAGCAGCTCGCGATTCTCCGGTGCGAAACGCGCCAGGATATCGGCCAGTCCCTGCCAGAACTTGTCCGGGGTCACACCGGTCTGCGGCAGCGCCTTCTGCTCGATGAAGGCGGCCAATTCTGTGGCGACGGACAGGCCGGCGCGGTTCTGTATTTCGGACATCGCTTTCTTCCCACGTGCTGCGGATGGCAGGTCGCCTATTTTGCGCGAAGCGCGGCCCAATCCCAAGGTGGGGCAGGCATGTCGACGGCGACTCACCGCAACCGGCAATGCCGCGGCCGCGACGGCTCGTGGTTTCGGGCCAGCCACTACCAGCTTGGGGTCCACGAGTCGCACTTCCCGCCCGGCCCCTGTCATCGGGTCAGACCTGAGGAAATCGGCAGGCGCCTGAGTCTCCCTGCACGCCGGACGTCACGGCGCGCAATTCCGACTATTGCATCACAACAGTCATTCCTAGCCGCCGTTATAGTAACATCTGTTATATTCTCCGTCGTTACTGAAACCAACCCCTGCTCCAACCTCCTCGCCAGCACCCGTTATGGACAGACCGCGCAACTTCGGCTTCCTGCTCAGGGACCTCACCAACCGCTACACGGCGCGGTTCGAGCAGCATGCGCGCGAGATCTCGCTCACGCTCGTGCAATGCAAGGTGCTGGTGAACCTGGAAAAGAGCGAAGGCGCCAGCCAGGCGAAACTGGCCGAACTTACCGGCATCGAGCCGATGATGATGGTGCGCCTTCTCGACCGCATGGAGGCCGATCACCTGGTCGAACGTCGGCCCGATCCTTCCGATCGTCGCGCCCGACGTCTATACCTCACCAAGAAAGCGCGGCCGCTGCTCGACGAGATCTGGCGTCTCAGCGATGTGACACGCAATGAAATGTTCGCCGGCATCGGCAAGACCGATCGCGACACCTGCATGCGCGCGCTCGAACGCATGCACGAAAACATCATCGCAGTCAGCGACGAAAACGCGGCAACGCCAACGGCAGCATCGAGTGCGGCCGGACCTGTTCGCCGCGCCAAGCCAGCGGCACTTGCCAGTAAATAGCCTCGCTAACCGGTCCGACCCGCAGTCTCGAGTAATCCCCAGAGCCCCGCAGCAGATTGGAAGTCATAGCGATCATGGACACATCCCGACAGGACGCGGCGATTGCCGCACTTCCACCGAGTTCTACATGGCAGCGGCGTGCACGCTTGCCGTTGATGCTGCTCGGCCCGCTGGTCGCCATCGGCGTCGTGCTGTATTTCTACCTGGCCGGTGGACGCTTCGAAGCGACGGACGACGCCTACGTCATGTCGGCTCGAGTCGCGATCAGCGCCAACGTCGGCGGACGCGTCGTCGAACTCGCGGTGCATGACAATCAACCTGTTCGCAAGGGCGACCTGCTGTACAGGCTCGACGATGCTCCGTACCGCATCGCCGTGGACGAAGCGCAGGCGCAGCTCTCCTCCGCTGTGTTGCAGGTCGAGTCGCTCAAGGCAAGCTATCTGCAGCGACAATCGGAACTCGCCTCGGCCCGCGACACGCTCGCGTATCAGAAGAACGAACTGGAACGCCAGCGCCGCCTGATCGCTTCGGGCATTTCGTCGCAGTCGCAACTGGATCGAGCCTCGCATGCAGCCGACGCGGCGCGGACACAACTCGGCGGCGTGGAGCACGAGATCGCTGCCGTCATCGCGCAGCTCGGCGGCGATCCGAATATCGACCCCGCCCGCCACCCGACGGTACGGCAGGCACAG